>PJEL010004120.1_pt1 | contig 12153 bp, 9 predicted proteins | sample 1853271 | NCBI WGS metagenome assembly PJEL01 (sample SAMN08108733, study PRJNA415343) | Invertebrate metagenome, whole genome shotgun sequencing project. | host: Globobulimina | place: Sweden: Gullmar Fjord | collected 2015-08 | reverse complement strand
CGCCACCATTCAAGAAAATAGCTATTTCATTAGAAACATCGTGAATTAGATAAGAGTCTGAAATACTATCCAAATAAAACGGGGTATTGTTGGTTATGCCTGTCACGCCATTTAAGCACCTTAACTCTCTTGCTGTCAGGTCACTGCTTAAAACTATGTCACCATCTGTCTCAATTTGGATGGCCGTAGTCGCAGAGGTACTTCCTATATATCCGTTATTAGGTATTCGGAGGTTTCCAGCTAGTGTAGTGTTCTGGCTAGAGTCAATAACAATAGCATCTGTACCCTCATGGTTGATAGCGAAAGTTTCAGCGTCAGGGTCAAGAATTAAAATGGTAGTAAAGTCCGTTCCCGGTGAAGCATTCTCCGCAGTCATTTTAATATGTGTATCGCCGCCATGCAAGCCGTTATCAATATGTATACCTACTAGCGGTACTGAATTAACAGACGTATTTCCATTAATCAATAACCTTGTTGCGTCATCTGTACCATTTATATTTATGTTGCCACCGGAATCCATTACAAATGAATCGTTACCTAAGAAATTTAAAGCTGTGGTTTGAGCATCTGGGTCAAGGTCGAATATTAATCTTTTGTTTACACCGCTGTCATTCTCAGCGTCCATGATTAGCTGAGAGTTTGCCCCATGTTTACCGCTGTCAATATGTAGTCCTACTAAAGGAACACTTGCAAGTGAAGTCTGCCCATCTACGTGGATTCTAGTAGTATCTCCACCTATATCTTCTATTTCAACGTTAGAGTCAGGTGTAGCGGTTCCAAACCCCGCCCTATCTGCATAACCAGAGGCATTTACTACAAGCGTATTGGTATTGACAACAAGGCTGTCTGTTACTGTTAAATCACTACCAATCGTTACGTCATCGGGTAAGGATATTGTAAGAGTCTGACTCCCTGCTACTGTAGTAATCTCATTAGCTGTCCCTGCAATAGTAAGGCTCTGCGAGTCTAAATCAACTGAGCCAGTACCGCTATCCCCTGCAAAGTCCAAGTCTTCTAATGAAATATGTGCATCAATCTGCGCTGAAGTCCATAAGGTATTATCATCAATAGTAGGGCCACTTCCTGAAGCCTCGATGACATTAACAGTAGTTCCAGTAGGTAAGGCAAATGTACCTTTTAAGGCTATGCTCGGTGTATCAGTAAGTGTAAAATTAGCACTCACATAGGTCATCAAGTCATTCCACCACGGAGTATTCACTGTAGGGCAGATCGGCAGTGTAGAAGTATCTATCGTATAGGGAACGTATGTAGCCACTAAGTACCTACTGTTTGCTGAATCTTAACAAAAGTACTGCCACCATAAACTATAGTATTTAACTCATCTGAATTACTGCTTTCTGCTCCAGAGTTTTCAGCGAGTACTTTCACTGTATAATCTGTCCCATCGACAAAAGACCCACCATCAATAGTAGGGCTGTCCAAGATAACAGTAGTAGCAGTATCATTGGCCGCCAATGACTCAGTAGGATATGCTCCACCTGTTACTTTCACGTATATATTATATCTGGTTACTGTGCCTGTTGCAGCATTCCATTGAACTTTTAATTTACCGCCACCGATAGCCTCCAGCTTAGTAATAGCATCACCGGAAAAGGTAGGAGCAGAGGCAACAGTATACTCAGGGAGAATACCATACGACTCCCATGTGGAGTTTAAAGTATTTTGTACAGTCTCTAAATTGATTATCTCTGTCTCGCTAGTAGGCACTTCATAAACTCGCCCAGCTTGATTAGGGTAAGGATCTGAACCTAAATCGACATCGGTGACTATAGCGTCAAGGTTAGCGGCACTGTCTGTTTTTGTACCAACTGTATAATAAGCTATTCCCAGCGACCTCATAAGTTGAGAAGAAAACTCGAAACCATGAGTGGAATTGGAGATAATAGAATGGGACATAATCGACTGACCAGCGGAAACTATTGCCCCTGTTTCATCATCAAGAGTACACCCAACGATATACACGTCATTTAAGGTTCTTGTAGATGAATATCCATTGTTATAAAAAAGAGTCCTGTATATCAACGTGCTTGATTGTGTCCATAGTCCGTAAGTTCCAGCATTGTCAAAAATAGAACAGTATTCAACATAAGCAGGAGAAACCAGATACAAGCCATAGTCAGTATTGGAGTAAAACCAGCACCTTGAGAAAATGTTGTAAGCACCTGAGTTATTACAACCACGTCCAGCGTTGCTATAGAATCGGCAATCAATAAAGCTCACATTAGTAGAGCCTGCCTGTGTTACTCCATGAGAAGTACCACCAGTAAAGTTAAAGCCGTTTATCTCAATAAAATCATAACTAGCCAAGTCTAGGGCATTTGCCACTGCTGAATTAGCATCTAGAGTATATCTCGCTCCACCCTCTGTAAAACTCGCATCAGTAGCTACAAAACGTATCTTACTTCCTTTTGATCCGCTGGTTGATGCTGTGGGTTTAGCCGCTAATGTCTCACCGCTTCCCCCATCATAGCATAAGACATTATCATCAGCTGCCACTCCGGCCAACATATCGGCCATGCTCTGCCAAGCGTTTGCAGCATCTACCCCTGTGTTCCCTCCGGTGCCGAGGCCATTGTGTAAAAATCTATCTGTAGGCATTATAAATCAATATCCTTTCTTAAAGGAATCGGAGCTTGTAAGTCAATCTCAACATGGTCATAAACATGGCGACACTCGGACACATCAGGGCCACAAGTAGCACCCTCACCGCTGTAAGTAGGGAAATTTTCAAGTCCAATACCAGTGTGTTCCCAGTAGCACAAGTCCTTTTTCACATTAGCGCACTTACCAGTATTAGACCCAGTCAAATTGCAATTGAACATATTAGGATTACCCTCAAACACTAGATTCTGAGGTACTTCAGTCACAACCTGTCGTGAATAGTTACAGCTTAAAGTATCACCATCTTGAAAATCAGGCAGGGTCTTAAAACCATAATTACCTTTGTATTTCATTCTTTACCCCATGTGTAAGTATCCAGCTTCTCACGCATTACCTTTAGATAAGCGAGAACCGGGTCACTGTCAAAGGGAGTCAGGTCAGTAAGCTGTATATATACTTCATTCCTTTTGTCCAGTTCTGCACAAAAAGTATCAAACTCAGGTGTAAGTTTATCAACAGACTTTTGTGAGTCTTTCCACTGCTTACTCATCGTAACGCCCCTATATAATCCGCTAACATTTTTATTGCCAGTGCGTTGAAAACACCGAATAGAACTAGCATAATGCTATGAATGACTGCTGTTTTAATCTGTAGCTTAACTGTTTTCTCCGAGTTTTCTTTCATCTCTCTTCGAAGACCGCCCTCGACTTTCCAGAATGCCTCTTTTAACTCAACGTGATTCTCTTTCATATCCACTATCGCCTGTGTTTCGGTTGCCTGTTTTATCATAACATCCTTGATTAAGCGTGAATGTTCTAAGCATCGTTCTAGCTCTGTCATGTTCTAGTGACTCCATTCCAGACGCTATTATTAGATTTATAAGAATGCGTCCAAGTTGCTTCTACTTCGCCAGTTAGTGTTTGTGTGCTGATATGACCATATTTTGTATAAGCTCTTACTTCGGTTACTACTGTTGAGCCACCTCTCTTATAAAGAGTTTGTGTAATGTTATTATCTGAATCTCTAGTTGGGGCCGGAATCTCATCAAAATCTATATTCTTACTTCTTAGGTAAAGAATTACATCAACAAGTGTTAATGATGGGGAAGAAATTGAAACTAAAATTGAATCAATTGCTGTTGATAACCTAACAAGTTCTTCTTTTATGCCTTTAATATCAGATGTTTTTTTCCATAGTGTATTTATATTATCTCGAATAGAATCAAACTTCGTATTTACATCAGATACAGATTCAATAGGGACCGGCCTATCACTTGCTCCTTGAAGTAACGGATTAGCCATTATGCTTCACCATTTGGAAGAAGTGATTTCCCAGCCTTATTTACAACGTTATCATAATACCAAAGGAGTTCATTAGCTGTAATTGCTGATGAAAATATCCTTACATCAAATATGTCACAATTATTCGTATTTGAATAGGCTACTATATTGCCACTTAATGCCACAGGAACAGTTATAGTCTCAGAATCAATTAAAACTCCATTCACATAGATACTCAAAGCTGTATTAGCTTTTATTATGGCAATGTTTAGCCATGCAACAGAATATGTTAAATCTAAATCTAATGTATCAGTTCCATTTGTATAAGTGAATTTTAATGCCGAAGAAGCTGTTCTGGTTATTTTAATCGTTATATTGTCACCTAAATCGAATATAGATTCATTAGCAATATCACCAGTGTTATTTCGGAAACCGAACATAAAAGTAAATGTCCCACCACTTGCTACAGTTTGTGCATTTGTCCAAGTTAGTGTATCTATTACTGTAATACCGGAATTACTTACACCATCCGGTCCTGTTACTTTTGTAGTTACTGTTCCACTATCTACAGCATTTCCGGTATATAAGTTGTAATAAAAGAATCTGCCTCTTGTAGCCCAAAATATAGGGTAATTTAAATTCCGCTCATAAGCATCTTGTTGTACCACATTAGCCGGAGACTGTCTTCTATTTAAGATAGTGTAATTAATTTTATGTTTTATATAAATTAACTCAGAAGCCAGTCCATTGAACTCCATTTGGATTCTTCTGTCTTCTACCTTTTCAGGCATATTTAATTCAGCTTTTGGATTGACAGTATTTACTAATGAAGTTCCAGTAGTTGAGCCATTTATATACGCCTTTACAGTCAATCTTTGTGCATCTCTAAACCCATAAGAATCATGACTTGCGGCATCTTTATTTGATTCAAGCTCAGGACGTAAAAATAAATACTGCTCTTCTATTCGGATTTTATCTTCTTCATGTTCGGCTGTATGTTCTCCTAATCTTAAAGAAGATGCTATTTCAGTATCTTGATCATTTTCTTTATCCACATATGAGATAGCTTGTGATTCTATAGATGGAAGAAGTCGAGTACTCAAGATATATGACTTTGCAGATTTTTGGTCAAAAACTAATAATATTTTATTTTCATTTGAATCTTCTACTTCAATCACTCCACCCTCAACGTTCGGCCAAAGCCAATCATCTCCATTTAATTTTGAAAATCCAGAACCCTGTTCTTTTGTCATTGCTCTACGATAGCAAATATCTGTTTCTCCTAAATTTCTTAAATTAGTGTCTGCTGTAAGAGTATCAGTTGAGGTGTTTGACCAAAATATAAATCCATATAAATTAGGTTCATAAATACAATCAAATCTAGAGCGCATTTGCTGAATGGTTTTTAATATGTAACCACGACCATGTTCATCAGTTACTAAATTTTCGCCATATCTATATCCATCAAATAGCCTAATTCCGGGTTCTGAAGTAATTACAATTTTTTGACCAGTACCATAATTAGTTATTCCACCTTGGTCTAAAGCACCAATTGTTTCATCTATAATATCATGTCCGGGTAAAATAGGAATTGATTCACCAGTTCTGGCATCATCAACACTTGAGGAGACATTTGTTTCTGTTCTCCATGTTGATTTTGTACAAAAAAAGATTATTTGGTTAGGCATTTCCTGAATTGAAATAAGCCTATCTTTAAAATCAACATATTGCCATTCAGAATAATAGTGTCCGGCTAAGTAATTATACGTTGTAATAAATTGAGAATAATATGCCTTAATATCAACTCTGGAAGCTACTACCATAAAACCAGAATTAATTACTCCTAATCCACCAGATGGTAATGCTGTCCAAAATCTATTAACTAATAAATAATCTCTTTCTCTAAAACCAAGTATTTCATCTGTAGTTATATCATTAAAATCTCGACCTGATGGTTCAAGTGTACATGCAACAGAACTTCTTGTTGTAGAATCATATACTTCTACAGTAGTAGAATTTGTATAAGATTTTATTACACCGTATGTTTCTCCAGCCCAATATATTGTTTTTCCAACATCACTAGAAGCAAAATTATTACCACTTTCTTTTGTTACAGTAGTTCCACTCTGCGAACAAACATTTAACTCTTCAGCTCCAATAACAAAAGTTGTAGCTGAACTTGTCCCAGCATCGGTTATATGAAAAATAGAACTCGTTTCAATAAATGTTATTGTTGTCCAATGTCCATCTCCAAAATATATTCTACATCCAATATCTTCTTGACCAACTGTTCCGGCTGTAAGGGTTATTACAGAACTACTTATAGCACCTTGTAATACTTTTGCAACTGGAATATCCTTATTCCATATAAATAATTCCCCATTTATAACTTGATTTCCAGCAATTTCTGTATCTATACCATACATTTTTGATGTATAAAGAGAGTAATGAGTCCAACCATATTGACCTGATGGAATGTTTAAAGCAAAAGCACCGCTATTTGTAGATGGATCTCCACTGTAATCTATTTGACTATTATTCCCAAGAACGTGCCATGCATTTAAATATCCTGTTGTATCCGCTGTTGTATCTATATAACCTGAACCTAAGGTGTTGTAATCAGATCCCGGTGTTGTCAAAGTATCAACTGATATATTGACATTTCCACCAACAAAATTAAGAGTTGCGGCAGAATCATCATAATAACAATATGAATGAGGTGCTTCTGGAAAAGTTGTTTTCATTGAAGCTGAAATAACACTTGCTATTCCGTCCCATGATTTTTCACAACTTGTAAACGTAAAAGGTGTTGATCTAGTTAAAGTTAGAGTAGACTTTATTTTCCCAGTAGCAGTATTTACTGCTGGATCTGCTAACATAGTATAAGTAAATGTTTTTAAGCCAGTAACAGTAATAGTAAATGTTCCATTATAATCGCTTTGAGCCGCACCAGCAATTACAATTGATGAATTAATTGGAAAATTATGTTCTATATCTGTTGTGGCTGTTGCAGTCGTTCCCGAACTTGTTAATGTTGCTATTCGCATATTTACAGACATTGTTATTTTTATGGCTTGATTTTCAAGCACAAACCATTCATATAAATTTTTAGTTGAATTTGATAATGCGTATATCCTAAATTGTGTTCCGGGGTTATCTCCACTTCCAAATTCTTGTGAATGTGTACCATTTATTTGACTATTAAACCAAGCTGTTTTATAATCTTTCCAATCATCATCTTCACGTATAGAATTTGTAGGAGTTTCTTTTCTTATTCTTGCTGTCGTTCTATCTCTCGAACCGGTATCGGCAAGTTTTGATAAAGAAAACAAATAATTTCTTCCAAATTTATTTCCTTTAGACTCAACTTCAGAGACTACAGAATCAAAAGATGTGGATTTAGTTGCGGTAACTATCGTATTACTAGGAACAGTACTATTTATTTTAATAGCTTCTATGACAGTTTCACTTGTTTCTATTTTATAAATACCATTTGCATTAAAAAGATAAACGTGATTTTGAAATGAATCAAAAGTAGATTTGCTATATGCTAGTGTTCCGGTTTGTTCACTTGATAAATGTATTTGAGTCCAAGTGCCTACACTATAAGTAGTGTAAAATAGCCTGTTATCTATGTGCAAAAATATTTTTTGGCTTTTCTTATGCCAATAAATCCCATGAACTTGTCCTCTGTGAGTATATGATTCAGCGGTTCTTGTAGCACTTGCATTTAGAGTAGCCCATGCACCATCCGGATCTGCATTAATTATTGTGTTTGTAGTTCCATCACCCCAATAAATATACTGTCCATTAATATTAGCATTAAAAGAATCATTAGGAGTCATTGTTGTTCCGGATTGATTTGCGGTATCACCGGTAGCTATGCTTGGAAGCTCAGTAGTTGACCACTCTCTACTACCATATCTTACTCGGGCGTAAGAACCCATAAGTAAAATATTATCTGATTTGGAAACCCCACCTTTAGGGATATCACTTGCCGGAACGTCTTCGTGTAGGGAAGTAAATAACTCCTGTTTATAAGGAATTAACTTATCATTTCTTTTTTTTTTGGGCTTTTTTAAAAACTTCATTCATTCCTCTAACCTTGTGATCGAATGATATTCTCCTTGCTCGCCATCATTCATATTCGATTGAAGAACTTTTTTGAATCCCACTAAAGAACTATGGTATTCCAACCAATTGCCATTCTGTTGTGCTTCTAAGTATTTCAGAGCCGCTGGAATTAGTGTTTCAGTATGGAGATGTTCAGGTATTTCCGTTTCTGTAGTTTCTGCTGTAATCTCTGCCGGCTTTTTATAAGCTATCAAATAGAAATCTGTGGTGGTTGTACCGGGATTTGTAGTAAATTTTAATATCGGATTACCACTTATCAGCGCATCATTTACATGAACTTGGTGGAATCTATAGTATTCAACACCATTCCATTCAATAATATTAACCGGCTGACGGAGATTAGGGGTTATGCCATACTCAACTCTTATTGCAGAAAGTAAAGCGTTGGAAAATGGGGGCTTCACAAGTACGTTAGAAACCCTCCATATATCCTCACTTAATCCAGTAACAGCTTGAGTTAGAGTATAATTATAGGTTGAATCAGTTGTCGCAATATATGGAAGTTTACCATCAGTACGATAAGAAATTCTCTGTGACATCTCCTGAGAAAGTAAAGACCGATGTACCTCATTAACAATTTGGATTAGACTTTTTGCTCCGGTTCTATTCCAATCTTTTGCGTTATATTTCAGTATATCGACTATTTCTCTTGTGCTAGGCATTACACTCCTATTGTCTCTTTTTCTTTAAGTTTTGCCTCACGTTCAAGTTTTCGCTTTTCACGTTGTTTAGCAACCCTTTTTTCATTTGCTTCTTTCTTCTTTTCTTCTGCAATCTCTTCAGGTGAAAGAGTTGTTATTTCCTGAGTCTCATCTTTTGAAACCGGAATTTTAACTTCTACACTTTCTTCACCTTTAAGAGTTTTCTTCATATTCTGTAAAAATTTGATTTGTTCATCAATATCTTCAGATGTGGAATTATTATTCAGTACTGGGGCTTTCTTTCTTTCAATCTTTTCGCCACCAAGAGCTATTAATGTCTCGTATCTCTTTTTGATATCTTTTAAAACTTCAACATCTTTGATAATAAAATAAGGTTCAGAGAAGTGAGATGCTATTAAATCTCTATTAAATCCTACTTCGGAAAAATATCCCGGGCCCTGATCATCAAGGAGGTCGCAAACGTATTCTCTTTCGTTTTTATCAAAGGTAAAGCGCATTTCATCGCCATGGATCGTCTTAAATTCGTATTCAGAAGTTCCACCGATACCATCCATTCCGGTTTTATATGCGTGTAATCCTACACAACCAGAAATTAAAATTTCTTTTTGTCCTCTTCCAATTCTATCACGATGTAAAAACACCCTTATAAAACGGTAATTCTGACGCTTTGCTTCTATTACTTGGTCAAAATATTCTTCTTCATCTGCTATTCCACTCATTTTGTTCTCCCTTTTGGGTTGTGAAAGAGAGGAGGTCGCCCCCCTCTCAGTCGGATTTAGTTGTTATTAAAGATTAAGCGTAGCCGCCCCATCTATCCATGATACACAGCATTGAGCCATAATACTCAAGTGAAGTGTCTGTTGCTGATGCTCCATCGAAAACCATCAACTGGATTCCTCTGGTTCCGGCATAACCAGTTCCAAGGATACGACCATAATCATCCTCATGTTTTACCATGTGGAGTTTTTCAGGTTCCCAATTAACTAAGGCTCCCTTACCAAGGAGAACGCCAACGTCACGTGTTTTTGTATTGGACAGATTACGGTTGTCCACATCACCCTCGTCCATATACCCGGGGGTAAGTGTCCAAGGAGCGGCAGATCCACCCGGCAATACGGTAGCACACTTCGGATCAACTACAACATAAATGTCTACGCCGATTGAAGTTTTGAACTTACCGATTACTCCGTACCAATTCTGAACCGTGTCGGAAAGACGGTCAAATGAGGTCCATACTGCACCATGAGAACCAGTGAGAATAGGATCAGTATAAATACTGGCCTGTAATGGGCTCATAGTTAAGATATAGGCATCATTTCCCTCTATGTCGAGAGGCATGATTTTTTTGTCCAAAGCCCGAAGTGCTATTTTATTAAGCATACGGAAATTGGCGGCTCCAGATTGACTCTGAGTCCAAGCGTTATTCACAGCGTACATTGCATCAGCAATATTGTTGATGTAGTCCTGATTCGTAGAATCATAAGACGGCTGTTCACTATCGCCAAGGCCCTGCACGAATACATGAGGATTCCAAGCTTTTGAAATCACACCAAGCAAATCGCCAGCAATCATATCATCGGGATACCTTTTCATCAATGCCTGACGAATCTGTTTTCCCTCAAACTGCATAGCATGTTTGCCCAGATCTTTTACGTGCTGATCATACAGATTATAATTCTGCTGGTCGAGCTTTCTGGTGTTATAGGTTTCCGTTCTAACTGCATACTTGTAGTTATTACGGTAGAGTGATCCAGTCTTAGTTGAGGGAGCTACTTCATTCCCTAACAGTCTGGAGTTTCCAGTCACAACAGAGCCCGTGAGGGGCAGTTTCATTGTAACTCTGATATTGTTTGCGCCTTGATTTGCAGTTTCATCTATTTTCGCATACATGGTATTCGGTATACTTCTCTCAGACCGTGAGAATAGTCCCGGCATATTTACGAAGATATCTTTAAGCGTTGCTCTAAACCGAAGTTTTTTCGCATAACCAGTAACTCTGGACGCTGATGGTAACTGACTGAGGCCGGTGATTTCTGAGGCCATGGTCTATCTCCTATTTAAATATTTACGCTTTTTGCGTTATGCCGTGTGGCTATTTATAAATCTTCTGGTGATAATGTAGCATGACCAAGTTTTTCAAGTGCTTGGTTATACTGCACTACAGAAGGATCTTTAAAATTCTTTCGTGCTCTTAATACGACTTCTGTTTCTGATATACCATTTAATACAGTAGCCGCCAATTCTTTTGTCATTTCATCAAGATTACCTTTTTTGTGATCATTCTCAAGCTCAATAGGGTCTGCTCTCCGTGATGCGGCATGCATAATTCCCTTTGCTGTTTGTTCTTGTGCTTTCAAAATATCTCTTGTGTGATCACCCTTTTCATTCTGAAGATACAAATATGCGGCCCTGTGATTGGGAAATTTTACTTGATTTCCGGCAGAATCATTTAATTGTACCCATTCTCCGGTTAATTTGTCAAGGACATATCCCTGTTTCAGGGCATCAACTTCGCTCATAAGAACAAATTTCCGCATATCTGGCGGTTCTACTATGCCTCTTGTCCTTAATGCTTCATCCAAAATTGGGAAACCCTCAAGATATTTCTGCATGGCTACTTCAGTATCTTTAGCTAGAATCTCATTTTTTCCACGATTAAAATAAGCTGACGCTACCTCAGTAGCAAAATCAGAATATTCACTATCCATTTGCTCATAAGACTTCTCACCCTGAAAATCTTTTATTTCAGAGCGGAACTTTTCAATGTTTTCATATTTTGTGCGCTTTTTATTTTCAGCTTCTTGGTTTTGGGCTTTTAATAGCTGTTCATTTTTCAGAGCATCCAATTCAGCCTTATTAGCTTTTAAAAGGTCATCACTTCTTTTTGATTGGAGGGCCATGAGTTTTGAATGTAATTTAGCCTGTCTCTTCATTTTTTTAATTTCGGCCATTTCATCAAAATCATCAACGTCTTCATTCATTTCCTGTTCTAGATTTTGAATTTCATTCCTGACAGAAATAATATTCTGTTCTGTTTCAGTTGGTGTGACAACATTTTCAGTTGCTTTTGGTGTAGTAACACCAGATTTCAATTTATTAATTTCAGTTTGGAGAGAATCTATTCTCTGCCGGCTATCTCTTTCAACAGAATCACGTTGCTGTTGCAAATACTCATTATGCCTTTGAAGACGAGACATTTCATCATCATCAAGTTTTGGTGCTTCGACAGGTTTTTTATCAGGAGCTACTACCGGTTCAGTCACAATAGGATTTGACTCTTCATTGGATTCTTCAGGAACATATTCAGGATCAATAGTAGCCTTTTCAATTTCTTCGAGTTTGGCTAATTGCTCATTCTGAAACTTCTCTATATTCATTCCAAGAGGTGCGTCTTCCGGAACGGCATCATAAGCCTCATTTCTTTCTTCTTCTGTCTTAAACGTTAACATTTCTTC
>PJEL010004118.1_pt1 | contig 12156 bp, 8 predicted proteins | sample 1853271 | NCBI WGS metagenome assembly PJEL01 (sample SAMN08108733, study PRJNA415343) | Invertebrate metagenome, whole genome shotgun sequencing project. | host: Globobulimina | place: Sweden: Gullmar Fjord | collected 2015-08 | reverse complement strand
TAAGTTTTGAGATAGATACCTTTTCAACGGAACTCCTTTAAAGGCTTTTTCAGGTTATTTAGGCTAGATAAGATTTGAAATCTTGTAGTTTTGGGATCATTTAAAAACTGGAAAAGCCTTACTAGAAAAGCCGGGAAAGCTGCTGGTCTTTAGTGCCTAATAATGCGTTAGGCTTGGGGATGAATTCTCAGCTAAAGGCTGAGGGGCCAGAATCTTAGCTTTATCATAAGCTCAATCCGGCTTTTCTGGGTTACTATTATTAACCCACTAAACAAAGTGGCAAAGACCCCATTGAGTGTTAAGGAAGCCTGCGCTTGCGAGCTTCACCCGCAACGCATAACTTATAGGGGGGGTTTTTCACTAGAGACATACAGAATATCCCCAAATGTAAAGAGGATGACTGTAAATTATAGAACATTTTAGCCCAGCAAACATCACCCAAATGGATAATTAATGCAGCCCTATCAAGCTAACGAAATAGTTAAACTTGATGATACTGCTCAGATGGGGTATTATCTTAAAAATGAGAATATTTAAGCAAATCCCCTATTTCGGGGCTAAGACGTAGTGCGTAGTAGGCAATGCTAATAACTACTCACTGTTCACTATTCACTATTCACTGTTCACCAAATCACCATCACAAAAGGAGATACCATTATGCACATTGGCTTATACCATGGTTATGAATTAAGCGGTTCCGGAAGTAATGAATATACCCGTTATTTGGCCCGCTATTTTGTTGAAGCCGGACATCAGGTTCATATTATCTGTCGGGAGAAAAGTCCCGAAAATATACCTTATATCAGTCAGGCTTATGCTTGGGATCAAAATGGGGCCTGTCAAGAGTTATTCCAGCGACAAAATGAAGGACAGCTTTGCGTTTTACATCAGCTTTCTCATGGTGATATTCGCCCCGTTTATTTAACCGATAAACAGCGTGAGGGCCAAGTAAAATCCTTTATAGCCTTGACCGATGATGAATTAGCCGCCTACCACCAGCTTAATGAGCAACTGTTGAGCCTTATCTTAGCTAAGCATAAGCTTGATGTGCTACACGCTAATCATGTAGTTTATCAGCCCATAGCAGCTATCAAAGCCTGTCAAAGCAGCAACACCCCCCTGATTATTTTCCCGCATGGCAGCGCCATCGAGTACACCGTTAAACGGGATGAACGTTATAAGCGGCTGGCCCTGCAAGGCATTTTAGCCAGTGCGGGTCTGATTATTGGAAATAATGAGGTTCGGGATAGGATATTAAAGCTCTACCCCGAACATGAAGCTCTTATTTTGGCTAAAAGCAAAATTGTGGGGGTGGGGGTTGATACCACTTTGTTCCAACCCGTACCCCCAAGCGAAAAAGAGGCTTCGGTTCAAAAATTGATAGCCACCCAAGGAGGTGGAGGCAAAAGTCCCGCCCAGGTGCAAGAGCTTCAGCAGGGTTTAGCGGCTGGCAACCTGGAGATAACCCAAGCCTATTGGAATGCTTACAAGCACGCTTTGCCGGATGATAATCTTAATGAGCAGTTGCGGCAAATCCCCTGGAATAAGCCGATATTAATCTTTGTGGGAGCTTTAACGGTGGGTAAAGGTTTGCAGAGTTTAATTACGGCTTTGCCCCAGGTGTTAGAGCAGCATCCGCAAGCTCAGTTGGTCATCGTTGGATCGGGGGCTTATCGTGAGGTGTTGGAGGCGTTGGTGTATGCCATTGCCAACTCAAAGCGGGAATTACTGTTGGAGTTGTGTGCCAAAGGCCAGGATTTGGACCGCAATACTTTAACCGGGCCGTGGGAGGATGTGCAGCACTTTTTAACCAATCCTGTTAATTTAGAGCGAACTCTGGCTCAGGGGCAAAGTTTAGAGCAGCAGGTTCACTTTTTGGGGCGCTTGGACCATGCCCGTCTCCGTTATCTTTTCCCCTGCGCCGATTTGGCAATTTTCCCTTCGGTGGTGCCAGAAGCTTATCCCCTGGTGCTGATGGAATCATTAGCCAATGGCGTTTTACCCCTTGTTTCTTATTTTAGTGGTTTTAAGGATGGGGTGGATGCTCTGCAAGCCTTTTTACCCGCCTCCTTTATCGAAAAAATGAGGCTACCCGTTGGGGCCACAAACCGGGTGGCGACAATTGCCCATAATCTCAACGGTTTGTTGGCCGATGAACGCCTCAAAACTATCAAACCCAAACTCCGCCAAATTGCGGTTGAAAACTACGACTGGGAGCTAAGAGCAACACAAATGGTTGAGGCTTATGAGGCTTTGGTATAACCCGCCATCATCTCCCTTAACCTATGAGATCGGCCTTAATCTTCGTTTGGGGCCAACGGGTCAACGGATTGATAGCGGATTAACGGATAGTCGTAGGTTGGATTGAGCCAAGAGTAATCCGGTATACCACAAAGCCGATTTGCGACTTTATAAAGGCTCGTTTTAACACATTCGATACTGAGAGGGTTTATTGACCCGTTGGGGGTGAATCAAACACTTGGTTAAAAAACGTTTCTTGCTGTAGCGTGGCTTGCCACTGGCGATGTCTTTCAACCGAATCTAGTCGGCGGGTACGAGGCAGTCTTAAAAAACGCATAGTTTCTACCGGTCCCAGGGCTTTAAATAACGCTTGCAAAGCCTGTTCAATTAACTCTTCCTCGGGTAAATATTGTGTGGTATTCACTGTAAATCTTCCTTATCGCAATAGGCTTGCGGGGTACCGCACCAAACAACAGGGTTTAGCCGGCGACATTGTTTTAATAAACGATCATCAACGGTAATAAATGCAGCCTGAACTTCTTCGGCAAACGTCAAGTGGGCCGCATCGGCCACACCCAACCCCTGGGCAACCCATTGCTCGGCTTTTTGCCTGGCAATTTGCAAATTGAATTCAATCCGGCTTCCTTCTTGCTCTAGTAAAAGCAGTAGTTGCTTACGATCTTCCAGGTTGGTAATGGCCTCGATTTCCAGGTAATGAACAGGAGAAACAATCAATTCCAACTCTGCTTGTCGAACATTAGCTAAAATTAGTTCAACCGCGCTGGTTTCCAATCGGATCCGGACTTGTTGTTGGTCATCAAATGGACGACAAAGCACACAAACATCCAGGTAAACCCGTTTTGGGATAGAAGTTTGATTACGCTCACTCATATCAAAAACTTTAGCACAGGACTGACAGGAAGTCAAACATTATTAGACTCTAACGGGTCACACATCGACAAAAGATTGTCGATCTTACTTTGTAAACAATTTTGCCAGAGACCAATTTGCAATTTTGGATTTACGACCAGCTCTGGTAGCGATTTCAATCGTAAATCGGCAACAGGTAAATTTACTAGAAAAGCCGGGAAAGTCCCTAGTGCTTCAGACAGGGGATGGGCCTAACAAGTTTGGCAGGCCAAAATCTTATCCCAGCAAACGTTCAATCCGGCTTTTCTTTCTAAACGAAGTGACAAAGACCCCATTGAGCGTTAAGGAAGCCCCCTTACTTTAGTGAGGGGTTTTTCACCTTCCTAGAAGATGTTCTTAAGCCAAGTTGCTCGGATGCAACGGATACCCAAAGTGGGGTTATTAGCTACACCCTGTGGCTAACCAGCAGCAATGACACCCTGAACATCCAGGTGGTATCCGACACCATATCCACCACCCAATCCGCCTTCACCCTCACCGTTGATTTAGATAACGGGGTTTACAGTTGGACGATTAGGGCGCATGATGTAAAAGGGAATGTCAGTGCTTATGTGCCGCAGGCAACCTTTGTGATTTTTGCTAAAGTGCCTAAAATGTTATACTAACAGTGACTATAAAAGTATGAGAAATTTCCATTCTTATGGCCCGGTAGATTGTGAACAACATTTCTGCGTGGCAAGACGTGAACTTGTCGAACAAGGATTGACCCAACTAATCGGTCATCCTCAAAAAGGCGGCCACTACTTCACCATCTGGGCACCCCGCCAAACTGGCAAAACCTGGCTGATACGGCAATTCAAGCAAGAAATCCCCCAACGGTACGGGGAGCAATTTACGGTCTTTCATTTCTCCTTTGGCAATCTGCGGGGGATGACCGATGCCAGCGTCAGCGATGAAAAGATAGTCCCCCAAATCTTTAGTCGCTTGCTTGAAGGTCTACTGCCGGGCAAACCCCAAACCAACGATTGGGAAGACTTTCACCAGTTATTTGCCAAAGACGGCGGTCTGTGGGACCGTCTGAACGGTTACTCACCACCTTGCCCAGTGCCAGCGTCTTGCCCTTCATCCAAGAAAAGACAGACCGTGAATTAACCGCCCCGCTCATCCTGGGCAACCCCGATGTCGCCTCCCTGACTGCTGAACAGGAAGGGTTTGGCTTACTACCCTTTGCCGGAAAAGAGGCCAAAACCATTGCCGCTGTGTACGGAGTGGAGCCGCTGCTGGGCAAAGCCGCCACCGAGAGCGCGGTTCGAGCAGGCAGCGTGGACGCGGGCATCCTCCATTTGGCCGCCCACGGCAAATTCGATCCCGTCGCCCCCCTCAATTCCCTCATCGCTCTCGCTCCTTCTCCCGTTAACAATTCGCAATTCTCAGACGGCTGGCTCACTGTCGGCGAGATATACAGCCTGGATTTGCATAGCACCGACCTGGTCGTTCTGAGTGCGTGTGAAACCAACCTGGGAACTTGAGCCAGGGGGATGAGTTGGTTGGCTTGACGAGGGCATTCATCTTCGCCGGTACGCCCAGCGTCATCGCCAGTCTGTGGGTGGTCGAGGATGAGGCCACCTCGCTGCTGATGGAGCGATTTTACACCCATCTGCAAGCCGGAGTGGGCAAGGCTGAGGCGTTGCGGCAGGCTCAAATTGAGATGCGGGAAGATTATCCCAATCCCTATTATTGGGCTGCTAATGGGTTTAACAGCGGGCAAGTAACCAACTTGTTTGGCTTTTAGGACCACTCCAACGGTTCCAGTTATGGTCAATTTATTCAAGGCAGCCACCCGTCGCCCCAAGCGGTCATCAAGAATAACTTGGCTACCCGGATTTTCCAGGGCCAGACCAATCACTTCGGCCTCGCCAGCACCCAGGTCGGTTATAATAGGGATAAGGGCCTGAGATTGAACAGGAACAATGCGGAGCCAGGGTGTGGCTTTGAGGTCCGGTACGTCAACTCCCTGAGCAGCACCAACGGCCAATTCTGAGGCTACAGCAGGAGGGATGATGATTTCTCCATACATCTGTTTGAGCAATTCCAGATGATTGATAAGGTTGAGGGCCTTGATCTTCGTTTGGGCCAACTAGCCAATCCGTCCGACCCTGACCGGGTAGCGGAGTTGGAAAGCCAACTGACAGAAGCAGAGGCAGCCTATCAGCAGGTGCAAGAAGATATTGCCGCTCGTGGGGCGAAACTGGCTTCACTGGTTCCTGGTCGCAGTAAGGATTATATTTTGGAGGTGGAGCAAGTGCAAGCCAAGCTTGAGGCTAAGACAACGCTCATCTCCTACTTTGTCTTGGAGGATAAGGTGTTGGCCTTCGTGCTTACCAGAGATAGCTTTGAGGTCATCCCGCTTGAAGTAAGCCAAGAAGATTTATTACAAAAAATCATCCTTTTTCGTGACTTTGCCGATATCACAACGCCGTATCCTGACACGCTTAACACCCTTTACGGCTGGCTGATTGAACCCCTCAAACCCCACCTCAACACCCCCCATTTGACCATCATCCCCCACGATGTTTTGCACTACCTCCCCTTCGCCGCCCTGACTGACGGTGAACGGTATCTGATTGATGATTATACGCTCACTACCCTGCCCACTGCCAGCACCTTGCCCTTCATTCAAGATAAAAGCAAGGCCCAACAAGACACCAGCAGCACCCACACACTACCCCTCATTCTCGGCAACCCCGATACTGGCGAGTTTGACCCCACCACCTCATTAGTGGTTGAAGAAAGTCAATATCGAAGCAAATTTGGCCCTCTCCCCTTTGCTGGCGAAGAAGCCCAAGCCATTGCCGCCCTGTACGGTGTCGAGCCGCTTATTGAGGAGGCCGCTACCGAGGAGGCTGTGCGTGAGGGTGTTGCCGCCGCCAACATCCTCCACCTGGCCGCTCACGGTGAATTTAATGCTGTTGCGCCGCTCAATTCTCTCATTGCCCTGGCTCCTGACCCTGATGAAAGCTACAATGGTTGGTTGACGGTGGGTGAGGTTTATGGGCTGGATTTAAGCAACACCAATCTGGTGGTTCTTAGTGCTTGTGAGACCCACCTCGATAGCAGAGTGCTTGAAATTGGACAAGGTGTCACTGCCGGGGATGAGTTGGTTGGTTTGACCCGCGCCTTCATCTACGCCGGAACACCCAGCATCATTACCAGCCTGTGGAGTGTTGATGATGAGGCCACCTCGCTGCTGATGGAGCGATTTTACACCCATCTGCAAGCCGGGATGGATAAGGCTAAGGCGTTGCGGCAGGCTCAAATTGAGATGCGGGAGGATTATCCCAATCCTTATTATTGGGCTGCTTTTGTGCTGTCGGGTGATGGGGGTGTTGTGCCGGGGAGCGGAGGTGCAGGGGAGCAGGGGGGAGTAGAAACTGAAATGGCTACCAGTACGGAGAGCATCGAGGCCGTTGCAACAGGTGATGAAACTGTAGCCGAGGAAAGGCAGTCGGGTGGTAATTGTCTCGGTTTGGTGGTAATATTTGGTGTGTTGGGGGTTGTTGGGGTGGGGGTGAGACAAAGGGTTAGCTTTACTAGAAAAGCCGGGAAAGCCCCTGTGCTTTAGACAGGGGATGAAAGGCCAGAATCTTGGCTTTATCATAAGCTCAATCCGGCTTTTCTTTAAAAAAAAGCACCTTGAACTTTCAGGTTCCCCACTTACTTTAGTGGTGGGTTTTTCACTTAATCTGCCAAAACAGTTACAATATCACTCAGGAGGCAAGGCTATGAAGCTTCCTTATGGTATTAGCGATTTCTATAAAATCATTACCGAAGAGTATCTTTACCTGGACCGCAGCATAGATGTAAACTTATGGACAATCCCCTCAGAGTAGTTGAAATGAAGGGAAGTTTGATACGAGGATTTGGCAATCCCCTCAGAGTTGCTCTGAGGGGATGTTTGCTTTAATTATGGCAATTCTGTTTTGCCCATCAAATACCGATCACACTCACGAGCAGCTCCGCGCCCTTCGTTAATGGCCCAAACTACCAAACTTTGGCCTCGGCGCATATCGCCGGCGGCAAAAACGCCGGCAACGTTGGTTACAAATTTACCATATCCCGCCTTGGCGTTAGAGCGTTCATCTCGTTCAATACCAAGATTGTTGAGCAATGTATCTTCCGGACCAAGAAAACCCATACACAACAAAACCAACTGGGCCGGCCAAACCTTCTCAGTGCCGGGGATTTCTTTAGGGTAAGGGCGACTGCTACCGTTGTTACCCGCCAGTACCCATTCAATTTTAACTGTATGCAGTTCTTTAAGATGACCATCTTCATCACCAACAAACTTTTTGGTCATAATATCATAGATACGTGGATCATCACCATAAACAGCGGCCGCTTCTTCTTGCCCGTAATCAATGCGCTGAATTTTGGGCCATTCCGGCCAGGGATTATCAGCTTGACGCTCATCCGGGGGACGGGATAGGATTTCAAACTGATTTAGGCTCTTACAGCCGTGGCGCAAAGAGGTGGCTACACAGTCAGTCCCGGTATCGCCACCGCCAATAACAATAACATCCTGACCCTCAGCCGAAATAAATTCGGGTTTGGTTTGGCCTTTATCAAGCAAGTTTTGGGTGTTGCCTCGCAAAAAGTCCATTGCAAAGTGGATGCCTTTTAGATTACGGCCTTCAACTGGCAGATTACGCGGTTTGGTGGCTCCGCCGCAAAGAACTACCGCGTCAAAATCCTCAATCAGCTTGTTGGCTGGATAATCTTTGCCCACCTCGGTGTTGGGAACAAAGGTTACTCCCTCCTCGGTCATCAAGTCGATACGACGCTGGACAACCTGCTTATCAAGCTTCATATTGGGGATACCGTACATCAACAAGCCACCAATGCGGTCGGCCCGCTCAAAAACGGTTACGTTATGCCCGGCCCAATTCAGTTGCTCTGCGCAGGCCAATCCGGCTGGCCCGGAGCCAACCACAGCCACACTTTTGCCGGTTCGCTTTTCTGGAGGAGCCGGTTTCATCCAGCCTTCTTCATACCCTTTGTCGATGATGGATACTTCGATATTTTTAATAGTAACCGGCGGTTCGTTGATGCCCAAGGTGCAAGAGCCTTCGCAGGGAGCAGGACACACCCGCCCGGTAAATTCAGGGAAATTGTTGGTTTTAAGCAGCCGCGCAAGCGCTTTTTGCCACAAGCCACGATAGATTAGGTCGTTCCATTCAGGGATAAGGTTATTTAGGGGGCAGCCCGAAGCCATCCCACTTAGCAGCTCGCCGGTATGGCAAAAGGGAATACCACAATCCATACAACGAGCACCCTGGGTTTGAAGTTTTTCATCAGGAAAGTGTAAATGAAACTCTTGCCAGTCCTCAATCCGCTCAAGCGGCGGGCGATCCAATGGCAATTCGCGTTCATACTCCATAAATCCGGTAGGTTTACCCATTCTTCTGTCTCCTCGTTTAATTATCAGTTCCCGCTCACACGGGTTTCATCATTTTTATTTTGTTCAAAGGCGGCCATAATCGCTTCTTCGCCACTTAAACCGGCGTCCTCAACTTGCTTAATGGTATTAAGCATCCGTTTGTAATCCTTGGGGATAACCTTAACAAACTTTGATACGTTGTTGGCCCATTGCTCTAAAACTCTCCCCCCCAGAGCGCTGTTGGTGTATTTAACGTGACGACGAATCATAGCCTCGACTTGCTTAATTTCTTCTGCCTCTTCCAAACGTTCCAAATGTACCATCTGCTGATTGCAACGGGTAGAAAAATCTCCGGCCTCATCTAATATGTATGCCACACCGCCCGACATCCCGGCGGCAAAGTTTCGTCCTGTTGAGCCAAGAACCACCACTCGCCCACCGGTCATGTACTCGCAACCGTGATCACCCACGCTCTCAACAACAGCCTGAACCCCACTATTTCTGACACAGAAACGCTCACCGGCCATACCACGAATGTAGGTTTCACCGCCAGTGGCCCCATAAAAGGCCACGTTGCCAATGATTACATTCTCTTCCGGCACAAAGGTTGATTCCTGTGGCGGGTAAACAATAATCTTGCCGCCCGATAACCCCTTGCCAATGTAATCGTTAGAATCGCCTTCCAGCACCAGGGTGATGCCTTGGGGGACAAAAGCACCAAAACTTTGCCCCGCCGAACCCTGAAAACGAAGGCGAATGGTATCTTCCGGCAAACCCTGACCGCCATAACGACGGGTTAATTCACTGCCCAAAATAGTGCCAACCACTCGATTGGTGTTACATATAGGCAACGTAGCCGCCACCGGCTCACCATTTTCCAGAGCCGGTTGACACAAATCGAGCAAAACCTGATTATCAAGGGCCTTGTCCAAACCGTGATCTTGAGAAATTTGGCAGTAGCGGCCTACTTCCGGCGGCACGTCAGGTTGATAGAGGATGCTGGAAAAATCAATGCCTTTGGCTTTCCAATGGTCTATAGCCTTTCGCGCTTCCAGTTTATCGGTGCGGCCAATCATCTCATTGATGCTGCGGAAGCCAAGTTTTGCCATTAACTCGCGCATCTCTTGAGCAATGAAATGGAAGTAGTTAACCACATGGGCCGGATCAGCAGTAAATTTTTTACGTAGTTCGGGGTTTTGGGTGGCTATGCCTACCGGGCAAGTGTCCTTATGGCAAACTCGCATCATTGTGCAGCCCATAACCACCAACGGCGCAGTGGCAAAACCAAACTCTTCGGCCCCCAGCATGGTGGCAATGACTACATCTCGGCCAGTTTTTAGTTGACCATCAGTTTCAACCACAATGCGACTGCGGAGGTTGTTAAGCACCAGGGTTTGATGGGTTTCAGCCACGCCCAGTTCCCAGGGCAAACCGGCATGTTTGATGCTGGTTCTGGGTGAGGCCCCCGTACCGCCATCGTAGCCGCTAATTAGCACTACATCGGCATGACCTTTGGCTACCCCAGCGGCAATTGTGCCTACGCCCACCTCAGAAACCAGCTTAACGTTAATCCGGGCATGGTGGTTGGCATTTTTAAGATCGTGGATGAGTTCGGCTAAATCTTCAATAGAGTAGATGTCGTGGTGAGGAGGCGGTGAAATCAGGCCCACACCCGGTGTTGAGTGGCGTACCTTGGCAATCCAGGGATAAACTTTGCGGCCAGGCAACTGTCCGCCCTCGCCCGGCTTGGCTCCTTGAGCCATTTTAATTTGAATTTCGTTGGCGCTGACCAAATATTCGCTAGTAACGCCAAATCGACCCGAGGCAACTTGTTTGATAGCGCTTTTGCGAGAATCGCCATTAGAACTTGGGGTAAAGCGGGCTGGGTCTTCGCCGCCCTCGCCGGTGTTGCTTCTCCCGCCAATGCGGTTCATGGCAATTGCCAGCGTTTCGTGGGCTTCTTGACTAATAGAGCCGTAAGACATAGCCCCGGTTTTGAAACGGTGATAGATAGACTCAACCGATTCAACCTCTTCGATAGGGATGGGGTTGGGGGCAAACTTAAAGTTGAACAACCCTCGTAAAGTGCCTAATTTTTCAGATTGATCGTTGATAAGTTCGGCATACTTTTGATAGATGTTGTAATCATTAGTGCGGCAAGCGCGTTGCAAGTGATAGATGGTTTGGGGGTTAAAGAGATGGTGTTCGCCATCGCGTCGCCATTGGTATTGACCGCCAACGGGCAGGGTATGACCGTTAACTTGGCGTTCCGGGAAGGCATGTCGATGCCGTATTTCGACCTCTTCGGAAATCACTTCGATGCCTACCCCACCAATCCGAGAGGGTGTCCAGGTAAAGTATTTATCGACAAACTCCTGACTTAAACCCAATGCCTCAAAGATTTGGGCACCACAATAGCTTTGAATGGTTGAGATACCCATTTTTGATAGCGTTTTAACCACGCCCTTCACCGCAGCCTTGATATATTTTTTAACGGCCTCGTTGTATTCAATGTCAGTCAACATACGCTGCTCAATCATATCGGCAAGGGTTTCATAAACCAGATAGGGGTTAATGGCACTAACACCGTACCCGATCAGGGTGGCAAAATGATGCACCTCACGAGGTTCGCCCGATTCAATAATTAGAGCGGCCCGGGTGCGGCTTCCCTGACGGATAAGGTGATGATGCAAGCCCGATACGGCCAGCAAGGCGGGGATAGCCGCGTAGTCGTGGTTAATACCCCGGTCAGACAAAATCAAAATATTGTATCCGGCCTTAATGGCTTGACTGGCGGCTTTATAGAGCGCTTCCATAGCCTGTTCCAGTCCCTTGCCATCATCAACAACCTTAAAAAGCATGGGTAAGGTGATGGATTTGAAGCCAGGTTGTTTGATATAGCGCAGTTTGGTTAATTGTTGATTGGTCAAGATGGGGTGTTTTAATTTAATTTGGCGACAATTTTCCGGGGTTGGCTCAAGCAAATTACGCTCGGTGCCAAGCATCACCTCGGTGGCCGTAATCAGTTCTTCGCGGAGGGCATCAATGGGGGGGTTGGTAACTTGAGCAAAGAGCTGTTTGAAGTAGTTGTAGAGCGGTTGAGATTTGTCAGATAAAACGGCCAGGGGCGTGTCGTTGCCCATTGCTCCCAAGGCCTCGATACCGTTTTCAGCCATTGGAGCTATCACCATACGTAGGTCTTCATAAGTGTAACCAAAGGCTTGCTGGCGTTGAATAACGCTTTTGTACTGGTCTGATTGAAACATAGCCGGGCTGATTGGCAATGTGGGAACCGATGAGCCGGAGACCAAATATTCAATTTGTAAGGGATTAGGTTCATCTACAGCAGGTAAATCTTCAAGGGTCATCAGATATTGATTAAGCCATTGCCGATAGGGGTGGGCGGTGGCAAAGCGTTGTTTTAACTCTTCGTCCTTAATAATGCGGCCTTCTTCAGTATCGACCAAAAACATCCGGCCCGGTTCTAAGCGACCCTTATACAGCACTTGCTCCGGCGGTATATCAAGCACACCCACCTCAGAGGCCATAACCACCAAATCATTCTTGGTAACATAATAACGTGAAGGGCGTAAGCCGTTGCGGTCAAG
>PJEL010004117.1_pt1 | contig 12157 bp, 12 predicted proteins | sample 1853271 | NCBI WGS metagenome assembly PJEL01 (sample SAMN08108733, study PRJNA415343) | Invertebrate metagenome, whole genome shotgun sequencing project. | host: Globobulimina | place: Sweden: Gullmar Fjord | collected 2015-08 | reverse complement strand
TTAATTACCCCGATGATGAGTTATTTCGGCTTAATTTTAGCGGTTGCTGCAAAGTATAAAAAAGATATGGGTATAGGCACACTTGTCGCAACAATGCTGCCATACAGTATTGTCTTCTTTATTGGTTGGGTTGTATTGTTCTATGTCTGGGTATTTGGGCTCGGACTACCTGTTGGGCCTGCATCACCTATCTATTATCAACCGTAAACTAAACAGATCATTATAGAATTTATAATTCCAAACAAAAGGGTAATAACAAAACTGTTATTACCCTTTTTAATTTTATTTTATAAAAATAAATGCATCGTTATATATTAATTTTACGACAAGCATAAGGTTTGATTATAATCAGTCATCCACCCTAAAAATAAACATAAAAAATGAAAAAAATAATTGCGTTTACCCTGCTATCTGCCACCGTAATCTCATCAACGTTACTCAGTGGCTGCAGTGATGAAACTAAACCTGACATGCAAAAAGCTGCACAACAAGTAAAACAAGAAACTAACAATGTAAATACGCCAACAGACTTTGCTGCTAGCTATAGCAGTATTAACACAGAGCAACTCGCCGAACACATTAAGGTGCTTGCCTCTGATGCATTTGAAGGTAGAGCACCATCAAGCAAAGGTGAAAAGCTTACGCTTGATTACTTAACCGAACAGCTAACTGCTATTGGCTTTAAGCCCGGCAACGGTGATAGCTTTTTACAAGCGGTTCCTATGGTGTCGATTGAAGCATCACCAGAGATGACCTTATCTATAGGCGATAAAAATTATCAATATGGCCCTGACATGGTTATGGGCTCTAGCCGCATAAGTGAGTTTGAACAACTTAAAGATTCAGACTTAGTATTTGTTGGCTACGGTATAAACGCGCCCGAATATAACTGGAATGATTACGAAGGTTTAGACGTAAAAGGCAAAACCGTGGTCATCTTAGTGAATGACCCCGGTTTCGCCACCCAAGATCCGGAATTATTTAATGGCCTAGCGATGACTTACTACGGTCGTTGGACTTATAAGTATGAAGAAGCTAGCCGCCAAGGCGCAGAAGGAGCCATCATTATTCATGAAACAGCACCGGCATCATATGGTTGGTCAGTGGTAGAAAATTCTTGGGTCGGCCCTCAATTTGGCTTTGTCCGCGAAGACCTAAATAAAGACCGCGTAGCCGTTGAAGGTTGGATCAATGTTGATGTGGCTAAAGAATTATTCAGCATTGCTGGTTTAGACTTTGAGCAAGCAAAAATCGAAGCAGCAAAAGGCAGTTACCATGTTGATATGGGCGAATTAAAAGCATCAGTTACCGTTAACAATACAGTCAAAGAATCAGTTTCGTATAACTTTATCGCTACGCTTCCGGGTAAAACAAAGTCTGATGAGCACATTATTTATAGTGCACACTGGGATCACTTAGGTAAAGACACTAGCTTAGAAGGCGACCAAATTTACAATGGCGCAGTCGATAATGCTTCAGGGACTGGCGCATTAATTGAAGTTGCTGAAGCTTTCGCTAAATTGCCCGTCACGCCTGAGCGTTCAATTACTATTCTCGCGGTAACAGCAGAAGAGCAAGGTTTATTAGGATCAAAATTTTACGCCGCTAACCCAATTATTCCTGCAGCTAAAACGGTAGCAAATATTAACATGGATGCTTTGGGTGTAAACGGTCGCAGCAGCGATGTTTCAGTATATGGTCTAGGGCAATCAGAGTTAGATAGCTTCCTAATGGCGGCTGTCGCAAAACAGGGCCGTGTAATTGCCGGTGATCCTCGTCCAGCAGCTGGTATTTACTACCGCTCAGATCACTTTGCTTTTGCCAATATAGGCATTCCAGCGCTTTATGCCAAGTCGGGTAAAACACCGGCTGATGAAGCAACCCAAGCATTACGCGCACAGCTCAACCCTAAGTTAAGTCAGTGTTATCACAACCTGTGTGATGAATATAGTGAGCAATGGGATCTTTCCGGTGCCGTTGAAGACGTCCAAGCCTTCTTTGAAGTCGGTTATGAACTGTCAAAAGAAGACGTATGGCCGCAATGGAGCAAAACTTCTGAGTTTAAACGCTAAGCGTTAAAACATTCGAATAATGCTCAGTAAGTCAGATTGACTAAAAAGGGTAATAACATTACTGCTATTACCCTTTTTATAAAACTCGATTCAGTTAAATACTAGTGATTCTCAGAGACCATATTTACCGTATATTTTGGAATCTCTACCACTAAGTCTTCATCTTTAATAATCGCCTGACAACCAAGGCGAGATTCAGGCTCTAAGCCCCATGCTTTATCAAGCATGTCATCTTCAAGTTCGTCGCTTTCGTCAAGTGAATCGAAACCTTCACGAATGATCATATGGCAGGTTGTACATGCACAGACTTTCTCACACGCGTGCTCTACACCAATATCGCTGCGTAATGCAACATCAAGAACAGTTTCACCTTTTTCAGCTTCAATCACTGCGCCGTCTGGGCATAGCTCTTCATTGGGTAAAAAGATTATTTGCGGCATTTCTTAAACCTCATCTACAGATTGACCGGCTAATGCGGCACGTATTGACGAATCCATACGACGCTCCGCGAATGTAGCAGTCAATTCATTAACTACTTCAATTTGTTTTTCAATATCGTTTACAGCATTGGTTTGACTAACGTTTGCCAAAGTAACCAATGCTAATTCAATACTGTGTAATTCATCTTCGCTAAGCAGTGCTTTATCGGCTGTTAATGCCGCTTGCACCGACTCAATGACCCGCGCCGCTTCTACTTGCTGTTCTTTCAGCATACGTGCGTCAATGTCTTCTTTGGCGTAGCTCATTGAATCTTTAAGCATTGAAGCAATTTGCCCTTCTTCTAAGCCAAAGGAAGGTTTCACTTCAATGTGCGCTTCAACACCAGTAGATTTCTCCATGGCCGAAACATTTAGTAAACCATCCGCGTCCACTTTAAAGGTGACGCGAATATGAGCAGCACCTGCAGTCATCGGTGGTATACCACGAAGCTCAAAGCGAGCTAGCGAACGGCAATCGTCAACTAACTCACGCTCACCTTGTAACACATGAATTGACATCGCTGTTTGACCGTCTTTGAAGGTGGTAAATTCTTGTGCTTTTGCCGAAGGAATCGTCGTGTTGCGCGGGATGACTTTTTCTACTAAGCCGCCCATTGTTTCTAACCCTAACGACAATGGGATTACGTCAAGTAATAACATGTCACTATCAGGCTTGTTACCGGCAAGAATATCCGCTTGAATCGCTGCACCAATGGCGACTACTTTATCAGGATCTATTGATGTTAGCGGCTGCTTTTTAAAAAACTTTTCAACTTCAGCGCGCACTAAAGGAACACGAGTAGAGCCGCCCACCATAACAACTTCTATAACATCATCAGTAGTAATTTCGGCATCTTTTATTGTACGGCGACATGCACGCAGAGTTTGAGCAACCAATTTACCAATTAACCCTTCGAAGCTCGCTTTGGTAATTTCATGGTTAAATACTTGACCATTATTCAGGTTAAGCTCTACCACAAAACTCTCATTATCAGTTAACGCTTCTTTTGCGCTGCATGCTTGATGAGTTAATTCACGCTCTAGTGATGAAGACAAAGGACGAGATAAACCCGCTTGTTCCACTAAATAATCAACTAAGATCACATCGAAGTCGTCACCACCAAGGGCTGAATCACCACCTGTAGCGAGCACTTCAAATACACCTTTATTTAAGCGTAATACTGAAATATCAAAAGTACCACCACCTAAGTCATAAACGGCAATAATACCTTCTTGGCCAGAATCTAAACCATAGGCAACCGCTGCTGCGGTTGGCTCATTTAATAATCTTAAAACATTAAGGCCAGCAATTTTCGCTGCGTCTTTTGTGCTTTGACGTTGAGCATCATCAAAATAAGCAGGTACGGTAATAACTGCTCCAACTAAATCACCACCTAAGGCGGCTTCTGCTCGCTCTTTTAACGTAGATAAAATCGTTGAAGACACTTGAACAGGATTAACGTTTCCTTTTCTTGTCACAATTTCTGGATGATTTTCATTACCCGCGTATTGATATGGCAATGATGGGTATTTGTGTTGGATATCAGCTAAGGAACGACCAATAAGACGTTTTGCAGATACAATGGTATTTTCAGGGTCGGAAATTGCAAAGGCTTTAGCTTTGTCACCAACCAATGTGGCTTCTGCTTGATATGAAACAATCGAAGGAAGAATATCGCGATTGTTTTCATCGTTTAGGGTTGTTGCCACCCCACTTTTAACACTTGCGACTAGTGAGTTAGTGGTACCTAAATCGATACCAATCGCTAATCTATGTTCGTGCGGAACCGCGCTTTGACCCGGCTCAGCAATTTGTAATAATGCCATGTTGAACTCTTTAATTGACGTTAAGCATGCCTTTTTATTCGGTGTAACAGAAGCTACACTAAATCAGCTTAATGTTTAGCCTTCAAACAATAAATCTTCAAGTCGATCTAACTCAACATGAAGTTTTTGATAAAACTTCAGTTTACGCAAGTTTTCACACGCAAGTTCATTTGATTCGGCAGTATCTTCTGCTAATTGAAATTGCATCTGTTTATATAATTGATCAAATTCAACTTCTAATACTTGATTGGCCTCAAATACCGCACCGTCAATGTCATCTGAAAATTTAACTTCTGCTAACATCTCTCTCAATTCCATTTGGCGCATTAAAAAAGCATTATCTTTAAACGATGATTGCTGGTTCGGCATTGGTGTGCCGCGAACCGTCAACATGTATTCAGCTCTTTTCAACGGATTCTTCAAAATTTGATAGGCATCATTAATCATTGACGATTTTTGAACCGCCAATGTTTGATCTTGACTAGATGCATGAGCAAACCGATCAGGGTGTACACTTTTTTGAAGTTGTTGATAGGTTTGCGCTAATTTTTTAGCATCTATTGCGAATTTTGGCTCTAAGCCAAATAATTGAAAGTAATTCAAAGTAACCCCAGTGACATCAAAACTTAAACGTTAAAGCTTTCACCACAACCACATTCGCCTTTAGCGTTTGGGTTTGTGAATTTGAACCCTTCGTTTAGCCCTTCTTTAACGAAATCCAATTGAATACCGTCTAAGTAAACTAAACTTTTTCCATCAATGATAATATTAACATCATCAATATTAAATACTTGATCATCTTCGTTTGGCTGATCAACAAACTCTAGCACATACGCTAAACCTGAACAGCCTGTTGTTTTTATACCAAGGCGTAAACCGAAGCCTTGGCCTCGGTTTTCCAAAAATGACTTTACTCGTTCTGCGGCCGAAGCCGTCATAGTAACCGACATCTATTTACCTCGCCTACGAGCTGTGTTTGCTTTGGTAATCTTCCAATGCTGCTTTGATAGCATCTTCAGCCAAAATTGAGCAATGAATTTTAACCGGAGGTAACGCCAATTCTTCGGCAATTGCGGTATTTTTTATTTCAGCCGCTTCCGACACTGATTTACCTTTTACCCACTCTGTCACTAACGAGCTTGAAGCGATCGCTGAACCACAACCGTAAGTTTTGAATTTAGCATCTTCAATGATACCTTCATCAGAAATTTTTAATTGTAACTTCATCACATCACCACATGCAGGTGCACCAACCATACCGGTTGCTACCTGTGGATCATCTTTATCTAATGAACCAACATTGCGAGGATTTTCGTAATGATCAATAACTTTTTCACTGTACGCCATAATATCTCTCCTGATTACCTAATGCGATTACTATTAGTGAGCTGCCCACTCAATTGAATCTAAATCAATACCGTCTTTGAACATTTCCCAAAGCGGTGACATATCACGTAAATGACCAATAGCTTTTTGTATTAGGTCAATCGCGTAATCAATCTCTTCTTCTGTAGTAAAGCGGCCAAAGCTAAAACGAATTGAGCTATGAGCCATTTCATCATTTAAACCTAACGCTCTAAGTACATATGAAGGTTCTAAGCTTGCTGATGTACAAGCAGAACCACTAGAAACGGCTAGGTCTTTTAACGCCATGATTAACGATTCACCCTCAACAAAGTTGAAGCTCACGTTTAAGTTACCTGGGTAGCGTTTGTCAAAATCACCGTTGACGAACACTTGCTCCATGTCTTTGATTCCCGCTAATAAACGGTCACGCATTTTAATCACGTGCTCTAAATCTTGAGCCATTTCTTCTTTAGCAATACGGAATGCTTCACCCATACCAACAATTTGATGAGTCGCTAAGGTACCACTGCGCATACCACGCTCATGACCACCACCGTGCATTTGTGCTTCTAGACGAATACGTGGTTTACGACGCACATACAAAGCACCAATGCCTTTAGGTCCATAAATTTTATGACCAGAAAAAGACATCAAGTCAACTTTCAAAGTTTGCATGTCGATCGGTAATTTACCTACACTTTGCGCGGCGTCAACATGGAAGATAATTTTACGTGCACGACACATTTCGCCAATTTCAGCGATATCTTGAATGACACCAATTTCGTTATTAACGTGCATGATAGACACTAATACTGTGTCATCGCGCATGGCTGCTTCTAGTTTTTTTAAATCAATAAGGCCATTAGCCTCTGGATCTAAATAGGTCACTTCATAACCTTGACGTTCTAATTCACGACAAGTGTCTAGAACCGCTTTATGTTCGGTTTTACAGGTAATAATGTGCTTACCTTTCTTGTGATAAAAATGCGCTGCACCTTTTATCGCAAGGTTATTTGACTCTGTCGCTCCCGACGTAAATACGATCTCACGAGGGTCGGCATTAATTAAATCGGCGATTTGGTTACGAGCAATATCAACCGCTTCTTCTGCTTGCCAGCCGAACTTATGTGAACGACTTGCTGGATTTCCGAAATGACCGTCTGTAGTCATATATTCCATCATTTTTTCAGCAGCACGCTTATCTACTGGTGTGGTTGCTGAATAATCAAAATAAATTGGAAGCTTCATGAATTAATCTTCTCCAAATTAGAGCAAGTTGGCTTTACCAGTCTTGCACGATATTTGTGGTTGTAATCAAAGTTTCTAAAGTAGTGTTAGATGATTTGCGCTTATGCTCACTATCTTGTCTTTTTGAAACCGTTTGCACATCACTTTGCTTGACGAGCTCAGCTAAAGAAATGCCTTTTAAAAAATCTTCTATACGTGTGCTTAAGTTATGCCATAAATTATGTGTCAGACATTGATTGCCTGATTGACAGTTGCCATGACCACCGCACTTTGTAGCGTCGACACTTTCATCGACCGCACTGATAACATCAGCTACCGCTATTTCTGCACTACATTTACCTAAGCGATAACCACCACCTGGGCCACGAACACTAATCACTAAGCCGTTTTTACGAAGGCGAGAGAACAATTGCTCTAAATAAGACAGAGAGAGTCCTTGTCGTTCCGAAATATCGGCCAGAGGCACAGGACCACCAGATGCATGTATAGCGACATCCAGCATTGCTGTAACGGCATAACGCCCTTTAGATGTGAGTTTCATAATGTGCCCTAAGTAATTCGCAGCGCAATTTTACATATCCTTGCATATTAGTCAAGTAAATACCCGACCATTTCACTCAAGTATTTTACCCTTTATAAACCTGAGGTCAAGGAAAGCTTGACTAAATTAGTCAAGTATTTTGAGCGGACTTAAGCATTATATTTCAGGATCAAATGATTCTACTTTTTCACTGCGGCGCTTAGCTGCTGCTTTTTCATCTTCAACAAATTCACCAGCACGTAATTCAGGTAATGCTTCTTGGCAAACATCTCCTCCTAAACGATTGATCTCTTTGCATAGGTCGGCGACTTTGGTGTCCATCAAGTGCATATGGTCAAGCACTCGCCCAATAGCTTTTGCTACAGGATCTGGGTTATCAGTAGAAACGGCATACGCATCAAAGCCAAATTTTTGTGCGGCAGCAGCGCGAGTTTTTTCATCGTCGCCTTTGCCGTTAGAACTGACAATCCGGCCTGGAATACCAACTGCCGTCGCGTTATCAGGGACGTCTTTAACCACAACAGAGTTAGAGCCGACCTTGCCGCCCTTACCTATAGTAATAGGCCCGAGTACTTTCGCACCAGCACCGATAACGACATTATCCATTAAGGTTGGATGACGCTTGCCCGCTTTCCAGCTTGTTCCACCTAACGTGACCCCTTGATATAAAGTTACGTCATCGCCTATCTCGGCAGTGCCACCAATAACAACCCCCATGCCGTGATCAATAAAAAATCGTCGGCCAATCGTAGCACCGGGGTGAATCTCTATGCCGGTTAACCAACGAGAAAATGTCGAAAGGGTACGAGCAAGCCATTTCCAATCTCCCAGCCACAATTTATGACTGAGACGATGAAACCAAACAGCATGAAGCCCCGGATAGTTCACCAAGACTTCAAATGTCGTTCTTGCGGCTGGATCTCGATCGAAGACACTATTAATATCTTCTTTCATACGACTTATCATAACTGTTCCTAATGTTCTTATTGGCCGTTGCGCTTTGCGGTCTTTTCTATTGAAGAAAGGATACCGCGCCACATCTTAACTTCTTTCGCGTCAGGTCTGGCGCGATTAATAAAGCGACGCAATTTAGTCATCACCAAACCTGGGTGGCTTGGCACAATGAAATTCGTTGCTTTTAACGCTTCTTCAAAATGGGTAAACATACGTTCTGTTTCTTCAACTACCGGATATTCTTCTTCAACATTTGATGACTCAAAAGAAGCTTGCTCTGCAGCTAAAAACGCCATACGTACTTCATAACTTAATGTTTGTACCGCCATAGCTAAATTCAATGAGCTATATTCTGGATTAGCTGGGATCTGTACATGGAAATGACAAAGTTGCAGCTCTTCATTGGTTAGCCCGCTACTTTCACGCCCAAAAACTAATGCGACAGAGTAATCTGGCACTTCTTGTATCAATTTTTCACCACAACTACGAGGGTCAAGCATTGGCCAAGGAAGCGTCCGTGAACGAGCACTCGTACCAACCACTAATCCACAATCGGTAATCGCTTCCTCTAATGTAGAAGCCACTTGTGCGTTAGCTAATACATCAGTTGCTCCAGCAGCCAAAGCCTGTGCTTGGCCATTTGGCATTTCAATAGGATCAACCAAAACTAACTTGCTTAAACCCATGGTTTTCATTGCCCTAGCGGCAGAACCAATATTGCGACAATCAGAGGTGTTAACGAGAACAATTTTTACATTTTCCAATTGCGCTTTTTTGCTTTCTTGAATATCAGTCATTTATAACTATCTAGATGGCTAAAATTGTCGAAGATTCTACCATAGAACAGTAACGATGTAGGTAAGTTTTTGCATCTGATTTTTACTCAAAACGCTATGGTTAATAAGTATTGTTTAGTCAATTTCGTTATAAGTGACTGAAGGAAGCACTTAATTGACTCATTTAACTGAAAAAATAAAGGTGTTCGTGGCATTTGCGACTAAGCTTAATCGTCAATGACAAATGAAATAGTAATCAAACAAATGTTCTGTTATACTGCGCGCCCTCTGGCAACGAGTGGGCTTGTCAGAACAGTTCTTTTACAAAATCGGGGTAGTTTAAAATGCATCCAATGCTAAACATTGCTGTACGCGCTGCGCGCTCGGCTGGAAATATTATTTCTCGTTCATTTGAACAGCAAGATAAAATTGAAATTGAATCAAAAGGTACTAACGACTTTGTTAGTAATATCGATAGAGCGGCTGAACAAGCAGTTATTGATACTATTCAAAAAGCTTATCCAAAGCACTGTATTATCAGTGAAGAATGTGGCGTTATTGATGGTGAAGATAAAGACTACCAATGGATCATCGACCCACTTGATGGTACTACCAATTTTGTTAAAGGCATTCCTCATTTTGCTGTATCTATTGCTTTGAAAGTTAAAGGCAAGTTAGACCAAGCAGTTATCTATGATCCTATTCGTGGCGAAGTATTTACGGCTAGCCGTGGTAAAGGTGCACAATTAAATGGTTCTCGTCTTCGTGTAAATCAAGCTAAAGATTTGAACGGCGCAATTTTAGCGACCGGTTTCCCATTTAAGAAAAAACAACACACTGATGCTTATTTCGAAATGTTTAAAACCATGTTTGCAAAAACAGCTGACATGCGTCGTGCTGGCTCTGCGGCATTAGACTTAGCATATGTTGCTGCCGGCCGTATCGACGGTTATTTTGAAATTGGTTTAAAACCTTGGGACACTGCTGCAGGTGAACTTCTTATCGTTGAAGCAGGTGGTCTTGTAACTGACTTTGTCGGTGGACACAATCACTCAGCATCAGGCAACATTGTTGCAGGTAGTACAAAAGTACTTAAAGAAATTTTGAAAGATATTCGCCCACACTTAGGCGAAAGCTTAGCTAAATAACAGGTTAATATTTATACCAAGTCTATCAAATAATTGGTATTAGCTGTTGTGGTTACCCCGAATAAAAAGCGCCAAGAATGGCGCTTTTTTACTATGCATTGAATAACTACCGCTACTGCCCCTTAATGACAAGCAGCTTTTCTTGTCGTCCAGCGAGATACCAAACCCCTGATTGATCGAAAAAAGCGTCTTCTTCCAACATAATTCTAATTTCTTTGCCCCATTCTTTAATGTAAACCGCATTATTAAGTTCAATAGAATAGGCAGTATTTAAATGGAGCGGATAGTCACCGCTTCCTTCGACACCTTGTTGCGCATCCCACATGCCCAATGTTGTACCTGCACCATGACCATGGTAACCCAAAGGGTGTGTATAAATTGTAGGTTTAAGCCCTGCTTCTATGGCTTTTTGTCGAGATGATGCCAATACAGCATTACCAGTCTTACCAATAGCAAATTCTTCCGTAAAAATATCTTGCAGTTTATTACCAGAAGCAAGTGCGTCAGTTAAAAATTTTGGTGCTTGAGTCTCGCCTTTTTTAAGTACGTATGCATGTTGTTGAGTATCTGTATTTAACCGTAAGTAACTTATGCCAAAGTCGACGTGGAGTAAATCCCCGGCTCTGATCACTTGATTACCGTACCCATTAGTAAAACTGTCTTCGTGATCAAACTTTTCATTGTCACTTCGTTGAATTGACACTGAAGGATGAAACCAAGTATCTAAATGTAACTCTTCCACAGCCTGCCTAAACCACCACACTAAATCATCTGTCGTTGTTTTATCTACTTCAACAACATCGTCAGAAAAGCCACGAGCAATAATTTGATGCGCCAAAGCTACTAATTCTTTATAAAGAATAATTTCTTCATCAATTCTTGTTTCTAACCAACCAACGGCAAGTTTTTCTGCTGAGACTACACGAGATTTATACGCTTGGGGCAAATGGGCCATTAACCCTGCTTTATCTGTTACGACTAAGCCATCTGCATGTGCCCAATGCTCAGATTCATTGATACCGATTGTTTTCGGTTGGTATTGATCAATTAGTGTTTTTAGTGCTAACCATTGATTTGGTTGGGCTGACTTATCCCATGACTTTTCGAATATTCCTCCAACTTTATAAGGCGCGACCGCAAGGGCTTTTATCCCATGTTCCTTAGTGTTAACAAAGACTAGAATCGTGCGCCTGCGCGCCGACAGCCATGTGGCAGGAAGAAAAGTTTTAAGGACTGGATCTTCATTATATTCACGGCTGATCAGAACCCACATATCAATACCTGTGCGCGTCATCAAGTCTGGCATTAATTGCTGGACCCTGCGTTCTGTGATGCTATCAATTAACTGTGCTTGGTGCTGTAAGCTGGGCGTTTGCCATAGATAGGAATGTGGTTTTTTATCGTCAGCAATAGAACTCAATGTGAACAATAAAGTAAAAATAAAGCAAAGTTGTTGAACCATTAATCGACCTAAAAGGTTACTTAGTTTTCAGTAGTTTGCTAAGTAACCTAAGAAAAGGCAAATAAAATTGCCTACATGAAGCGATCAAACTAACGTTGCGGTGTGGCTTGTGGTTTAGCGTTATTAGGTCTGCGTCGACGTTGACCGGATGAATTTCCTTTATTAGCCGCATTGTTACCACCACTAACGCGATGACGTGGGTTTTTACTATTTGGCTTGTGCCCCTGTGCATTTGCGGAAGATTTTTGACCATCTTTGTGTTCAACCTTTTCGTTGGCTGATTTCACTTTTTTAGGTTTTTTC
>PJEL010004116.1_pt1 | contig 12157 bp, 3 predicted proteins | sample 1853271 | NCBI WGS metagenome assembly PJEL01 (sample SAMN08108733, study PRJNA415343) | Invertebrate metagenome, whole genome shotgun sequencing project. | host: Globobulimina | place: Sweden: Gullmar Fjord | collected 2015-08 | reverse complement strand
CAGTCTTTAGGGACAAGTTCTGCAAGCTCTCTAAAGTAATCACCTCCACTTCCTGGTGCATCACATCCTGCTATTACAAAAAAGCGCTTTATCTTGCCTGACTTCACAGCATCAATTATTTGAGGGGCAAGCTTCAGGACAGTTTCATGGTGAAAGCCGGTAGTAAATGTCTTTTCAGACTTCACATCAGCATCAGGAAGAGAAAGGGCTTTTTCAATAAGTGGCGTAAAATCATTTCCCTCGATATATGGACATTCCTCTACGCCGGTAACACCATAGGTAAATAGTTTGTTTCGATATGTACCCCTGACAGGCATTATACAATTGGTTGTCATAAGAATGGCCCCTGGAAAATCATCAAACAACCTTCTCTGGTCATGCCATGCCTGCCCAACATTACCTTTTAGATGACTGTATTTTTTCAGCTTTGGATAGCCATGAGCAGGAAGCATCTCGGAGTGAGTATAAATATTTATGCCCTTCCCCTCTGTCTGCTTCAGTAATTCCTCCATTGCTAGAAGGTTGTGTCCGGACACAAGGATGCTTTTACCTTCAACCTTGTCTTCAGACACGGTCACCGGTTCTGGAATACCAAGCCTGTCCGTATGGGCCTTATCAAGAAGGTCCATGACTTTAATGGTTGCCTCACCGACTTTAAGTACTGTATCGATATTATCTTCCAGACGGAAGTTAACATTTGTAAGTGTTGAGTAAAGAGTGTCCGACATAATAGTGTCAACTTCCTTATCTGTGGCCCCTAGTTCACGCGCGTGGTGCGCATAAGCAGCGACTCCCTTTAGTCCAAATACTGCAATGTCCTGAAGGCATGCAATATCCTCATTTTTCCCGCATATTCCGATCTTTTTGTCGCAGCCGCCTTCCTTAGTCTGTTCACATTGGTAACAAAACATTCCAGTCCTCCTTATTGTTTATATGTTCATAAACGAGCTAGTAGAAAATTAACCTTGAGAGAATAATATAATAAAATTCATTATTTTGCTTGACTCATTAATGGTCTAATTCCCGCAGGTTATAAACACTATATACCACTATATGTTTGGGCTGTCAATTTATACTTATATAAAATGAATGTAGAGGGAATTATGTGTAGATAAATACTTGTATTCAAACATGTCTCTGTCTGAAGATTAACGTTTATAATGTTGCATAACAAAAATAAATTTAAATCGTTATATATGCAAATATAATGATCTTTAATTTATCAGTAATCAATCAACAGAATCACGCCAGGTTATCCAGTCAATCAGTCCGTTAAACTGGTTGCCGCTTAGATTATTCCTGTTAATTCCTATTGCAAAAGAGGAATTGTTTTTCTTAATCTCATCATCCGTCCAGAACTTCTCGCTGTCTGTTTCTTTAAGCGTCTGGTCTGCATCTGTACAATTTATATAGCCTGACCAGTTCTCTCCAGTTCCAATGCCGTCGGTCCCCTGGTCATCTATATATATATCAGCAGGCACAAAGAACTGCCCCGGTGTACCTCCCGGTTTACTGGTATTCCATACTGCTTTGACAAGATACCAGTGGTCAGACACTATCGGACATTCATTTTCACTACCGGTTGCTGCGCCAGTATAATTTGATAATACAACTTTCCAGTTATTCCCTCCGTTGTTGTTATTCACATATACCCATAAAGCAATGGATGCCTCACCATCAGGGGCGTTATAATTAGTCCAGCCGTTGTTTCTCCAGACTGACATCTGATAGTTTCCACCACCATCTCTAGCCAATACACGGGATACATAATTTGCCGTTCCTGCCATTTCCGCTGGTTTTATACGTGTCTCTAATGTCATTGCTGTATCTGCCTGCAAGCATGTGCTGTTGTAATCAAAATTAATATAATTACCGATTGCTCCATCACCGGAAAACTCAGTGCCGGTTAGCGCGCCCGCACCGTTTACTACTCCATACAATACATTTTGTGAGTCCATTATGTATGAGCTTCCAGTGGTCTCATTCAGCTGTATGTTAACTGGTGAGGACGGACAGGTAGAAGACATTCCTATTATTACTGCATCTGTACCGGCAGCATTATCGTATTCGTCATAAATTGAGCTGCTTGAAGGAGAAAGTGTATCAACACTTATATCTGCAGGGATTAACGGTTGACTCATTGTTATTGTAGCAGTAGCAGCACCCTCAGTATGCGTGACTATCGAAACCGTCCTTGAATTGTCCGCATTCGTGTCCGTCAATGTAAAGTCAGATGCTTCCAGGGTCCCTGTCTGACCCGGACTAGCATAAGAACCTTCCGATAAGGTTACATCAAGCTGCGTGCTGCCGATCAGACCCTCTACTTTACTTATTCTTGGAGAAGCCTGGGAATCTGCTGTTTCAAAATAAGCCGCGTCCTTTGTTATATTCCAGACCTTTGCCTCGTCCAATCTGCCTATAAATTCATTCTGCCACCCGTAGAACCCTCCGACTGAAAACTCTCCCGCACACCAGCTGTCGTTATAACATACGCCTACTTCATTCCAGCCGCTGTTCTCAGGAAATGCGTATATCGATGTTTCATTTGTTCCGGGCTGCATGTAATTTCCCGATGAATCACTTGTGGTAACATCTTCACCATTAATATAAATTCTTATCCTTCCTACGGAAGGATTATTACTGTCCCTGTCAGCTCCAGCAGTATCAAACGTTGCCGCCACATGCGACCACATATTAAGAGGCACGCTCACCGAGCTGTATGCCCCCCTTACCCCAGCCATACCGGCCTGTGCAAAAGAATTGTTATCTATCTGAGCAAGAAAAGCCGCCCTCAAAGTACCATTGACTTTATACAAAGCAAATTGATAATCACCGTTCGCATAACCCGTATGTTTGGAATAAATTATGTATTCACTTGACGCATTATCAGTAGGATATACCCAGGCCTCAAGGGTAGTGTTATATTTCATATGGGTATATGCCCATGTCCCGTGCTTGCCCGCATCAGTTGACCAGTAGTCGTTCTCTGTACCTACCTGGATGTTTTTACCTCCGTCCAGCACAATGGCCTGACCGGATTTGCCCGTTGTATAAGATCCGGCTATATTGTCCATCCATTTACCGTCCATTTGCCAGCTTCCAGAATCTTTCAGGTTATTATCAAATTTATAATTAAATACCAGGTCCGGATCAAACGTTCTGGTTGCACCACTTCCGGAGTAACTACCCATCCGGTGAATGGAATCCGCTGTATGACAGCTTGCATTTCCGCATGACATGCCGGCGTGCCAGTCGCTGTAGTAGTAATGGCAGTTATTACACATGGTATTCCAGATAGTTGTACCGGTTCCATTATTGGGATTACTCCTGAGCATTGACCTGACACCAGAACCATGTGCCTCATGACAATCTGTACATGATAATGTAAAGTTAGCTCCAGCTATCCTTTCCTCGTGATTATACGGTCCCCGTGACCAGATCTGATCACCTTTACCCCTGGTAATTACAGGCCAGCATGTACTCTGGTCACCTGTACAAACATCATTGTCCCATCCGCTCGCCTTACCGCATGCGTACCAATCAGGGCACGCCCCATAACCATTCGGGCTATTTGCCGACTGCTTGCCATGAGGACGTCCCTCCCAGTCAAGGCCGAACGGAGCAGCGCCGGCTGCCGCATGACAGTCAAGGCAGAATGTCGCATAATCTGGAAGCTGCGCACCAGAGAAGGTATCTCCATTAGGTGTACGGTAAGTACCGCTTTCAACATAGAAGTCCATCTTCTCATTCCAGTCATTACCCCATACAGCTGTATTGTTTGAGAACAGTGTTACAGGACTCTTGTCCTGGTCAGCTTCCCAATACTTACCTGTTATTATATGCACGTTATGACATGATACACATTCAAGCGAATAGTTCTCAGAACTTATCGAAAATGCCGTGCCAAGATTATGAGTATTCCCAAGAGTAAAAGCATGTTCAATATCATCAGACAGGCCTTCTCCCGAAACCGCATTATTCTGGACAACTCCATCTGTATGGCAATCGTAGCACAGGTCTTCCTGGTTCTTTTTGGTCATTGCAGCGTACGATCCTTCAACTCCATGAACATCATGGCAATCAGAGCATTTTTTATCGCTGTGGGCTGAATTCTCATAGTCAGTGTACGTTGTATACCACGAAGGATTTCCAGTCGCAACTACACCGGGATTATGACATTGCTTACAGTTGCTGTTATTTATGTCATTCTCATATCCGGACTTCAATCTCTTTGTACCGCTGTTATAATGAGAAACCGTAAGATCATGACAGACACTGCATGCCTTGTTTGCAGCTGGGTTTCCACTTGCAGAAACAGCCTGCCACGAAAGCCTTGCATAGTTTCCGGATGCCTTTCCATGACCTGTTACAAAAAAACCATATGTCGTATTATCTCCTACTATATTGACAGTCGTATCCCCTGAACCGTTCTGCTGAGTATTGCCAGGAGTATCGTTATGACAGCCCCCGCAATAACCAGCTTCATCATCAGTAGCTACCCAAATTCCCGGATCATTCTCCCAGTATGTCTTTGCTGTTACAGCACCCGATGTCGAATGACAGTTATTGCAGACCGTAGTGTTTGCCAGATTCTGAGTATCTGCAAGTACAGGCGGGATATTCCCACCATGACAGACTGAACAGGCTAATTGTGGTCCGATGGTGTTTGTTACATGTGTCTCGTGGGCCCCTCCGCCCATGCCTCGAAATCCGTTTAAGTGTTGATGACAGTTTGTGCAATTCGTACCTGCTGGTGAACCCATATTCGTATGCAACTGGTCCGAACCACTCCCATCACTTTTAAAATGTGTTGTCTGGGTATGGCAGACTTCACATATACCGTCGTACGTCGCGTCTCCATCGGCAAACGAATTTGTACCCGTTGTATTGAAATATCTCGTTGTTTTGTCACCTGTTTTTGAGAGACCAATTATTTCATCAAGCTCGACCTTGCTTTTTATAAGTTTCCCATAGATTACAGCAAAGGTATCTCCCACGACTGCTTTCGATAAATTTATCGGACTCTCCACTGTTATCGTCTCATTAGTATTCCCGGTTATTTTATATCCATATTTCTTACTACTACCGGATACATTCGGAATTAACACGAGTCCCTGATATGCGTCAACTGTCCATCCGGCTCCGGTCAATGTCAATGTCAATGTTGTAATGCCGGTTGAAACCCCTGACGTCAGATAACTGGCGCTTCCGTGTGTTCTTAACTGCTTTTGTGAATGGGGATAATGGCAGGTCCTGCACTCTACTGTCCAGTCTCCATAACTATTGTCTGTCTGCAAACTGGAATGTGTTCTCATATAAGGGGCCTGGATATCATTATGACAGCTCCAGCAGAGGGCGTTGGTCTGGGTATCATCTAAGTTCTGTCCATAACTCAGTCCTTTAGAAATGAGGGACGATCCACTTCCGTATACAAAATGGCATGAATTACACCCTATATTATTAACATCAGTATGCGGATAATCGAGTGTATCCGCCGGTAGTGCTGCAAATATTAATATCAATGCGATTATTGATACTTGAATAGTTATCTTTTTTCCTATTTTCATCCTATATATATTACAATTTACCATTTCCCAACTTTATTAAAATGCAAGAAATGTACCACAATATATTTCCTTTAAATACAATCTGTTAAAGCTATATACAACATATGTATTAGGTATTTTCACACAATACTGTAAGTATTTTACATAGGGATTTACCTTATATTGATAATAGGATAATAGGATAATAGGATAATAGGGTGGTAAATCACAGATATACTGAAGTTCTTAACATCTCTGCTTCAGAAAAGCTGCTATATCATCAATTTTGTTTTCAGGGTAGTTTATATATGTTATTGCTTTTGCACCAATAACTAGATTTCGAAGTTGTCTCTTCTTTAATAAGATGAATTCATATCTTTTTATGGTTTATGAAAACCGCTTATTCTATGGGTTAGTGGGTATTATCATTTCATTATTAACCTATAGTTACCTCAGTGAATTAATCAATCTATCAATCTTTCGTCCAAAAGAACTTATGTATTTATTTGCGCTTGCACCTATAAGAACCCTTGTGTTCCCTTCTTTTTCAATCAGGTTTACCCATATTTTCTTATGACTCATGAAAAAGGCAATGATCAGTCCTATACCCATAGTAACCAGTCCGGTATAAACCAGCCAGTACCCGGGGTCTTTACGTATGCGAAAAAAAGTATATTCGACTCCCCAGTAATCAACAAACTCAACCCTGTTGCCGTCCGGCAGATAACTCGTTTCAGGGAATCTCTTGAATATCCAGTTTGAATATAGCTTTCTGCCTGAATCAGTAAACTCTAAGTGCACAGCAGGATTATGAAGTTTATCCGTAGACGTAGACAGGTTCCCCTCTTCGTCATGAAAAAGCGCGGGACTGAAATTGAGGATCTTTCCGGTAATTGAGGTGCCTGGAATCTGTAGGATATTTCCGGGCCTCAGACGGACATCAACAGATTGGCCGTCCTTTGTCGTTACCCTGAAAATAAAAGTACCCTTGTTTAAACGCCCGGGAAGCGTGTTGTAGTCCGAGAGGTAAAATGTTGTACCTTTATATTTAAGGGGATCATTAACCTGGACTGTCTTCCTGAGTATTTCCCTGCCGTCCTCCAGTATCGCTACTTTACTCTTAAACGATTTTGGTTTTTCCGTATTCTCATAAAAAACAACCTCAAAATTATCACATCTTATCTCAAAACCAAGAGGGATAGGATCAGTCCTGCCAGAACCCGGAATAGGATAAGTTACTGATGAAGTATCACCTTCCGGCAGACTGATAAAACTTTCTTCACTAGAAACCATACCCGATATTACACCTATCATTATTACTATGACACCCAGATGAATAATATACGCACCAAGCCTGCTCCAACATCCTCTCTGTGAATAAAACCTGAATCCCGAATCATCCGCTGACTCTATTAGATTAAAGCCCGCCTTACTGAGTTTTGTCCGGACCGTCCCTTTAATAATACTAATATCATCCTCTAACAGAGCAGATTTTATTATCGGCATTTTTTTAATCATATCGTCACTCAAAGGACTTAGCGGCCGTTTAATTATTTTCAATGTCCCAGGCAGCCTGTCAATTGAACAGACAATAATATTTAAGGCGAGTAGGACTATTATGGCAATGTACCACCATGAACGATACATGTCTATAAAGCCCAGCGTTGCAAATATGTTGTAGATGTCCGGAGCAGCGGATTCGCCGAAGAATTTTGCAAGTAGAGTAACGTTTTTATCAGCATCAGCCTGTTGTTCGACAATGGTCCCAATTATTGATATAAGTGAGATTACAGCGAAAATAATGATTGCAAGCTTGATAGATGCAAAGAAGTCCCATATTTTATTTAAAACAGAGATATTATTTCCTTTTTTCACAATTTGGATTATAACATTTCACCTTGAATGATTGAACGCATGCAACATGGGATTATTAATAAACCCGGCAAATCTGGTACAATGGATTACTTACATTGAAGAGCAATGCAAAATTTATTACTCTTAGGATTTTAGTGATCATCAGATAATGTTCCATAAATATAAAGCATATTTAAATTCTCCCTTTAAATTACTTGTCATTCTTGTATTCATTTTTTCTTCGCTTATTTATGGCTGCCAAAACAATAAAAAGAGCGTCCTTTTCTGGGAGGAAAAGTATTATTACGATATTAATGCTGCAAGAGAAGCAATTACTAATTCTGCCGACAAAAGGCTTGAAACTGTAACTGAATTATCCACTCCCCTTTTTAATAGCAATCTATTAATAGTTGTACCTTTCCAGGAAATGGCAATTTGGTCAAAAGGAGAAAAACATAGTAATGAGGCTATCAGATTAATACTGCAGGCAGGTTTGCAAATGTATGCGTCTGCAATTAAAAAACATAATATGTTTGAATCAGTTGAAATTATATCATCAGAAGACTTAACAATTGACAGGACTGCATTTGATTTTATTTTGTATGTAGACGGGCTTGTACCAAGGACTGACAACCCTACGTGGGTCATCAAGAAATCAGGAGATAATATCAAAATGCCTTATCAACTGGCTATCGAGGATTATTTTGTAGAAATATCATTAAACGAAGCAGTTGATATGTCTAAAAATACCGTTATCATGATTTATGAAATTATTTCTTCCATGCAGGAACACAAGGAAATTGAGAAATACATGAACGAGATTCAGTAGTGATAGTGATAAAACAAATGCAGGAGCGAACTACCGCTCGCTCCTACGGGATAAATTTAAAATTATTAATTTCCTTTTACGGACTTGCCGTCACTGTTACAGAATCAGCTGCACTGTCTACTATACCGTCATTCACCTTTAATTCAATAATGTAGATTCCATCCTTGGACGCTGTGAAGGACATGGTCGCTTCTTCTGCATGCATCTGCGGATTGGCGCCCGACGGCATGGTCGTTATAGTCCATACATAGGTGAGTTCATCACCGTCAGAATCAGTGCTGGCACTACCGTCCAGGTAGACCCTGTTATGCTGTGTGACATTCTGGTCATCTCCTGCGACCGCAACCGGGGCGGTATTCCCATCAAATGGTACGTCATTGAGGCCTCCATAGTCCGCGATGGGCTTGTAGGAAAACCAATCCATCTTTCCCGGGATCCAGGGGGTAGCCCCATCACCGGCGACGGTATCATAACCGCCGATGTTAAAATATCCACCTGTCTCGGTAAGTTCAGAACCCGGATTTTCGGCGTAGTTGCAATCATGGGTTCCTTCAAAATCATTCGACTTGCCGCTCATATTAATATACCCGCTCCAAATGGCCCCTGCGCCCATTCCGTCAGTCCCCTCATCTCTGCTGAAAAAATCAAAAGTGTTACCATTCTTATCGGTGTTAAAGACAACCCTGAAGGTATACCAGTGGCCGGAAAGATATGTATAAGCATTGCCTCCACCCATTTCTTCCGATATATAGGATGTCCTGATTCGCGGGTCATTAGGGCGTGAGCCGTCGCAGATCAGCATGTCCTGGATCCAGTGCCTGAACCCAAAGCGTGTTGTATCTCGATTCTCCTCTGTCCCGTACCCAAGATAGTTAGCTCTATTCGCACCAAAGTTCATAGCTAAATAACTCCTATTAAATAAAGTTATCTGTGTCTGTTTTCTGCCGTCCGGTGTCAAGGGGTCGTACTCCGGAAGTATAGAATGCATCGGATTTGTACCGCCATCAAGGTCACCATAGTCCCAATCATCGTCCAGTCCGTTTAATGGATATGCATCTCCATAGTCCAGGTCCACAGTGTCAAAATAGACCCTTGTCTCTACGGTATAGGACCTCGGTGTCTGAAAACAGCGGTTGTTCTGTTTAAAATCTATATATGTCGGCACCTGCTGTACTGGGTCACCCGTGAAATAACCGTCCCCCAGGATACCAAAAGCAGCGTCGCCGGTAGTCACTTCCCCGACAACCAGACCTGTGGAGTCCGTTACTGTGGTGCCTGCCGCGTCATCAAAATTAATCAGAAGGCCTCCGGTCGGGCATTCGTTTCCGATCATGGTCACCGGAACTGTACTCATGGATTCGCTGGTCCTGCTGTATATTTCGTTGTTAGCTGCCGCAATGGTATCCATACCAACATCGGAGTCCCTGTCCAGTGCTGAACTTAAAGTAAGTATAGCAGCAGCAGTCCCCGCATAATGCTCCACAGCAGTTATGGTCCTGTTGTCATCATTGTCCGTCAGTACAAAGTCCGCAGTATCAAGGGCGTCTACCTTTCCAGGAGCGGAATATACACCTTCGGAGAAGTTCACCTGCACCTTGTCCTGCCCTGCTGTTCCTTCAAACCTTGTGATAAACGGGCCATTATAAGATGTGAGGAATAAAGTGGTTGTATCAACGGCTTCACCAAGGGCGTCATATATGGAACTGCTGACTGCGGCAAGTGTATCAGGATTAATAAAGTCCATATCCCCAGTCTCCAGGTCGTTATCCAGAGTAAGAACAGCTAATGTATCACCGGCATTATGTCTTACTGCGTTAATTGGGTTATCGTCGTTGCCGCTCACATCAACCAGATCAAAATCCGCAATAGCCAGATCGCCTGTCCGGTTATTACTGGCGTAAACCGGAACGGAAAAGGTCACCGCTATCCTGGTGTACCCGACACTGCCTTCTGCGGCCATAATGGCAGGCGCTGCCGCCCGCAGAGCTACTGGGGTCGTATTGAGTGGATTATCAATCAACGAACCCTTCAAATTGGCTGTAGCGGCAATAGTGTCTATGTCCAGATCACCCGCAACAATGTTCTGGTTCATCGTCAGGTAAGCAACAGCATCACCTGCTGAGTGAGTGACAGACTGGATCGAATTACTATTTACGTTCACATCCGTAAAGTCAAAGTCAGAGGCCTGAAGATTGCCTAACTGTCCTGATACTCCTTCCGAGAAGGTCACAACAACCTGTGTTGAGCCCGCCCTGGCCCTGGCGCCTGTGATAATGGGGGCCGGTACCTCCACCAGTATTGCTCTCCAGCCGCTGGTGTTGGGGCACGCAGTATTGCCCCAGATCATACTATAGTCATGACCGTTCCATATCTGGTTCTTTATTGGATTGAAGGCGTCCGCGTCAAAATCCGTTTCGATTGTGGGGGCACTCATGTTAAGGACGGCGTAGTTGTTACCGGCGGTGTGTGTGATCGAGGAGACCGTCCTTGAGTTATTGCTCTCATAACAGAGATCACCGGGGATAATCGGTCCTGCAGCGTCTTTTCCCGACCATACACCTTCGTTAAACTTAATTAAAATCTTTGAACTGCCCACAACTCCCTCGGCGGCGTATAGGTGTCCTCCCCTTAGACCCAGGATCATTGTCATGGGAGTTATATCAGCAGGATCGCCGTATTTACTGAACACCTGGTTGGATGCAGCTCCGATCTGGTCTGCATAAAAATCTCCCAAGCCGTCATTGGGATTGACACAATAACTACTCTTGTTACATCGGTTGAATTCGAAGTGGAGCGCAGCGGAGTCGTCTCCCGGGTTGTGTTCCACCGAGAGGATCGTATTGGCTTTCGTCGATTGTCTCACTTCGTAATATGCAAAGTCAGCCGGTTCCAGTGATCCAGTGCCGTCGGAATTCGCATAGACCCCCTGGTCAAACTTTACGACAACACCCTGCTGGTTATTGCTACCTAACACCTCTATAATCTTAGGACCGCCATAGCGGGATACTATCGACACAGGAGTAGTATCCACGGGATAGTCATAGGCATTGAAAACAGAAGCCGATACCGCCCCGATCGTATCATTATCCAGATCCGATGATATAAGAGGGCTGCTCATGGTGAGAGTGGCGGTTCCATTGCCCGGCCTGTGATCAACTGCAGTAATAGTTCTCGCGTTATCACTGTTTGTATCGGTTAGGACAAAATCAGCCGGAACCAGGGCGTCCTGCAGTCCAGGGCTGGATGAGACTATGTGCTTAAAATATACCTGAAGCTTATCGCTGCCCACAGAGCCTGTCGCATAGGTCATAGTGGTCAGGAGCAAGCTGTCATCTACAACCACGGCAGTTGTGGGCACAGGGTTGCCGATTTCGTTATATATAGTTGTTGGAGCAAGGGTAGTCACTCCTATATCGCCCGCCTCCAGAGGCGCGCTCAATGTTATAAAGGCGAAGTCCTGATTATACATCCAACTCTCTGTACCCGGAGTATGATCTACACTCGAAATAGTCGAAACAGTGCTGCCCCCATCCACAAGTGTAAAATCTCCTACCTGCAGGCTGTCATTCTCGTCCCCGCCAGTATTTGAGTATACTCCAGTGTCAAAGCGCGCCACGATCAAATTTTGACCGACTTTACCGCTCACCTCAACCAGTTGAGGATAAGTCTCCGCCCTTAAATAAATGCTCTCAATACCCACAGGATAACCGGCCTGGTTGAATATCAAGGCTGCCGGAGCAGTGAGTGTGGCATTGTCCACGTCTGCGGCATCCATGGTATTGTTCATTGTAAAAGTAGCAAACCTGCTGCCGCCTGTGTGGCTGATAGAACTCACACCCGTGATCCTGACCGCCCCGCCAATGGTGAAATTCGCTGCCAGGGAATCTATAGAAACCGCCGAGTCAGAGGCCGCGGACACACCTTCTGT
>PJEL010004115.1_pt1 | contig 12157 bp, 11 predicted proteins | sample 1853271 | NCBI WGS metagenome assembly PJEL01 (sample SAMN08108733, study PRJNA415343) | Invertebrate metagenome, whole genome shotgun sequencing project. | host: Globobulimina | place: Sweden: Gullmar Fjord | collected 2015-08 | reverse complement strand
AATTGTGTGGTGCTGAGGCTCAAGAGACATTGGATTTGTTTGGCCTGATTGCAGAGAGCGATTCAAAATTATGGCGACTTCTGCGCGAATTGGAATACTCCTGTTGATCCTCCTGGTCGGGTGGATGTTCATATACTATCAGTTTTTTGTTGCCCCTGTGATGCAAACGCCGCATGAGATCGCAGGGCTGGGGCTCACCGAAAGGGACACCATAGGCGTAACCCCAAATGAAGATACGGTAGATCCTGCTATTAACAACGGCGAAGGAAATTTTTCATCGACAAATCGTGAAGTCATTGAACAGCCGGCCGTCGATCAGAACCAAAATGGGAGTGATGAGAATGGTGGGGCTCCGTTCGAAACATCTGACTCGGAAAACAAGCCTCCACTCATAGACGACAATGAGAAACCGAATGCGGACCCGGTGTTGCCCGCGCCGCGATCTACAACACCATACGCCGTTCAAAAAGATGATACTATGCCATCAATAGCGGCAGAGTGGTTTGGCGACTCATCAAAATGGGTGCTCATAGCGCAAGAGAATCCGTTGGCGGACCCGAAATTTCTTCGGATTGGTGATGCATTACGACTTCCTCCCAAGGATGCCCGGCCTGAGAGTATTTCGCCTGAGTTGTACGCCCAATTGACTCGAGAGTTACGGTATGTGATTAGCAGTGGTGATACGCTGTCAGGGATCGCGAATCGTTTCTATGGTAAGCCTTCTTTGTGGAGTATTATTCACAGAGCAAATCGAGATAAGATTCCCAACCCCGATGACATCCCGTTAGGTGTAGAAATAATCATACCCAACTACGCTCGGCCTGCAGAGTGAGCGACAATAGCGGATGCAGGACTTTTCAACCGATGATTGTCGACGCAATTCTCTCATGCACTCATCGCAAGAACATAACTTGCCTCATCTCAAAATCGGCAAGGTTCGGAAATTTCCATTCAATACTTTTCGGTGATCAGTCTGCAGCCACTCATCTAGGACAGTGGCGTACACCGAACGAAAATCAACTTTGAATTTGAGATCACCTTTGTCCAAATTGGTAAGTGATGGGTGTTTGCCATGAATACCCGCATTGACCATCGGTCCCATGAGGAACATGGGGGCAGCGGTGCCATGATCTGTTCCACCGGACGCATTTTGTTTGACACGTCGGCCAAACTCGCTGAATGTCATCGTCAGAACGCGTCCGTCGTTGCCTTGGGCTTTGAGATCCTTTTGGAATGCGAGCAGCGAAGTACTGAGTTGGGTCATGAGGTTTGCATGAGACCCAAGCTGGCCTGCATGCGTATCAAATCCGCCTAGATTGACGTAATAGACTTGTGTGGGCAACTCTGCCCGGATCATCGCTGCAACTACGCGCAGCTGCTGCCCTAGCCCGTTGCCCGGATATTGAACAAGAGGTTGTTTTGCAACCGCCGCCCGAATCTCCTCGCTCGCTATTCGTGCATCGAGCGTCGTTCGCGTCAAGAAACTGAGTTGCGAATCATCAGGTATTGATGAATCCTTGACACCTTCCTGTGTAATTGTTTCATAGGGCTCAGAGAGCGAGGAGTGAACTTCATCACCTAGCCATTTGAACATCTGTGGCGATTCGAATGAAATTGGACTGTTGAGATCGCCGACCATTGCCTTCGGGGCAGTGCGTCCAATTGAAATGCCAGCATTAGGCAATGGTGTGCCGTTGCATTCGTTGTCGAAATAGCGGCCGATCCAGCCATTCCCTTGTGGGTTCATGGGATCTCCGCTGCTCCAAATATCTGTGGAAGTGAAGTGGGAGCGATTCGGGTTTGGGTATCCGATTGCTTGGACTGCGCAAAGCAATCCATTATCGTACATTTCCTTGAATCCCGCAAGATTTGGATGAAAACCAAGGTAGTCGTGTTCCTTGATGCGCAGCACGTCGCTTCGTTGAATGCCAATGGATGGTCGGGCGCGGTAATATTCATCGTACCCATGCGGGATGAGCGTATTGAGCCCATCGTTGCCCCCACCTAATTGAACCACCACGAGGATCCGGCCTTGTGATCGCCCCGGTTGCGATGATGTGAGCAGGACATCGAATGGATTATTCAATGCGAAGGCTGATCGCTGCAAAAAATAGGGCGTGGTCGCGGCGGCTGAAACGATTGTCAATCCTTTTTGCAGGAAGGCACGTCTCGTGAAATTGGATCCATATGGGGACGGTGAGGCCATGACTGTTCTCCGTTATTGCCTGACTATATTGAGGCTAGATATTGACGGATTGATGATGGTAATGAGTTGCTCGTACGATTTATAGATACCCTAGCAGAGCTGATATTCAGGCATGGCAGAAATCAAACATAGAACGCCCGTGGCAATGGTCTTGTCCATTTGCATTCCATGTTCGGAGCCAAAATCAACCAGAGGTTTGAGCCGACCTGAAGACGGCTTTTGTCCGAACGTAAAATGAGCCAAGTACTCGATTGCTTGTTCAATTGAGTAGCCGCCGGGTGAATCGCCCAGTGATTTAAGAAGCGGCATCGGGTCAAACTGCCCGAATTTTGCTGGATTTGAGTATCCGTTCGGCATTTTGCCGGTTAGCAAGTGTGTGATAATGTTTTGTCGAACAAAAAGCGTTGAGGTGTTGATCCATGCTCTACCCGCATTCCATCCCTTAACGCTAGGTGGTTCCAGAATATTCTGCCCCATAAGATCGCATGCTTCGACAAGGACGTTGATGTCCATGATCGGCGTCTTGAGTGATCTTGCGCACTGCACCACGAGCTGAACCGGAGATTTGATTTGCGCATTGGCGTTCGTTGCATCGTAAAAGTGTTGCGAACGGAACAATGTCGTCAGAACGGGAGCAAGATCGTATTTGCTCTTGCGTATGAAGATCGCGAGCGCTTTGATAAATGCTTGCTGCGTCTTGTCCGGTCCCGCGGGCAGATCATTGACAAAGAACCGGTACAACTTCCATGCGATGAAGTGCGATGTCTCAGGGCGAGAAAGAATCAGGCGAACAAAATCGTCCCCATCAAAGTTTCCACTCTTGCCAAAGATGCGCTTAGGTTGGTCATCATGCAATCGTTCATTGAAAAAGAATGCGTTGTTTCGGAAGGTATATCCCGTGAGTGCGCGTGCGCCTTCCTTGATGTCTTGCTCTCGATAGACTTGCCCTTCGCCTAAGGTGAATAACTCCATGAGTTCGCGAGCAAGATTTTCATTAGGTGATTGTCGGTTGGATCGGTTGTTGTCAAGATAAGCTATCATCGCAGGATCGCGGATGATTTGAAAGCAAAGATCGCCAAAGTTGCCCGTCGCATGTTTACGGAACAACTGATTCTGCTGGAGCATATGAAAGCTATTCTCAATCTTTCGATACCCGGTCGCAAAATGCCCATGCCAAAACAGTGTCATTTTTTCTTCAAGTGGGCGAGGCGTCTCGATCATTCGACCCAACCACCATTTTTGCATGTCCCTGACTTGTCGCCGATCTGTACGTTGGCGTTCTTGGCGACGTTGCCGGAATTCTTCAACAATGTCCTCACGCTGGTTTTCACGGGCAGCCGCAAAGACTGCTCGCTGCTCCGGCGACAGTGGAGACATGATCGTCGAATCAAAACGATCCTTGGGCCATTCAAGAGGAGTGGTATCCGCGAACGCAACCAGATGTTCGACAGATTTCTCAACTCCCCAGTCGGCCAAGAGTTGAACTTGGTCTGGCGTCCCGCCGAATCCTGCTCGGTTCAGCAGGTGGTATGCTTGCCAAAAGCCAAACTCTGATGAGCGAATTGGCTTGAGTAGCGGGGCGAATCCGGTCTCCACTAACGCAGAGGTAGTTGTGGGCATTTCAAATATCCTCCATCTCTAGATCGTTATTCCGGAGGCCTTGCCGGAGATTTCGGGCTCAAATCTGCAACCTCTTTAGAATTCACTATCGGCTAACGACAGCGAATTGCATTTATTGGTCGCGTTTTTGCTCATGCGACTTCGCTTCGATGGGCTCTAGGACCAGCAGCCCTTGGAACAGGTTTGAAAATGCTCCGGTTCTCACAAAAAAAGCCGGCGACCCCTTGCGAGGTCGCCGGCCGAAATCTGTATGTTGAATATGCAGGGATGATGTGGTCATATGCGATATTCAATACCATCAGTCAAACAAAGATTGACTTAATCCCAAGCTGCCTTGGGCTCACGGTCTTTCTGTGCTTCGATCCAGACGCCGAGCCAAATATCGACTCCGCCGCTGTTCGAGTTGGCTTGACGGTCTTCGTTTTCGACGAAGATGTTGTCAGCATAGTTCTTGGAATCGTCAAGGTGACGATAGGTGATGCCTGAAGGAGCATACGCCAAGTACTTGCCATCTTTGCCGCCAGCACCACTGATATCAAGACCAGTTTGCTCGGTCATACCTTCGACATGGTTGTCGTTGTAGCCAACATTGCCGGACCACGCGGTACGTGAGCCGTGCTGGAGGTAAGAGCCAGAGGTCTTATCGGGTTCGCCATCTTCGGGACCGCGGTCACTCAGAAGTGCGAAGGAAGAGTTCAGGCTGTCCTGCCACTCTTTGTTGAAGCGTGAGCCGATGGGGGCGCTATTCGCATAGCTGACATTGCCGACATCGCCGTCGAAGTCTGCTTTGAAATTGTGATCCCAAGCATCTTCGTCTTCTAGACCAGAACCTTGTCCGCCGTAGTCGTAATCAACCATTTCGTTGATCTTGCCGTTGGCTTCAGAGGGGCAGATGGCCAACTCAGGGGAGAAGTAGTTCTGGAAGATCATCATGGAATGGACATTGGCTGTGCCATTTCCCTGTTCATTTCCGCCGCCGCCCTTGTCAGCCGTGAATGTACTGGCTTTGATTGGGGTGGGGAATCGGTTGCGATTCGTTTGGGATGAGAGAACCCACGCGGAGTGGATCTGTTTGATCTGCGTGCGACATTTGACGTACTTCGCATTGGCGCGAGCACGACCGAGGGCAGGCAGCAGGATGCCGATGAGCAACGCAATAATTGCGATAACCACCAACAGTTCGATAAGCGTAAAACCAGTTCGACGTTTCATTGAGGCTTCCTCCATAAATGGAATAATAATAAATGTTGGAAAAGCCATCTAAACACTACGGCTCCACGGACCATCCGAGAGCCGACGAGATGTAAAATTGAACGTTTCGCCGAGAGAGTCAATCACAACACATTTACTCACTACGCTAGTTGCATCAAAAATGATGATGCAAGCATGCAGTTCTCCTCAATGTGTCGATTGCTCTCAACCTACTTCCTGCCATCTCTCCTTGAATGAAAAAATAGCTGCAGGTTGGCAAAGCACCCGGGCCAATACACTTCCGATGACATGCAGCGATTGACGGTGTTGGCAGCCTCTGGTGGTATTGCGGAGTGGGGAGAGTTGATTGCCGCAAGCAGCAATCGAGCTACAACCGGGGATCGTTGAAATACCCCATATCATCATCTCTGTCCTCACCAATTGCAATCCATAAACCCCAGCTGGGGAAGTTGGATCGATGAGGGCGGAATAGTATGGTTGTACCATCATTCCATTCACCATTCACTTTGCGCAATTGCATCATGGATATGAATGAATCCCGGTCCAATCCGCCACCGAAGGCATGCACCGAATAAACTGCAGAAATTCCACAGATGAACGCATGATCGGAGGTTCAAATTGTCGGGCCAGGCGAGAGGGTTGTACAAGAGAAGGGAAGGGTCATCCTCGCGGGATGATAAAATGTACAAATAGGAAAGTTCGATTTTCGGGTGCGAGTTTCCTTCGCGAATCGGTCTCTTGAACCTCATTATCTGGCGAGAAGCATCATTCTTGGCACATCATATGCCAACAATACGCTCTCATATCCGTAGAAGATAACGGAATGGTTCAGCTTGTCAACCGCAAATTAGAGAATATCCATGAGGAATTCGTGTTTTTCCATCCGGTCGACCTACAAACCGTCGGAAATTCGGCTGGATTCAAAGTGATCTCATATACGAACCCTCCTAGGAGGCCAAAATGGCTGGTCTAGTTACACTTCAATTGAGAACATTGGTTCAGGGCACTCTACTTTTTTCCTTGATGGTGGTCGGCCTACCAGGCTGCTCGGAATCAAGTGTGCAGGATTCTGAGTCCTCACCAACTGAATCCGCGGATACGACTTCTTCTGAAGTTGTTCCATCGGTTGATTCGTCGGTTGAGACCGAAGACTTCCAACAAGCATCGGTTATCAAGCGGCCATCTAGAATTGCCAGTGGGGCGGAAATGGAAGACACGCCATGGTCAGCAGATGAGCTTGACTCATTGTACGGCCAGCAGGCAGGCACCATAACCATGGTCGCGTTTGATCTTCAAGGAATGTCCTGTGGTGGGTGCGTCAACACGATCGGCCAAGCCCTTCAGAAGCACGAATCAATCGACAGAATTCGCATATCGCTCACCAACAAAAAAGGTTGGGCGGTGTTGAAGGCAGACGGGGCAATCGACGAGAGTCTTCTGTTTGGTTGGATGGAGGATGCCGTTGCGTCGTCAGGCTCATATGTAGCTTCGTCGATTCACCGTATTGACACTACTCAAGATGATGATGGGTGATTCTGTAGGCGGGCAAATCTTCTGGTTTGCAACAGGCGTGCATCAAATAACTCACTCAGGAGATTGTCGTGCTCCGGGCAGAAATCGATCCCGGTCATAGGGTGGGGAGACACGGTCTGGAAGTTCAGCGAATTCATCCGCCCAGATTAAGCGCTCTCGGTCATTTGCGTAGTACCGCAAGAAGTAAAATATGTCCTCTTCGCTATCGGTTCCCACCAAATCGTATTCATATGTAGCATTGCCATCCAACATCACGTCCCGTCGCATTTCGTGTAGCACATCTTGCGTTAGGACGGTGTATAACTCCGAATCACTCAAATGATCGGTGGATGAAATGAAAATATGTTTGCTTGCTAAAGCGTTAATGATGTCCCACAATTTTTTGTGCAAATGGGTTGTCGACAGCGTTTCAGCGCGTGGCATGGGTATGCCATCTTCTTCGAGTAATTCAAAATCTGTTACGATTGGGGCATACTCAAAATCGTAAACATTATTCCAGTGGTCGTCATCAAAAAATTCACCGCGCAATGCAGCTTCCGCCTTCAGAAATTTGATCTTACGGGCGCGGTCCAATCGCCTGAATTCGTTTCGATCCTGCATACCCATCTCACACACTCTACTCTTCGTATCTTGACAGTACTCAATCTAATTGCGCACGCATACGCCACGAACGCTTCTTTCAGTTCCTTCTTCAGTGTGCGCGAATCGACACGAAATTGCAACCGTGTCCGTCCAAAGGTCGGTAAATGGGGATAGTTTTTTGTCTGAACACAGTTGATTTCACGAAATGTTCTTTCCTGAACCGCGCAGTTCCACTCTTTTTACGTTACACGCTCAAAGTTTGAATAAGGGCTGACGCATTGTGCTCAATCCACATTGCTTTTCGGTTGACCATATTCAAAAATGACAAGCCTGGAATCCCATGAAAAGTACCCGTGGCGGCGATTGGTGTAAGCGACTCTGCAATAAGGGCTTCGATCATCAAATACGGAAATGCCTGGATTTCGGGCAAGCTGAGCATCAGATTCGGTTCGGTACACTCGTATCCTGAACAGAATGATCGCAGTTGCTGTTCATTCAGTTCATCTGGCCACGCCTCGGGCTGGGAATCAGTCTTCTCCATCGAGTAATGAAGTGCACCATTGGTAACATCTGTGATACGAGGTTCAAAACGCATTGAGTCAAGATCAAGAACTGCGGCAATGGTAGTAGAGTCAGAATAGACAAGATTACCGGGATGCCAATCACCGTGAGCAAACAGACGAGGCCATTGGTGGAATCCGGCCTCATTAACTCGGTTGGCCGCATCTTCGTACATTCGCATCAACGATGAAGTCAATTTTTTCCAAATTGGCGCATTACACTCGTCTCCTATCGTGCAAGCTTCTTCAGGGCAGATTTGGCGAACGCACGCGTTTAGCGTCGAGCCCGCATCATGGAATGACATGGTGAGATGTTGAGGTTCGAGTGGCGGAGGACATGTAGAAGCGTGCAAATGAAATTGGGCGAGCATTTTTCCTGCTGCACCTGTTGCTGGAAGAGACGCTGGGCCAGATGCACCTGCGACAAAACGTGTAACTTCGTAAGCATGACCCTGCAATCGCACGATGCATTCGCCGGTCTCTAAATCACGCAGAAGCTCCGGCACCGCAAATCCGGAATCAAACAACCGTTGATGCAAAAGGTGAATTTGCTTCAAGCGTGGCTGAAAACCGTCAAACCGATCTCGCACCTTCACAAAATAATCCCCTGACTGCGTTCGAATCAGGGCCTTGGGTGCATTCGAGGAGCCGCGAACGATCGGTTGAATCTCTCGTACCGTGCCAAGACCAAAACGTATCGCAACCTGAGCCAGTGCCTCTTGCGACATTCTAGTAAGGGCTCGTCGCACTACTTTGTGCTCCGATTCAGAGGATGAATTAGGAGGGTTGGTATCCATAAACAAACAGTTGCAATGATATTAATACTGTCAAAAGTGAGCCACCGGATTGTAGGTAGGCATATTAAGGAATGGTTGAGCGTGATGATGGCATCCGGGCATTCCACCAGAATCTAAGCCCGGGATGCGGCCAAATCTTCTGGCAGTCTATAATCCCGTCGAATACAATGAACGAACATCGGTCATTTTCCCCAGCTGGTACTTTCAAATCATGAAACGACTCTTTCTTCAATTGACGATGGCCAACCTTGTTCTCCTTGGTGGCGTGGTGGTCTGGGGTCACTTTCGTTCAGCACCTTCTGAAGGCGGGCTTGATTTTATGTCGTTGGTAGTGATTGTTGCTATTTTCTCGTCCCTTGTTCATTCCATTTTTTACACGTACTTCATAGCGACCGCCAAATTTGTCGAGCGAGCAGTCGAGGAGCATGGATACAGCGACACTTCTGCACCCGCTCAGGCGAAATTGAACAAACGTAAATCTTTCAACTACGGTTTTCTGGCTATTCTCAGTGTGATCGTGGCGTCCAGTTTCGCATTCAACGCAAGCCCGGTACGCCAAGAATTGGCCGGTACACCCTTTTGGGCTGCGGTCTTCGCGTACTTGGCGGTGGTCATGAATCTGTATGCCGCCAAAATTGAATGGAAATACATTGTCCGCAACTGTGTCATTACGGATGCAATCTTTGCTGAAATCGAAGAACTCAACACGGATGCGACGACTGCCCAATAAACACAGGGGATTTGTATGACAAAGCGACGTTTCGAGAGAACATCTTTGGGAATCTGTTTGGCGATTGGTGCTTTGTTGAACCTGTGCTCCACACTTAGCCTCGCCCAATCATCACTTCAGAATGATACATCATCGAACGAGATTGCGATCGCCCCGGATGCCGTTCATTTTGCAACGCCGGAAGAATTGCTTGATGCTTTGGATAAAGCGGATGCCGAATTGGTTCATTTCTCCGCAAATATGCGATACACAATTGAACAAGGTTTGTTGGGCGATCTTCAGATTCGCCGTGGGAAGATTTATTATCGCAACGATACGGAGCTCATAGGTCGGCAGTTTTGTGTACAGTTCCGTCAAACGCAGTTGGGGGATGAGATAGAAGATGAATCCGTTGATTTTGTGTTTGATGGTCGATGGTTGCTCGAGCGGATGAATGACGAACACGAGATCATCAAGCGAGAAGTGGTACGCCAAGGTGAATCCGTTGACCCATTGGCTATTGATGGCCCGTTTCCGCTCCCCATTGGGCAATCCAAAGATGAAGTCCTGAAGTTGTACAACGCGACCCTTGCGGACAATCAAAACACCGGCCGATTGCAAGGGTTCTATGAACTGCACCTAACCCCAAAGGACGATGCGCATCAACCGCAAAGTGGAGAAATGCTCAAGGAAATGGTTGATGAGATCACGCTATGGTATGATCCGGTGACTTTGCTTCCGTGGGAAATTCGTATTAATGAAGGGAACGGCGACATCAAGACAGTGCAGTTCGCCAAAGTTGAGGTCAACGGCGAGATCGAATCAACAATCTTTGAAACCACACTCCCCGACAACGCAGAGGGCTGGGAGATTACGGTAGAGAAATTCTAAGAGTAACACAAGCCACGGACGCAGCGCTTAGGTCACACAACTCTCATCGTCGGTGGAGATCGCAGCTTGTTGCTGTTTCAATTTTAACTTCTTACGCTTCTTGCCTTTTGCTAAGAACGGCAGCAGGAACAGGTACATTCCCGTCGCCCATATGACGAGTAGTAATACTGCGGTAGGCAGGAATACATACATTTTAGCTTTTTCGTGAAACCAGGAGCCGTCATGAATTGATTCAATGAGATCGCTCCGGCGGTAGGCGGTTTGGAGTATGTTACCATTCTCACTATCGATTTGTAATTCCCAATGGTTCTTACTTCGCACTTTCACGATGCCTTTGCCCGGTCGAACATCGAGCCGATCCACATCATCCCAATCGTTGATTTCTAATTCGGGTGCTGTCTTTATGATCTCTAAGATTTGATCGAAAGTGAGCGTAAGGTTACTAGTTTCGCCGCGCTGTGAGGCAGGTTGAATCCACGGAAATTGTTTTTTGAGCAACAACAATGTCCCAGTGCTTGCCACAATGAGAAATTGCACCGCCACCACGATCGAAAGCCAATAGTGGATTTGTCGCCAGAACTTCTTCCAATTCATTTCGTTGTCCCTAGTCTATCAATACAAGAGCCTACACTCACGCGCTCGTCGTCTGATTACTCGTCATTGCATATCCATGCATGACGTTCATCTGCGATCACCACAACACACCCCAGATCGGAAAACGCTCCGTGACTGGAAAGGCCCTGCGACGATGACATCTTATTCAACACCGGTTGCATCGACGAGCTTCCCTGTGTCTACTTTGGTGGACCGGATCCTCTGCGAGTTCTCGCTAACGATGAAACTCGCCGCGTTATTCGACGCGATTTGTATTTTCATCGGTTCGATCATTGTGGGGTTGGCGGCTCAAGTCGAGGTTCCGCTTGGGTTTACACCTGTTCCTGTTACCGGACAAACATTCGGTGTTCTGGTGGTTGGCATGGCCTTAGGTGCCCGACGAGGTGCGATCGCATTGATGCTCTATCTTGCTGAAGGTGCTGCGGGAGTTCCCGTTTTTGCCGGCGGTGGGGCAGGCATCGTTCATTTGGTGGGACCAACGGGTGGGTATTTGTTCGGATTCGTTCTAGCTGCCAGCATCGCTGGATTTTTAGCACAGCGAGGATGGGATAGGAACATTGTGTGGACAGCACTTGCGATGACCATCGGTACTGCCTTCATCTTTGCACTCGGGCTGTTATATCTTGCTCAGTTTGAATTGCCAACTGGCGTGTTGGCTGCGGGATTGTACCCATTCTTACCCGGAGCCGTGGTGAAGATCATCGTCGCAGCTGGTGTCATGCCAGCCGTGTGGAAGATCGTCAACCGAGATGCTAAGACAAGCACCTCCACCAACACGTGATAGAATAAACAAGAGCAACTCGTCCGCTTCTAGAACCGTTTGTGGTTGGCCCGGTCGGCGGGTGCGTGGTGATTCAGAATCTTGCGGATTAGCACCAGGTCGGTCGTGGTCGTAAGCTTGAAATTAAATGCATCGCCTTGCACCGCATACACCGGCTCATTTAGTCGTTCAATCAAAGATGCATCGTCGGTCGCACCCGCCAAATCATCCTGTGCATACGCTTGTTTGAAAAGCTCTACTTCAAAAATCTGTGGTGTTTGGACTTCGACTACGTTCGTCCGGTCAACCGTGGCGTCAATCCGCGTTGCAGTGTTTTGCTTGACACCAGCATCACCGAGCAAACTGGCGGCAATCGGATCAACATCCGCCGCCTCTATCGTCTCATTCCCAAGTCGTTTGATTGTGGAGTGAATGGGTATGACTGGAATGACAGCGTCGAGTTTGTCGGCTGCCTCGATCACACGGCCTAGTACATCCTCGTGCGTGGCGGGTCGGGCTGAATCATGAACAATGACATGGGTCGCTTTATCCGTAACTGCAGCCAACGCTTTTTGTACAGTTTCCCACCGCTCTGTCACTCCTCCTGCCACGATCTTTGCTCCGAACAATCCCAATCGGTCGCCATACCGAAGTGTGAAATCATCCAATTCG
>PJEL010004114.1_pt1 | contig 12158 bp, 4 predicted proteins | sample 1853271 | NCBI WGS metagenome assembly PJEL01 (sample SAMN08108733, study PRJNA415343) | Invertebrate metagenome, whole genome shotgun sequencing project. | host: Globobulimina | place: Sweden: Gullmar Fjord | collected 2015-08 | reverse complement strand
GATGCCTTTTTTCAGCATTCATCTGCCCGCCGATATCTCCACCATAGACGGATGCCAGACAGGGCTCTTTTAAAAAAGAGGTCACCGTTGGGTCAATTTTCTCAACATGACACGGAAGCGGTTCTCCATCGTTATCAGCAAAAAAGAGGCCGGACGTCCCCTTTTTTATTGTTTGCAGATTGTTTTCATTGATATACGCCTCAATAATTACCCTGGAGTGATCCACCAACACTCCGAGCTTCTGACTACTGTCCACCCACAGACCTGGACGCAGTCCTTTGGGAATATCAAAAATAACGCCATTGCTGCCAGCCGAAAGCTGCAATCTTTTTTTCTGCTCACGATAACCGCTGAGTTCGGCCTGTGCCTCGGCAAGCTGGCTTTCCATAACTTTACGGGCCTCAAACAGATCATCTCCGGTGATCTGATGCTGCAATTGTTCCTCCAAATCCTGACAAAGATCCATGGCCTGTTTTTCCTGAAAATCAAGCTCCGGACTCGTCAATTTATAGAGAACATCTCCCTGCCCTACCTGCTGTCCTTCACTGACAAAAACTTTTTCAAGTTGCCCGGAAAAAGGCGGATAAATCCGCTGAAAATCCGCAGCTTTCATTACGGCTGGCACCTGGACGTTTGCCTGCCAGGGAAATATGAGTAAACCAATGAGAGTAGAAACAACAAGCAGCGACACAATCACATTACCACGGCATGAACCAATTGAACTTCGCAACTGCCACCAGATCTTCATCTCTTTTAACACCGGCATGGCGATAAACCAGCAGATCTCCACGGCAAAAAGGAAAATACCCAGCACCTTAAAAAAAAGATGATACACGGTTAAGGCAATGGCGGTAAACAAAAAGACCCGGTAAATCCAGACCCCATAGGCATAGGCAACGAGCAGTGCATTACGCTCTGGCCCGAAATCCTCCGGCAGCTCAAGCTTCATACCCAGCAAAAGTTTACGTAAATGATGTCTGGCCAAGGCAAAAGAACGATCCTGCAAATTAGGAATATCAAGATAATCCGACAGAAAAAAATACCCGTCAAAGCGCATGAAGGGGTTCAAATTCCACAGCAGCGAGGTTACCCAGGATACGGTGGCCAACACAAAACAGGCACTGCGCAAAGGAGAATCAGGCAGAAAGCTCCACAGCAGGGTAGCCAGTACGGCAAGCAGCAGTTCACAGAGGGAACCGGCGGCAACAATGGCCATCCGCTGCTTTCGACTTGTCAGCTTCCAGGACTCAGTGGTATCGGAATAGAGAATGGGCCAGAGAACCAGAAAAGCCACGCCCATGGAGGGCACCTTGACATCGTAAAATTTTGCGGTATAGGCGTGGCCCAACTCATGGAAAATTTTCACAAAAATCAAGGTAACACTGTACAGAAGAATTCCCTCGGCGGTAAAAAAACTGGGAAAGGTATGAATAAAGGTGGACCACTGCCGCGTCACAAGAAAAATACCCAGGCAGGCACCAAGGCCGAGTAAAATAAGAAAGGCCTTGCTCACTAAAAACCTGACAGCAGGAAGAGTTGCATCCAGGAAACGATCAGGCCGTACCAATGGCACGCGGATAAAAAGATAGTTATGAAGCAACCAGACCGCAAACTTCTTCTTTCTGGTCATCTTGTCCTGCAGCAGTGCAGATACTTGCGGATCCCGGGGAGCAAGCAGTGAATTGGCCAGCAAAAACCGGCCAAGGGCCTCCACCTCATACCCTTCTGCGGCGATGGTGGTTTCCCGGTTCACCCTGTCCGCCAGTTCTGCAGCTGTCACCTGGCCGTTTTTTGCCGTGGACCACCTGACAAGTAACTCGAATTCCATCCAGCCCAGACGAAAAAAAGTGTTGCGCACCCGATCATAAAGCGACCAGGTCGGCGCACCACTTTCAGCAGGCGGACCAGGAAGCAGCTGCAGATCATCCCGCAAAAACGGCAAAAATTGCTCTTCATTTGGCATCATCATTGCCTGGTCCATTTACACACCCAGCTTTTGCCGCAGGGTGATAAAAGGACGGCGGAACAGGTAGTAATAAAATGGAACACTCCTGCCATATATCTTGGCAGTGCCCCGCAGTCCAATTCTGGGCAATGGCGAATCTGAAGCAGCCAGCGACACCTTCAACTTAAAGGCCAGCACTCCTTCCGGGGTGAGTTCCGCCTCATAGGCCGCCTGCCTCAATGTGGCGGCAATGGGCTTATCCGGACTGATATTTAGAAAGATCAACACCTCCGCCCCTGGCTCAAGGTTGATTGCATCCTCCACCGGCAGAAAAATTTGCGCCTCAACCATTTCAGGATCGGCAATGGTCAGTACCTTCTCTCCAACCGCCACGGGCTTACCCAGCCAGTCGCTGGCATCAGCAAAAACTGCAATCCCCTGCCGGCTTGACCGTATTTCTCCACGTTTCAGCAGTTCATCCATATAGGCGACTTCAGCTTTTTTCCGCTCCATTTCCGCCTCAAGATGGCGAATCTGCCCCCTGCTCTGCTTATCGGCAAAAGATTTCTGGCGTACCCGCTGATATTCGGCCTGTACCACGGCAAGGCCTTTACGGGAAACCTCATAGTCATTGCGCGTGGTGGTATCATCCAAGCTAAACAAAAGCTGACCATCTTCCACCTGCTGATTGGGACTGACATGAAACGAGCTGACAACCCCATTCATTGGCGAACTGACGATATAGGGGGCGGACGGAACTATTTCCACCGGGGCAAGAACAGACAGGCGCACTGACTGATCAAAAACCAACAGAAGGAGGGAGAGAACAACGAGCTGGAAAGCAAATTTTCGCCAGGGACGGACCAACCTCTTGACAAGACTTCTTCTGGAACCTTGCAAAGCCAGCCAGGCATGGGCGTAAGCCTCGGCAAGCCGCTCGACAATGGCAATCTGGGCCTGATCCCACTGCTCATCGCCAATAAAAAGCAGGCCACCGGGAAATTCTTTTTCCAGAGAGACTAAAGGACACCACAGCACATGGCAGTTCAGCCACTCCTGCCAACCCGACTGCAATTTTTCCGGCAGATCATCGGCACTGATAAGACGGGCACTTGGGCCGGACTTGCCGTCATTGCCGTCAGCCTGACGGCTTTGCGGCTGCTTTTTTAAAAAATGGAGCAGATCGGCGATATAGGTAAGATAAGGCCCGTTGCGATCAGGTCGATCAGCCCCGGAAACAGCCTCAATGCGGATTTTTCCAGCAGCAGTATGCCGCCAGAGGATAGCTTGCCGATAGTGCAAAAGGCGATAGGTTTCATTAACAACGACAAAGGAAAATTCTGCACTATTTTTGGCCTTACGGGCCACCTGTTCAAGCTGGATCAGGGTGCTAAGCAGAAGAATCTGTTGCTCGTGAGACACGCTGTGAGATTGCCCTTCCTCTTTGGCCCTCTGCCCTTCTGCCACTTGGGAGTCTCTCACAGTTTACTTACCTGACCCTTTATTTTTTCGGAGTTGTAAATTTTGCCGTGCCACTCATCCCGGCCAAAAGCTCAGAGTGCTCACCCTTAATCTTCCCCCGCACTTCAATGGTCTGGCTCACCGGGTCTACCTTGGCCCCAACAACTGAGACTCTGGCAGGATATTTTTTGCCTGTCTCGTCAATAACAACAGTAAAAGTAAGACCAGGTTTTACCCAGCTTAACCAGTCAGACGGAATAAAAAGCTGCAGACTGAGATTAACGGTATCGATAATTTCAAGCAAGGGTTGGCCCGGGGCAATATGCTGATAGGGGCTTGCCTGCCTGCTTAAAACACGGCCACTGAACGGGGCCTTAATTTCACATTTCTTAAGCCGCACCTGCCACAGACTTTCCTCTGCCTGCGCCCGTTCAAGTCTGGCTGCAGACACAGCAACTTCCAGATCGCCAATTGACTTAAATTTCTGGAGTTTGGTGTTTACCTGGTGGATGCTGTCAGCTTCATTGAGTTCAGCCCTGGCCTTACGCTGTTCAGCCAGCAGATTCTCACAATCAAACTCAATCAGCACATCACCTTGCTCAAAGTGATCACCGATGTCAACTTCCATTTTTTTTATGGTGGCGGGGATCTCTCCGGAGAGTGTTGTCTCAAGCTTTGGCACAAGTAAGGCGCGAATTGACACCACACCAGCGTAGACGTGGCTGGCACAAATACCGAAAAAGAGAAGGATAAAAGGGAGAAAGAAGTGTTTTTTCACTCTTTTTCATCTGCTCCAGTTAACTTTATCTGCCTGGATGTCCTGCTGTCAATGGGTGCCATTTTCTCCATGTCTTCCAAACTGTATCCCCGGGCAGCCACAGGAGTCTTTGCTGTGGCACCAGCCGGACCTGATAATACCCGTGGCAAAAAAGCCACCTTGCCCAGCCCTTTTGAAGAAATAGGTACACCTGCCTGTGCGCTGTACCCATCAACAGGATAATAGCGTGCTGTGGAACTTTGCAGCCCCCTTGCCACCATTGAGATTTTTTTCGGGGCATAGAGTGACTCATCCACTGGAGAGAGAACAGACCTGTCAGACACCTTACCGCCCTTCATGGCCACCTTGGTGCCGCCATCTGCTCCATCAACCGAGGCATCAAGACTCTCCTCCACAACCACATCTTTGAGTTCTGTTTGCTCAGTGCCTTTCTGACCGGAGACAGGACGCTCTTCCGGGGCAACAAAGCTGCCATCCAGCCAATCATATTTATAGGAAACTCCGGTTCTCGTCTGGCTGACCGCGGGCCAGTCCAGCTCATTATCAAACGCGGCCAAAATCTGGGCAATGCCGGAATCATCCGTTTCCTCCTGACCGGCTGTTTGCTCGCCAAGGTAGTTCACCAGCTTATCCCACTTGGAAAAAGAATTATCCAATCCTTCGGCAACCAATGACAAGTTGCCGGAAGCTATTGCAGGCGATAGCGGATCAAGACCAAGAGAATTATAGAGACGTCCGGCGGCATTTTGCATCTCCGCGTAGGCCAGATAATGACGCAGCCTTGCCACCATGGCATTGGTGGCGCTCCTGATGGCGGTCAATTCATCGGTTCTTCCCGCCACTTTCTCTTGAATGATCTGGTCGTTGAGTTGCACATTTATTTCATCAAGATTACGGTTGACCAGATATTGTCGTTTGACAAGATGGTAATGCTGATGGGCCAGCCGCACCTGGAGCATAACAGCCATACTGACCGCCTTGCGGCGCAGATCAACAAAATCCACATTAGCCTCGGCGGCATCAATCCTGGCAGGACCGGAAATCAGATTAAACAATTTGTGGGACAAAAAGGCCCCGGCATTCCACCAGTCATCGTTATACAGATACTTATTGGAATCATAGTTATAACCAAGCTGCAACTCAATTCCAGGCAGCATCTGCAGCATGGTTTTACGAACATCAAGGGCGCTGATGCGGGCGTTATAATCTTCTTCCCGTAACTCTGGACGGGAAATTAAGGCCAGTTGTTCAAGTTCGGAAATTCGGGTGGCAAAACCGGGTACTTCCGGATTGTCCCAGCCAGGCTCAGCAAGATGATAGGTTGTTCCGGGAGGGAGATTCATCAGAGAGGCAAGTTCCACCTTGGCAGGACTGAGACGCTGAATGATTTCCCACAACATCCGAATATTTTCCAGTAAGGCCCGTTGATACTCCAGGGATTCCTTGGGGGCAGCCAGGCCTTCCCTGGTCATTTCACGGGATCGCTTCAAGGCGGACTTGCTTTTATCGAGCAGGTCAACCATTTGCGAGACCAGACGTTCAGCGCACACTGCCCGCCAATAGGCATAACGAACATCCTGGATGATATTCTGGACAACCTTACGCCGCCGTTCCTCAAGGATAAGAACCTGATCCGCCTCCTGCTTGGTCCGCAGATAGCTGACTCCGAAATCGAGCACATTCCAGACCACTTTCAGGTCGGCGGTAAAATTATCTTTTTCCTGGGACGTTGAAGAGGTAAGCGATTCGGAGCCATCCGCCATGGACTCACTGTAAGAGGCAAGATCATTATCGCGGGCACTGTATCCGGCAGAAGCCGTTATCTCCGGCAACAGGTCATAGTGGGAGACATCAAGATTTTTATTGGCCAGGGTAATTTCCATCATTTTCAGACGATGGTCGAGATTATAGGTGATGGCCCGGGCCATGGCCTCATGCAGAGTAATAGGCTCATCACCAACAGGTTGTTGATCAGCCTGCATGGCCATTAAATCCTCTTCCACCCGCTGCTCAATTTCCTGGTTGCTAAGCGGTTCCGTAGTAACAGCACAGCCACCAAAGAGCACAGCCACAGCAATAAAAATCAAAGATATACGCATTACTTTTTATCCCATTTTAAGAAAACAGAATGAAAAATTTGAGGAGCCGGCAGAAAGGAACATTACCAAATCCCACTTATTTGTTCGGTTATCGGTTTTATTACTCTTCGACATCATTGACAATTTCCTTAATGTTTTTTTCTATCCGCCTACTTCTGACTCCTGGCTTTTATTATTTGCACTGCAGCATCTCATAAACCTCTTTAAAAGTTTCTTTAATCGTAGCCCGAATCACAACATCCTCAGGTGTCGGCTCTTTTGAAGGTTCAGCGGCCAGCTGCTTCCGGCCCTGCTCAAAGCTCTCCGCAACCTGGCTGATCTGCTCAGCCAGTCCAGGTGTCACCACAAGGGGGGGCGGAACGTCAAGAGATTCAGGCGACTGCCCTGGGATCTTGTCACCCTTTTCCTTTAACTCCTGATCCTCCTTCTGCTTATCTTCTGCTTCGACGAGATCCTCTTCAACAATCCCATCATCAGAGGTCGATTCAACTGGCTCCAAAAACAACTCAGGCGGCACCGGCAGATTATCATAAGACAACTGCTCCAAGATACTGGCAATTTCGTAATTTAACTGCTCTACACTTAAAGGATCAACTCCAGACACGTATCGTGAAATATTATCTTCCCGCCCGACCCCAAAAGCCCCGGCCAGCTGTTCATCCTGCCCGGTCACTACGGCATGAAGCGGCTCATTAAGATTCAAGTTGTTCAGTTCTTCAATAACTGTTTCTTCAATACTAAAAAGAGAATCATCCAGGATGGAAGTTATAATTTTACCAGATTGTTCCTCCGGCAGCAGCTCAGGAGAAACACCTTCTGGAGTCTCCATGGGCGGCTGCAGGGCCTGACCGGCAGGCACCGGCGTCAGAGGAACAACATTCAGGTCTGAGCTGGCAACGGTACTGTTCAAACTTCCGTCACTGACCACATAGGAAATTGTTCGCGTGCCGCCTGTTGGAAAGATTTCCGCATTTTCAAAGGTGACACTGCGCAGAGCGTCCTGGTAATTGGCCACTGAGGCAACACCGGAAAAGGTAAGTGTAGCGGTAGCAGCATCCCAGCTCGCGGTAATACCGGGGACCGAAGAAAAACCTAAACCATCTTCCCCTGGGACATAGCCTGAAGAGATAGACACAGTGGCACCGGTTAAAGTGGTATTATCCTTGTCATCAACAATAAGACCAGGATCAACAAGCTGTCCAAGTGAGTTTACGTAATTAGTGGCAACCACAGCGGGAATAACTTCCGGATTATCATTAACCGGCACCACCGTCACGGTACTGGTCAGGGCTGTGCTACTTGCATAGCCGTCATTAACGGTAAAGCTGATGGTACGGTTACCTCCGGTGGGATTATCTCCCTGGGCCTCAAAGGTGATTGCCCGCAAGGCCGTCTGGTAATCAGCCAGGGAAGCCGAGCCGGTCAAGGTGAGGACTCCTGATGCATTATTCCACGAAGCGCTGATGCCGGTCACCGGGCTATAATGCAGCACATCATTGGCCTGATCATATCCGGCACTAATGGACACTGTGGCTCCCTGGAGGGTCGTATCATCACCATCGGCGACAACGATTGTCCCATCAACCTGAACCGGAGCATTATTTTCAGTATAGCTTGGAGTACTACCACCTGCCAGTACGGGGATATCATCTACCCTGATAGAGGCGGTGTCAGTTGCACTACTAAAAGCGGTGATCCCGCCACTTGTAGTGGTATCCACATAGGTATTTGCAACACCAGCGGTTTTATCCCAGGCGCGGAAGGTAAAATTCACTGTACCGAAATAATTTGCATTGGGTACAAAGCGAATACGATGATTAGCATCTGTACCGTCAAGCAGCAGGGCATGATTTACGGCCAGCAAAGTGTCATCAATATCATTCCAGTTGGAACCACCATTAATGGAATACTGCCAGGTGCCGTTGGTGTCATCAACCGCTGTTATGGCAATGGCCTCCACCGGGGTGGTATCCACATCAGTTATGGAACTATTAACAACAATTGCCGCCACCGAATCACCATTATTGGCAACATCATTTTCTACAATAACCGACAGGGTTGGCGACTGGGCGGCGTCAAGCACCGGTGCATCATTGACCGCTGTAACATCCACGATCATGGTGTAATCGGCTGTACTGTACTCCGTTCCATCATGCACCTTAAAGGTAAAACTGTCATATCCGGTGCCGTTAGCATCCGCTGCAGGAGTAAAAACAAGGTTGGTTAATGAGCCAACCAAGATTTCCTGGTTCAGCAACACGTCAACACCACTTAGCTGCAGGGTTCCCTGGCCTTGCAGCTGGGTAATCATTATTTTGGTAAACGCACCAGCCTCGGCATCAGCATAGGTAAAATCTCCAAGAGCGAAGGTATGGCTTGCGTCTTCATTAATAGTCACCGTGCTATCAGCAGAGGTCGGCGGATCATTCACCGGAGTCACTGTGATAACAAAGTTTTGCGCCGTAAAATCAGGGGTCGGAGCAACCCCGTCATTCATGGCAAATTGGAAGCCATCAGCAATGGTTTCGCTTCCGTCGTGGACATAGATGATAAGTCCTGCATCAATATCAGCTTGGGTAAAAGTATCATTAACCCCGAGAATGATAGCAGAAATCAATGGATTGGCATTATGAAGCTCTAGCTGACCGTTAGCAGGAACGGCCTGGACAGTAAAGGTCAGGGTGTCAATGCTGTCTACGTCAGTGGCCTCAAGCATGGTAGTATCAAGGGTTATTGTTCCTCCCTCATTAACCGTCAGGCCATTATTTGTCAGGAGAGGATTATCATTCACCGTGGTTACTGTGATAACTTTGCTGCCGGTTAAGGTGGTGGTGGCGTCACTGACTTCGGTGGCAATGGTAAAGCTCTGTTCATAGTCAGCCGTTGGAGTGAAGGTAATGGCTCCAAGAAGAACATTAACATCCGCCAATGCTCCGGATGCCGTCCAGACCCCACCGACAAAGTTGGAGGTAACAAGATTCGAGGTACCGATGGACATGCTACCTGCCCCTGGATCGGACAGGGTAAGAATGGCAGTGACATTGGCAGCGCTGTCCACATCGGTAATGACAATACCGGTCAGAGCAAAGGCTACGTCTTCAGTATAACCCTGGGCAGTATTCATGTTCGTGGCCGTGGGCGGATCATCCACCGACTGCACATCAATGATCACATCGCCGGCCAGGCTGTTGTCAGTACCGTCATTTACCACAAATGATACAGTTCTGTTTCCGGTAGCTGGATTTGCCGGAGGAGCCACCGTGTTATCAAAGGTGATGGTGCGTAAAGCAGCCTCATAGGCAGCAAAGGTATCGGTGCCGCTGAGGGTCAAAATACCGGTGGCCGCACTCCACGAACCCGTTATATTAGCAGTGTCAGTAAAGGCAAGAACATCTTCGCCAAGGGCATAACCGGTGCCAATGGTCACAGTGGCTCCGGTTATGGTGGTATTATCAATATCAGACAAGGTAAGCAGGGGGTCAATGACTGTTAGAGAATCACCCTCTGTAAAAGTGAGGTTTGGGTTGGCAATTGATACCACTGGCAGATCATTAACACTGGTGACGGAAACAGTACTGGTTGCTGCAATACTCGGGTCTGTTCCATCATTTACTTCAAAAGAAATCGTCCGGTTACCGCCTATCGGATCAACACCATTGACATTTTGATAGGTGATAGTTCTAAGAGCGACCTCGTACGCAGCCACCGTATCCGTACCGGTGAGGGTCAGGGTTCCGGCACTGTCCCAACTGCCGGTAATAGTTAATGTGTCAACAAAGGAGAGTACATCCTCGGAAATAGCATACCCTCCGGTGATCCTCACCACTGCCCCGGTCAAGGTGGCAGTGTCCACATCCGCCAGAACGATGGTGCCGTCAATGACAGTGGCCGGATCAGCCTCAGTATAACCCAAGATTGCCCCGGCTGTCACCGTGGGCGCATCGTTAACCGGGCTTACCGCCACGGTACTGGTTACCGGAGTGCTGTTATCAGTGCCGTCATTTACTACAAAGGTAATTTCTCGGTTGCCGCCAAAAGGGTTGGCATTATCGCTGTTAATATAGGTCACGCTGCGCAAGGCGTTACGATAGGCAACCACCGAATCAATGCCGGTCAGGGTCAGGGTTGCCGTGGCAGCATCCCATGCCCCGGTAATATTAGCAGTATCCGTAAAGCCGAGCACATCCTGACCATTGATGTAACCACTGCTTACCTGGATGGTTGCCCAGGAGATATTGGTACTGTCCCCATCAACGATATCAATCGAGGTATCAACAGCGGTGGCTAAATCATCCTCCTGATAATTAAGAATACCACCGGCAGTGATTGTTGGGGCATCATTAATCGGGGTAACCGTTACCGTACTTGTTACAGGAATTCCAGTGTAAGGTCCAGCAGCATCATTATCCGTCACTGTGAAAGAAATGGTGCGGTTGCCTGCTGTGGGGTTATCCAGCAGATTGCGATAGGTGATGGAGCGCAACACTGCCTGAAATTCGGCAACAGTGGCCGTAGCGTTGACACTGGTCAAAGTCAGTTCACCAGTGGCCCCATTCCAAACCCCGGTAACAAAGGCGGTATTGATAAAACCCAGCTCATCTTCGCCCGGATTATAACCGGCGCTGATTGAAACCAATCCTCCGGTGAGTTCATCGCTGTTATCAGCCACAAAAATCGTAGTATCAATGACCGAAGCCGGATCGTTCTCAGTATAGTTCAAGGTGCCACCGGCGGTGAGAACCGGGGCATTGGCATTGACCACATTCACGGTCATGGTGTAGTTGATAAGACTCGCTAGGGCAGTGCTGTCAACAACCTTAAAATCAAAGGTTGCAACCCCCATGTAATCAGTAAAAGGGGTAAAAACGAGATTGCCGCCGGCAATATTGGCCACGGATATCATATCACCCGCCGTCACCGCCAGCCCGTTCAGAGTCAGGGTTCCTTCGGCCGCATTGGGCAAATTAATAATCTGCACCTCTCCAAGACTGTCTCCTGTATCCACATCTGCAAAATTAAAATCAGCAGCAGCAAAGACGTAGGTCAAGTTCTGGATGGTATTTATAGTACTGTCTACTGCCGTCGGGTTATCAGGTGAAGGAGCTACATCCAGGGTAATGGTGCCGGTCAGGGCTGCTGCACCGTCTTCTCCTCCATCAGCAATAAGTACGCTTATGGAAGTATCGAGATCATAATCACCGGCAGGCTGAAAGGCTACATTGGCCAGGGCCGTATTAACATTGGCCACCGTATCGGTGATTGTCCACACTCCGGAAAGGATATTGTAACTTGCACCGTCATTAGCGGTGAGCACCCCGGCATTGGCAAAATCCTGCAGGGTAAGAGTGGCGGTGACTATTTCCCCATTATCCACATCGGTTACCGCAATATCGGTAATTGGCACAGACAGCACATCTTCGGCGTAGGCCGACGTTGTGGTTAAATTTATTGCTGTTGGAGCATCATTGACCGTGCTCACGGTGATGGTGGCCGTATCCCCGGCTGTACTAAATGCTGTAGTGGTACCGCGGGTGCTTACATCCACCTTGGTTCCCTGAAGGCCTGCAGTGACTCCGGACTGGTCCCAGGCATAATAGTCAAAAGTGGCAGAATCGGCGTTGAGCCCATCCGGCACAAACCTAACACTGTCGGTGGCACGAAGAAGCAGGGCGTTATTGGCATCCACCACTCCGATATCAATCCAGCCGCCGCCAATGTCATACTGCCAGGTACCATTGCTGCTGGTGAGTCCGTAGATGGCAATGCCTTCCACCGCTCCTGTATCAACATCACCAATGGTTGCTCCAACCACAGTAGAAACCAAATCACCCGCGTTTGCTGTATCATCTTCGGTGATTCCGGTCAGCGTTGTGCC
>PJEL010004113.1_pt1 | contig 12159 bp, 12 predicted proteins | sample 1853271 | NCBI WGS metagenome assembly PJEL01 (sample SAMN08108733, study PRJNA415343) | Invertebrate metagenome, whole genome shotgun sequencing project. | host: Globobulimina | place: Sweden: Gullmar Fjord | collected 2015-08 | reverse complement strand
TGATGAATAATATGCCATCAATACAAGTAAAATTGTAAATCCTACTATTGTTAAAAGTGAAATAATATTTAATTTTGATTTTACAGTAGTGAAGTAGTTCAGCACATGAAATCCTTATAATAATTTTTTAAGATTATATATAAGGAGAGTTACCACTTGATTACACTAAAAAATAATTTTTTAATTAACTATTTCTTTTAACCTTTTAGAATATAAAAGTGCTAGGATTCCTATAAATACTATCGATGCAGTTAGGTACAATGTAGTATTATAATTTCCGTAAATACTAATGAGTTTTATACTGTAAAGAGGAGCCATAACCTGCCCTATTCCATAAAATGTAGTAAAGGCACCCATAAGAATTACTGGATTTTTTGCAGATATTTGTCCACCAAGATTCATAAAAAGTGCCACTAAAGCTATAAAAGTACTTCCGTATAATGCTCCACTTAAAAGATTTAAATATATGTCATTTGAAAATGTTGGTATGAGTATCCCCACTATTTGAAGAGACATTGCTAGGATAATGATATTTACACTTCCATGATTATGTGCTAATCTCATCCATATAATAGAAGACGGGATTCCGGCAAGCCCTACAACTAACCAGCCCAAACCTCCATATCCATCTAAACCTTCTAAAGAATTTATAATATCGGGTAAAAATGTACCTTGTACTACAAAACCAACACCTTCAGTAAAATATGCAAAAACTAAAAGTAACACATAAGGAGTAAATAATGCTCGTGTTATTTTATGTTTAGGAGCATTTTTTTTCACCTCCTTATCAAAAGATAAAATATATACCACATAAATAGAAGCAAAAAATGCATATATAGAAAGTACCATCCACGCATCACTCCAAGTATACTCAACTAAAACATACTGAGATATTAACTCACATAATACTATGGCTGTTCCTATACCAGTAAAATGTATCCCCATAGCTTTTGTTTTATTTTCATAATTGATTTTTTCCATTACTATGGAACCCCCAATAATGAGAACCATACCACTTCCAAACCCAGCTAACACCCGAGAGATAAACCATGAGATTTCATTTGTAGTTGTAGCTAAAATTAAAGTTGTAAATATGGAGAGGACTATACCTATACGAAAGTATTTTACTTTGATATTGATATCTTTTAAAAACATAGTGAAAATTGCACCACATAAATATCCAGCAAAATTAAAAGATGCAAAAAGTCCTGCGTTTGTAAGTGTTAAAAAATCATCAAGCATAGAAGGAAGTAGTGAAGTAAAAGCAAACCTCGCTACTCCTACTCCGATTGTTATAGATAATATACCTGCAAGTAAGATATTGAAGTTTTTGTTTTTGTCTAAAATAGTATATTCCTAATTAAAATTTAATTCGAAGTATATCTCTTTTCTATTTTCTTAGCAACTACTAATAACAACACACCCACGACAACAATAAATGCTGTTAAATACATTGTAGTATCATAGTTTCCAAACATATCGATAAGTTTGATACTGTATAGTGGAGCTACAACTTGTCCTAATCCGTAAAGGGCTGTAAATGCACCCATAAGCACAACTGGATTCTTTTTTGATATCTGTCCACCTAGATTCATGAAAAGAGCTACAAGACCTACAAATGTACCACCATATAATGCTCCACTTAATAGATTTAAATACATATTGTTTGAAAATGCAGGGATGAGTATGGCTATAACTTGTATTAGCATTGCTAAGATGATTATATTTATACTTCCATGTTTATGGGCTAACCTCATCCAAATTATCGAAGATGGGATTCCCGCAAGTCCTACTATTAGCCATCCTAAACTTCCATATCCATCCAAACCTTCAAGTGAATTGATAATATCTGGTAAAAATGTACCTTGTACCACAAACCCAACACCCTCTGCAAAATATGCAAGAATGATAAGTATCACGTATGGAGTAAAGATAGAAAATGACATCTTGTGTGCCGGGGCTGTTTTTTTAACTTCATGATCAAATGATAATATACGAGTCACATACAAAGATGCGAAAAATGCATATATACATAATGCTTTCCATCCATCTACCCAAGTACCCTCTAATAGTGAATATTGACTTATCACTTCACATATAACAATCCCTATACCAATACCAGAAAAATGTATCCCCATAGCTTTTGTTTTATTCTCATAGTTAATTTTCTCCATAACTATAGCACCACCAATAACGAGTACTAAGCCACTACCAAATCCTGCAATTATTCTAGATACAAACCATAATGATTCATTTGTTGTCGTAGCTAATACAATAGTGGTCAATAAAGAGACTATTATCCCTATTCTAAAGTAGATTACTTTTTTATTGATATCTTTTATAAACATCGTGAATATCGCACCACTTAAATACCCAGCAAAATTAATAGAAGCTAGTATCCCCGCATTTTGTAAAGTTAAAAAATCATCTAACATACTAGGAAGTAATGATGTAAATGCAAATCTAGCAACTCCTAATCCTATGGTAATCGATAATATTCCAGCAAGTAAAATATTAAAGTTTTTGTTTCTATCTAATATATTTATATTCATTTATCTACTCCTTTACACTCAATATCTAATAACAGTTGTTTGGTTTCTAGTCCACCTGCATAACCTGTAAGTTTTCCGTTTGTTCCTATAATTCTATGGCATGGTACTATTATAGATATAGCATTTGCTCCATTTGCATTTGCTACTGCTCTCACTGCTTTTTCATTCCCTATAGTTATTGATTGTTCTTTATATGTACGTGTTTGACCATATGGTATTTTTAATAACGCTTTCCATACAGATTTTTGAAAGTCACTTCCTACTAATAGTAACGGTATATCAAAATTCTCTCTTTTATTCTCAAGGTATTCTTGTAACTGTACTACAGTCTTTTGTATCACCTCATCATTTTGTTCTTTATACTGTGATTTAAGAGCTTTTTGTATTCTTTTATCTACCGTATCTCTTTTTACTCTATACCTATAATCTAGTAAACATAACTTACCCTCATATGCCCCTAGTATTAAATCTATGTTGTTTATAGTTATATACTGTATATTGATAGTTTTCATATTTACTTCTTTGTTAGAGTACTAGTTTCCATAGTATAGTCTCTCTCTACATTCGCTATTCTTATTCTATAGTCTTTAAAGATACTCTCTCGTCCTTTTAATTGTGCACTCATATGGTCTATGTTTTTCTTCCAAGCTATAATATCTTTTTCTGTTTCCCAAAATGATAAAGACAATAACTTCCCTTCGTTTACTAAAGATGTAAATCGCTCTATTGATATAAAGCCATTCATTGTCACTAACTGTTCTTTTAGTTTAGCGGCTATTGCAAGGTATTCATCTTGTCTATTTTCATTTATTTCTACTTCAAATATTACTGCATACATTGTATATCCTTATCTTATTTTCGATAGTATATTGCAATTAGTTATATAATGTCAAATAATATATAATCATAAAGAATATGAGGAATAGTTATATGGATTCAAATTTATTAAAAGTATTTGTAGCAGTTGCAAACAATAACAGTATATCTTTAGGGGCTAAAGAGCTTGAATTTACACAGTCTAATGTTACTCTACGTATAAAACAATTAGAAAAAAATATCGGATATAGTTTATTTCACCGTATTCCTAAGGGTGTAAAATTGACTCATGAAGGTGAGAAGTTATACCCATATGCTATTGATATAGTTAAAAAAGTAGAAGATGCTGTTTTACATATGAAAAATATGAATCATAAAGAGGTCTTAAAAGTAGGCTCTACTCAATCAAATGCAGCAGTACGCCTATTACCATTTATAACAAACATCAATAATCAATTTGAAGATATCAAAATAGAACTCAATATAAATACTACTCCAAATGTATTAGATGATTTACTCTCATATAAAACAGATATCGCATTTGTAAGTGGTGATCCAAAACATAAAGATGTAGAAGTATTAAAAAGCTATGAAGAAGATATGTATATAGTAGAACCCAAAACTAAAAAAGCTCCTAATACTATTTTGGCATATAGAATATGTTGTGCTTATTTTACTTTTCATGCAAATCATCTCAAGGTTCAACATAATAATGAATTTAAAGTGACTGTTTTAGAAAACTATGAAGTTATACTTGGTTGTGTAAAAGAAGGTATGGGTATATCTTTCTTACCTAAGAGTATAATCGATAAATATAACTATGCTGATGATTTAAACCTTACAAAAGTTGATTGTGATCTCTATACTCACCTTATATGTAGAAAAGACTATATACCTCTTATATCAGAATATCTAAAAGATTTGGATATCTGATATATTACAAACTAACTAACTAACAGTTGCTATTTTTGAACACACAGGAATATTTGTTGCATCTAATCCTGGCTTTAAGTTATTATGAAAATCGAATGTTAATTTTACTTCTGGTCCAAAGATAAGACAGTGAGTAGAACCACCAAAATGAAACATACCTAACTCATCACCTTTATTTACTTTTTGTCCTACTTGTACTGTTATTTCAGATGATGACACTTCCGCCATTCCTACTGCTATAAAACACATTAATCCTATTTTAGGATTATTAGATTCTATAAAAATTACAGCTCTTGTTGCAACAGCAGTTAAAAAAGCTTGAGAACTATTTGGAGCACTTGGATCACCTCCATCAGGATTGATAAATCCTTCATACCTATTTTCAAGGAAATAAGTACCATTAACTATAAATGTTTTTTTAATAGTACCTGTTATAGGACTATTCCATCTATGGTAACTTAAAGCACTCAAAAATGCTTGATAAACCGTTCCACCAACAAATAGTTTTGATAAAGGATCAAAATCCATCATATTTTCTAAAGAATATTTTTGACCTTTAAGCCAAAATTCCGAACTCTCTGAAACATTTTCTACTACTTGTAAAGGCGCTGATTCACAAGCATTTGCTATAACATCATCACCTTGAGCAATAGGTCTAACACTTTTATGGAATTTTCTTGTAAAGAAATCATCCCATGATGAAAAACCAAAATATTCTTCACCTGGATTACATTCAAAAAAATGTTCAAAAGATTGTTCTTTACAAGTAGAATCTGCGCTTGCTTGACAAGCTACATTAACCATCTCTTGCTGTGCAATAGGATCTAACCACGCTAAAACTTTTGGTGTACGAGAAGGATGGTTTTCTACCAATACATACCGAGAATCCTCACTTACTAAAAATTCAGACCAATAATTTAAAATCTTTTTAAATTGTTGATTTACTAGTGAATTTGCAAAAAAATCATATCCAAAAGATGTAGCCATAGGCCAATCTAATAAAGCATTTATAGGAAATCCTATTAATCCACAAGGATTTTCTGATCCATCATCACTTGGGCATTCTGTATATTCTGGAGCTTGAACCATAATACCATTTAGAAGTATTAGAAACTCATCAAAATCTTTTATTTGTTCTGTGCCAAGTGGAGTTTGAGCTCTTAATAAAGCTGCTTCACTAAACATAGTTATAGCTGTAAAATTTAAAACGGGATCATCTTTAACCATATCTTTAAATTCTTGAATTGGTTTAACTAAAGGTTGAGGATTAGCATATACTCTTACTTTTAACTCTTTTATCCAAGCATCTATTGCAAAATGATTACTCGGAAGCCAACTACCTGCTCGTAATTTTTTCATGTGATTCATTATTTATCCTTGTAGATTATTTTAGGAACATCATATGCCCTACAAAAAGTATATCCTAAGAGTGTCACAAAATTTGTCACATCTTTTTTAGTTAAATTTAGAAAAAGTATTTGTATTGTTTAGAAGAAAATTAGAATAAGAACGAAGATATAATTATCTTCTTTCTTAAATATGAAATTAGAAGTTTTTACTATTAGTATCTGATACTATTTTATTAGAGATAGTTTGAGTCTCTTGTGCAATGATTTTTGTATCATTTGCAACAGCTTGATTATTTTTTGTTTGTGTATCAAGTTCTGAGATAGCATCATTGATTTGATGAATACCATCTTCTTGTTCTTTTGATGTTTCTTGAATTCTACTTACTACTTCTAGTGTTTTTGTTATATTATTACTTAAGTCTTCATATCCAGATATCATATCATCTGTTATTTTTTTACCTATTACTGTTTTATCTGTAGCACTCTCTACTATATTTTTAATCTCATGTGCAGCTTCAGCACTTCTTGATGCAAGATTTCGTACCTCTTGAGCTACAACCGCGAATCCTTTACCAGCTTCTCCAGCAGTTGCCGCTTCAACGGCTGCATTTAAAGAAAGAATATTTGTTTGAAATGCAATCTGGTCAATAACTGTTATAGCTTCTGTTATAGAAGATACCTCAACACTTATCTCCTCCAGAGATTTGTGATACATTTTTTGCATTACTTGAAATCGTATTTGTAATATTTTCTATAGCATCTACAGTATGACCTAAACTATCAGCTGCTTTATTTGATGAGATATTTAAAGCATCAACCTTAGATAAAAGAGAGTTTGAACTTGATTGTAAAGTATTACCTGTAGTTTGGTTATCTGTTAACATCACTGTAACAGTATCCCCTAGTTTATCAATACCACTCATTAACTCTTTTATTTCACCTTTACATGAAATATTTGTTTTGACTGTATAATCATTATTTTGATAACTTGTAAGTACAGATAAACAATGATTTATTGTATCTTGAAGACTCGTAGTCATAGTATTAATAACTTGAACTAACTCATGTATCGATTTATTATTACTTGTCGTTGTTATTTTATCTTGCAGTGAACCTGCAATAATTTCATTTACTACTGATGTAACATCTTCAATAACATGTCTATCATTTTCAAAAGATTTTTGTAAGGAATCAATACCTTTATTTACCTCATCAGCCATCCTTCTAAATTCATCATTAGTATTTATTTCTAATTTACTTACAGTATCTTTATTACCTTTTAAATATTCAAAGAAATCAACTATCCCGATTTGTAAAGTTAAAATAGGAGCCATAAGTTTTGATAATACAACACTAAATATTAAAATTGTAAGAACTAAAAAAACGATAGATATCCCTACAAATATTTGTAAATCTTTATACACTGAAGCAAAGGCTTTATCTTTATCTATTTCAACACTAAGTACCCAATTTGTAGTATTTATATTTGCCATAAATAGTAAACTGTTCTGTCCATTATGATGTGCTTCAAAAAATTGTTCTGTTTTTCCTTCAAAGATCATATCTTTTTTACCTACTAAGGATTTGTCTTTATGAATTAATATCTCACCCTTATGATCAACTAAGTATGCAAACCCTTTATCTTGTAAGTCTATATTAAGTACAGTTTTTACAATCGTATCTAAAAAGATGTCAGAGCTCACTACTGCTATTACTGTGTCATTTTTAATCACTGGTGCATATACTGAAATAGTAAGTTTTTTTGTTGCACTATCAATATATGGTTTTGTAATACCTGATTTTTTTGTATCTTGACCTAGTTTAAACCATGATCTTGTTCTAGGATCATAAGAGTCTTTTGATGCATGTGTATCTCGTCCACTCCATCTAATCATTAATCCATCACTAAAACCTGCATATACAGAACCAAACTCACCTGAATCTTTTGCAAAGTTTAATAAGGCTCTAACTTTTTCTTTCTCATTTGCATTAACATTAATGATATTCTTAGAAGTTGTTTCAATTATATGTAACTTTGAAAGTAAAAATTCATCGATAAATTTTCCTGAATCATTTACTGTATTCATATCTTGTATTTTGATATTTTCGTATTGATTTTGATATTTACTAGTTAATGTATAATATCCTATAATACAATACGAAAGAGATATAAGTATTGAAATTGTCAATAATAATTTTGCCTTAATATTCATGAATTATCCTTTTTATGGGAAATTCTATCTAAAGAAAACTTATTTTTTTGATTTTTTTGATAATAATTATTATTATGTTTCTAAAATCAATATATTATAATCTAATTGACTTAGTGTATTGTTATATAGGTTATCTCACTACTAGCACCAAGTCTCATAGGTGGACCCCAAAATCCTGTACCTTTATTTACATAGATTTGAGTGTCTTCACTATGTTTATATAATCCAGCAATATATGGTTGTACCATTTTTACTAATACTCTAAAAGGATACAGTTGTCCCCCATGAGTATGACCACTTAATACTAAAGCAACATTATTTTTAACCTCTTCTATAAATACAGGTTGATGTGCTAAAAGTACTGTAGGAGCCTCTTTATTTGTATTTTCAAGTGATTTATTTAGATCAGGTACATGGTGTTCCATTCTATAACCTGCTTGGTCATATACACCTGCAAGATTAAAACCTTTGTCTTTCTCCCCTATATAAACATTTTCATTTTCAAGTGTTTTTATACCTTGAGAATTAACTTCTTTTATAATATCATCAATGCCGTGTAAATACTCATGATTACCTACTATAAAATATGTTCCATACTTACTTTTTAAATTTTTCAGTTCATTAAGTGCTGGTTTTGCATAGTGTAAAGCAATATCAACTAAATCTCCAGTTATTACTACGACGTCAGGATTAAGCACATTTACTTTTTTTACTATATCTCTTATAAACTTTTGATCTATCAATCCACCTATATGTACATCACTTAACTGTACTATAGAATATGACTGTTTTAAATCTTTTATTTTGATATTTACTTTTTCTAGTTCTATAAATTTTGCTTCATATATAGCACGTCCACTTAAACCCAAAGCAATTCCTACAGAAGCATAATCAAGTCCTTTTTTAAAAAAATCTCTTCTATTATTCGATAAAGGAGATTTACTGATGATAAGATGTGATATATCATATAGTACTGCTGTACTAAAAATAAGAAATACTATTCCCATTGGTAAAGATAAAAGAAAATAAAGCCAGTTTGGAATATCAGGATTGTATCTTCCATACATATACCCTATTACACCAATATAGTTAATCAAAAGAAATATTTTAAAATATCTTTTAGTCTTTTCCTCTATATGTAGTTTGTTAATAAATCTTTTAACGATATATAAATTTAATAGTGCAAATACGCTTAAAAAAATTGTTATAAATAGTATAAGTCTCACGGGTCATTCATCCTTTAATAATTTTAAAAATGTATTTTATCTTATTAAGAATATTTTTAGCTGTAAATTCTCTAATATACTCTATACTTCATCTATAAATAAGAAATAAAACTTTATTGGATTAATACAATGGAATTAGAATTTTTACTTTTATTATCTCTTTTCATTTTTATAGCTTCTTTAGTACATGGAAGCGTTGGTTTTGGTTTTCCAATGATTGCAACTCCCCTTATTGCACTTATAACGGATATGCAAACAGCAATTATATATACACTTATTCCTACACTTCTTGTCAATATTATTAGTATAAGAAGTGAAGGAAATTTTATACAAGCATTTAAACGTTTTTATCCACTTGCCATTTTTGCGATGATTGGAAGTGCTATAGGGACACAAATACTCATCTATAATAGTTCTGATATATTTAAACTTTTACTGGCTTTTGCCATTTTATTTTACTTAAGTATTAATTTGATTCGATATGAATTTACTTGGATATATAAAAAACAAAAACTTTCCCGTTTTATTTTTGGTTTAGGAGCTGGAATATTATCTGGACTTACAAATGCAATGGCACCAGTACTTATGGTTTATACAATAGAGTCTAAATTTACCAAATCTGAAATCATCCAAGCTTCAAATATCTGTTTTTTATTTGGAAAAGTTATCCAAATTATCCTTTTTAGTTTTGCAGCTGTCTTTACAGAACAAGAGATGCAACATTCTTTTATGTTACTTATTATTGTATCTATTGCTTTATATATTGGTATCAAAGTAAAATCTATGATTAATCCAATATTCTATACTAAAATTGTCAAGATTATATTATTCTTTATTTCAATACTTTTAATAGCTAAAACTATATAATTATCTTTTATACTCTACAAATATTATCAAGATTAAATATTGATAATTTTGTCCCAATAAGAAACTTTTAGTTAAATTTGATTAATTTTTTTAATAAATTATAAAAAATGCTATTTAAATGTAAGACTACAATTGTACACTAATGGTTACAATTATTACAAATAACAAAGGGAGATCGAATGAAAAAAATAGCTTTAGCTTTAGTATGCTTATATGGTATTACTTTTGCCGGTGATTACAATCCAGCAAAAGGTGAGATGTTAGCACTTTCATGTGCAGGATGTCATGGTACAGATGGTAAGTCAAATGGTATTATGCCTACAATCGCAGGAATGGGAAAAACTAGTATGCACAAAACATTATTAGATTATAAATATGGAAGAAGAACAGGAACAATGATGCCTAAACATGTTAAAGGTTTTTCAGATGATGAGTTAGAACAAGTTTCTTTTTACTTTTCTAAAGTTAAAAGATAAGAGGATATTATTATGATGAATAGAAGAAATTTTAATAAATTAGTTGTTAGTTCTTTTGCACTTTCAATGGCAGCATGTAGTAGTATTACTAGTGTATCAATACCTAAAAACAAAAAAAGAGTTGTTGTAGTTGGTGGTGGATTTGGTGGTGCAACAGCTGCTAAATACTTAAAAAAGTTTAGTCCAGATACAGAAGTAATTTTATTTGAACAAAATGAAGAATACTATACTTGTCCATTTGGAAATACTGTAATAGCAGGAATGAATGATATTGAATATATCAAACATGATTACAAAACTTTAGAAAGTAAATATAAAATAAAAGTTATCCATGAAAAAGTTAAAAAAGTTGATGGTGAATCAAATAGTGTTATTTTAGAAAATGGTGATGTTTATCCATACCACAGAGCTATAGTATCTCCAGGTATCGATTTCAAATATGAAAAAGGTTATGTAGAAGGTTCTGAAATGTACTCTCCTCATGCTTATAAAGCGGGTGCTCAAACTTCACTACTTAGAAAACAACTTGAAGATATGAAAGATGGTGGTACTTATGTAATGGTAGCTCCAACAAATCCTTTTAGATGTCCTCCTGGACCATATGAAAGAATTTCATTAGTTGCTCATTATTTAAAAACGAATAAACCAAAATCAAAAATCATTATTTTAGATCAAAAGAAAAAATTCTCTAAACAAGGATTATTTCAAGAAGGTTGGGAAGATTTATATGAAGATATGATTGATTGGAGAAGTGTTGAATTTGGTGGTAAAGTTACTAAAGTTGACCCAGTTAAAAGAATCCTTACTACAGATGAAGGTGATGTTCAAGCAGATGTACTGAACTACATCCCATCTCAAAAAGCTGGTAAGTTAGCATTTGATTCTGGATTAGTAAAAGGTGACTGGTGTCCTATCAATACAAAAACATTTGAGTCAAAACTTGTTAAAAATGTTCACGTTATTGGTGATGCATCAATTGCTACTAAAATGCCAAAATCTGGTTTCTCTGCAAGTTCTCAAGGTAAAGTTGCAGCAATGCAAGTTGCAAGACTATTAGCTAAAATGCCAGTTATGAATCCTCCAAAACTAGCAAATACTTGTTATAGTTTACTTTCTCCTACATATGGAATCTCTGTTGCTGCTGTATATGAAGCACACGAAGATAAGATTGTAAAAATCAAAGGTTCTGGTGGACTTAGTCCTATGAGTGCTAGCAAAGAGTATAGAATGCAAGAAGCAGAATATGCTACTGGTTGGTATCAAAACCAAATGGCTGATATTTTTAAATAATCAACCACATAAATATAGATGCTTTTATTATAAAAGCATCTTATTTATTTCAAAGCTCTTCATAAAAAATAACTTTATAATTTCTTTTATAAATACAATCTAATAATTAAAATTTAATCTAAATTTATGTTCAAATTATATAAAATCAATTGTATATGACAAAAGGAGCATCTTCTGAGAAAAAACTTTTTAATTTATTTTATAATTTCTTTCATAGTGGTATCTTCATTATTAATATATTATTCATATCTAAACTATAATCATGACCTTAATCAAAAATATTTTTCGTTAACAAAAAAATTACACATAGAAACAGACACCCTCATAGAACAAAAAAAAGAAGCTACTTTGTTATTGGCTTTGTCATTATCAAAAGATATTAGTGTACAAGAAGCCTTAGAAAATAACAACTATAATAACCTATCATTAAAACGTCT
>PJEL010004112.1_pt1 | contig 12162 bp, 13 predicted proteins | sample 1853271 | NCBI WGS metagenome assembly PJEL01 (sample SAMN08108733, study PRJNA415343) | Invertebrate metagenome, whole genome shotgun sequencing project. | host: Globobulimina | place: Sweden: Gullmar Fjord | collected 2015-08 | reverse complement strand
GCCAGCAGCAGCAGCTTATATCCTTGGGTTCAATGATTTTGAGAACATGGACCATTTCATACCCTCTAAATTTGGCAAAAACATTGGAACGGACACCTCCTAGCAACTGTAGTTACACAATATGAGGGTTTTGGAAATGTCAGATGAGTTGCAAGGGTGGTTCATTTCTACAACGGCTCAATATACATCTAGGTAGGTAGGTATAGGTACGGTGGTACCTCAACCATCTCAGAAGTGAGTTTGAATGCAGCTGTCTCAAAGCCAAAGTTGCCCCCAGGTGAGTTGGCTAGGCAATAACCCAGGTCAACGTGCAACATGTGGCCCTTTTCATCTATTAAAAGGTTTCCATTATGCCTGAGAAATGTGGTGAAGAAATGCAGAGTAGTCAGTAGTAGGGTTTTAGCACAATGAAGTCAACAATAGTTTCCCACAGAATAAGTGGGTGGCCACGTTTACAAAAAGCACCATGTACTACGCTTTGTAAGGAACAGAAACCCAAGCGGAGGAGGATGAGTTACGTGAATGGGTGCTCATCATATTAGTAGTCAGTACGATGAGATAGGTGTAATAACATTAGGATTAAGATCAGGCTCGTGGAATCTCAAGACATCACAGACTGTGTCTGTCCAAATTGGATTGGACCCGACAGTGCAGAGGCACAATCAGAAGCAGCTTAAAGACAACCAACCTGTCTTTGATTTGCAAGAGATAACAGACAACAGAGTATCCTGCTAATGATCGAGCAAACCGCATCTGTGCCCTGTCAAATCTGCGCAAGCAAGCACGCCTCACCCAACGTCAGAAGTTTAGCTGTTATGAATGTAAACTCAAGCAGTATAGCAAGAGGAATGACATACCCTTCCCCTCCCTTTTCACCAAAATGCACTTCAAAGAACTCAAGAAGGGATGCCCCTCCTCCCTCTGAGCTAGAGGGATGTGTGTGGCCTGCTGTCTTTGAATACGAGAGGGTAAAGTTCTTCTTAAGGGCATCAATTGACACCTTAGAGGATAGGGGTATATTTATATTAGCAAATGGGTGCAGTGATGACACGTTCGACACATGTGGTGCAGTTGCAAATTGCAAACCATTGGCCCATGGTGGGCATGAAAAAAAAGGAAGCAACAACACATCAGCAGGTCACATTGAAATTCAAGAGTGCTATATATACCCCAGGTGTTCAATCAGATCCCCATGAAAAGAGATCAATCAATCACAAAGCCAAGTAGCTGCAGCACTACTTCCAGCTTCTACCAACACAGCAGTTTGTAATGTCACAGTGCCACCATACCCCATACACATACCGTGTCTGGTACAGCTTCGATTACACCGCTGTCAGGAGACGTTGCTACAATGCCATAAGGTCGGAGCCACACAGGAACGTTTTCCTCTTGTAGAGCTCTTGGTGGTGGCGGGGAGGGGGGGTTGGGCAACAGTATGGGGCATAGAACATTACGGACGGGCCGGCGGCCAGGCTACACATTTGGAAATGATGACATAAAAATCAATCAATATTACCGATGGCATTCCTTAATGAATTGAGCTGCCAACTGCTCTTGTCTGTGAATGCCACGAGAAGAAATGATGGTTCAAATTAAAATCCCATTTGCTAGTAAAACTCAAGCGTCAAACCCAACCCCCAACTCCAAAAGCCATCAGAAACGTCTATGTACCATTTACCTGAGATCGTCACACGACTTAATAATGACGGGCAAAAGACGCCATCTAAGAAGAACCGAACCAAATATGCAATAATTTAAAGTCAGTGGCAACTGCCACGCGGTGCTGGCAACCTAACTTCTGACAAAACAACAAAACAAACCCAGGTAGATGGCCATATGGGGATGAAGCCCTCAATCGAGCTTCTTTGTCCTAAGGTGGTTTAGGGTCGTCAGCTCTGCTCTTTTACAATGATTGTATTAGTATATTGCTTTGCATATGACAAACAACGTATAGAATAGAATAGTACTACTCAGGAAAAAGGTGGTCGTGTTTCTACAATTTTCATACGACTGACTGTTGTGTATGTCTCTTAACCAGACATAAGAGTTAGGTTCATAGGGATTTGAGTTAGGCGTTACCTTCCATCGCTCTTTAAAAATAACGGCAGGCTGACCAGCAGTTTGGTCAGGGGAATTTGGGGGTCCCTTTTTTGTCCGCTGGGTGACAGGAGTAGATGGGGAATTTAAATCACTCTCACTCTTGTCTCCTTCATCAGCAGCATCATCACATTTTGAGCCATCCTCGTCGTTCGCAACACCTAGGCAGCAGCAGCAGATGAGAGCGTACAGAAATGTTCTTTTTTGGAACATTAAGAAGTTGTTGCGACAGAAGATACGACGAAGAGAGTAAACAAAGCTGCAATGGATTTGATATATCAAAAAACTAACCCTAACCCTAATCACAACACAAACTCTATGTACACCTCTATTGATGTAATCACATTCAATCCTAACCCGAACTCTGACCCTAGCGCAATGAACATGACGACGGCTGTATATCACTATTATTACATGTCCAGATTAAAAATACGCTGCTATGTATATATACATATGTGTGTGTGTGTGTGTGTGTGTGTGGAGATGAAATGTCTTATGTTCAACCAATGATGCAACCCACCCAAACTCGTCACGTTCGAGTCACAAAAAACAAATTCAACACATATTTTCTCACACACCGTTTGCTGTAATCTAATCAATTAAAACAGATAGCCACGGCACCTGAAATGATTGACGATCCTCCATCCCCTATGTCATAAAGGCTGCTTTCCTTTTCCTTTGATGTCAATAATCTTTGCCATGAAGTAAATAAGCCACGTTTCTTGAATAAATTGGATCGAAATGACGTCCGTCTCAAGCTTTTTGAAGCTGTGTGATTGTTCCACTGACCAAGCTTTCTCTTCCCTTCGCCGTCTTTATCCGCCGCAAGAGCGCCATACCTGTACCTAATAATCATATCATGAAGCATTCAGCTGCTCAGCCAAGTGTTAATGCAAGATGAGACGATACAAGGAATAGAATTCTATTGGACAACAATAATTGCAGAATGAAGAAGTAGTAAGTAATAACAAGGCAACCCACATTTTTGGGTTCTCTTCATTTTCCAAATGCATCTCCTCCTCTGTGAGAATTGAATGTGAAACCCGCCGGAACCCGTGACCCCACGGCGGGCAGGCAAAAGAGTCATTAATAAAGGGATGATATATGTATTAACAAGAAACATTGGAGAAGACATGATAAGCCGATTTACCATCTTGCGTTGCTACTTTATCAGCAGATCCCTCTAGGTGTTGCGACATCTGATGGTGAAATGGATTTGATGGGAGTGAATAATTTCATTTCATTTCATTTCGTTGCAGTGGATAATACAAAAGGGGGAAATATAATAACAACTGGTGCTTGAGACACATACCTGCCTCACCCAGCGCATGAATATGTTGGTTACACTCCCGGTTTTCGATAAATCCTAATCCAAGTGGTATATGGTACTCCAGTCATCAGACGTGCTTGGTCGCAGTGAAAAGAACAAACCACTCCTCTTCCAGGAGTGGTTTGGTTTGATATACACATACACTACCATAGCAATACAAATTTCTTACCATTTCTTCCTCAGGTGCATCATAGTCTACCACTTCCAAGGTCACGAGGTATGGGGCTCTGACAGGATGACAGCGACAGACACCGGTGACCCGTGAACGAGAGAGAAAGAATATTAGAGATGTGGGAGGGTGTAAAGGGAAATAATTAGACCGCCACCACTCAGACAACGGGGTTTTATCACAGTGCAAAACAAAACTATTCAACTACTTCCCCCTTAACCCTAACCCGAACTCTTTAATCGTAACCCTAACTCTAACTCTAACTCTAACCCTAACCCTCAAAACCCTAAAACCTTAAACTCTAACCCGCTAACCCCCCTTTTCGCACGGAGAACTTGACTCGTGGTGGCATCAGTCAACGTTTCAGTATATTCTAAATGAAAATGCTACAAAGAAGTTTTTAACATCAAAGAACGTTGTTGAGTGTTTCATCATCAGAAACGCAACAACAATATTCAACACAAATCCTTCAGCCATGCATGCATTCACCTATTTTTGGGGTAGAATGGGAATGATTCCTCCGGGTGAATGGCAAACACACTGTGATGACGATTAGCCTGGCAAGCAAGCACGCATAACCCCACAGTTGGGTTGTGTTGAGTTGGGTTAGAGTTAGAGCAGCTTGAGTGAAAATGGGGAAGGGATAGCAAGTTTGAGCCTTGGAGACAGCACAGGAAATGATGAGTTCTTCAAGCAATTTGTTCATTGACATAACCGCATACACAGAAGGAGGTTTGGTAGTATACCAAGGCAATGCTAAGGCGCAAGTTAGAGTTGTTGTTGGATACTACTAAGCATGCAAGCACATACCACAGGCATGTAAATTGCAGGTGAAGGAAGGTACTCTTTACAGACTTCACGAAGCCTGCCACGGATTGAATGATAAAAATCACTCTCACGCAAAGTAATGGATGCAGCAGCACGCACGTACTGCAAATGCACACAAACAACAACCCTAATTTATAATCATAATTCATTACCTTTTCCTGAGCTCCGTCTTCCTAACCTTCTTTGATGTTGAGGCTATGTCTCGACTAATAGAACATAAAGCATTTAAAAAATTTGGGGCTGCGTTGAATGCTTGTACGTGCCTTAAATGTGGGTGTCATCATAACCAATCACGCATATGTCATGTCAGTTATGCAGACGTTGCGCTTTCTGCTATAAGCATTGAGAGGAAATGTAACACGTACAATGCAGCATACTGTGGTGCTGCCACTTCTTTCTGATCCATAATTGTGCTCTTCAAATTCATAACAAGGGGTGCACTAAAAAAAAGACATGTAAGTAAAGTAATATCGGCAGAGGCATAAGCAAGTAGAAGATTATATATATATATTACCTATTTCAAATACTACTACACTTAAAACTACTCTTGATTCACCTACCCATACATGAGATACCGCTAACCCTAAGCTCAACTGCCACGCACGGAATGCCCGCCCTACCATGGTCACTTCAGGATTCAGGCATAGCAGCACATACGCAATGAAATAATTCCAATTCCAATCCCCCTTTGCACCACAATTAAAATAATATGACCACAGGAATACAAAAATGATATCCAAACACTCCACCCGGGACCCACCGACTGACACACACAACAGAGGACACTAGCAGTCTGCTTTTACCTTGTTGTAGAAGAGCTCCTACAGACACTGCTGATGTGAGACAAATTAGAAGACTCTTCTCCCGGCTGCTCACTGATACCTTGACAGAGCTTCAATGCGGGAGTTTCTCCCCGTATTGTCACCTTAATCATTACAGACAATTGCGATGATGAGTATTTTTTTCAGTGTGTGAGCGGTGTAGTAGTGACCCCCCCAGTCTCTCTCGAATTCTATTCTCTACATTGTATCCATATTCTCCAAACCCCAAAGGACGTAGCTAGAGAATAGCCTATATCCATACCTCCTCTAAGAATGACTTTATCACTGCAACGCCCTTTGGACTGACCTGAGACGTAAGTAAGTGTGTGTGAGTGAATTCTTGTGGCTACAATAGATAGATACAATCATTGGGTGGGTTAAGTTAACCATCAGCAATATATGTATCCATCCAGAGACAATAATTGGGATATGAATGACTTGAGGGACTGCAAAAAGCAAGTGACAACAAGAACTCACTCCTGCTCCCCGCAAGCAGAACGCTGTTGTAAACCAATAAACAGCGTGTCTATTATCAGGTTGAAGAAGAATTGGTAAACGGAAGAACTCGATGGCCCCATTTGTCACTGGAATAGAAAGAAATACGCAAAGAATAACATTACACCAATGTTGTGGTACTACTTACGCAACATGGATGAATTTTCCACAGGCTTCCAGAAGGTACCTTAGGTTGTCAAGGAAAGCAATTGGGCGAGAAAGAGAGTTGGGTTCATAATACTAATACTCTCAAGACAACATAAATTTTGTCTTCTGCCTCCTACCGCTGAAGAGCATCACTGTTCCCAAAATTTGCATATATGAGAAACAGTGTTATCTGTGGCAGAAAAATTGATGATGTTGTCATGGTTGGCAAAAAAAAAATAGCTATAGTGTCCAAGTGTATGTACACAACAAACAACTTGACAAACAAAACTACTACAACCACAGACACCACACCTGTGGAATATATTGACGGAAAGCAATAAGATTGACATCAAATGCCTCAAAGGCAACATGAGCAGCTTCGCCTTTGCCGTTCTCATCCATATAAAGGCGTACTAGGAAGTGTAATGGAGAAGCAAGGTCTGAAAAGAGGCCTGCATCGGTTGCACGGTCTCTGCGGAGGGGAAAGTCCCCATCAAAAAGCTAAACTCAGCAATCACTTGCGCAGCCATATTATACATATAAACCTAACTATTGTTATTGCTCAGATTGATATGGTGGTGGCTGTTTGGCATATCATCACACCTGAGGGAGTCTAGGTATTTTTGCCACCTAAGAAGCATGCATTCCACCTGAAGACGAGAAAGTAGGTTGAATGTTAGTTATTTGGTATTAGCTCATTTTAACACAAAATGTCCATCACTGCAGCTTAAATCAATTAAATCCCCTGGAATAGGAATATTCTACTTACCCGCTCCCTCGATGCTTTCTACGTATGTTGTGGATAGAAAGAGAAGTAGCAGCAGCGCAGCAAAGTACATTAGTTAGGCAAACATGCAACAGTAGTAGATTCGATGTGGGAGTTGGTGGATCATGCCAATTGAATTGGGCTGCTTGCATCTAAATGAAAACAGATCCACCAATATAAATGATACGATGAGGCATGATGAATGTGGTGGTGGTAATGTGTTAACAGTGGGGCCATCATCAGCGTTAGTATCAGAATCGCTCGCCATCTCATCTCATAAGGTTGAATTGAATTGGATTAAACAGTACCTCCCAGTACTTCGGATTAACTTCGAGCCACTTAGGATAACGTTGTCCACCCTCCTCCATCAATGCAATTTGTTCATCGTTATTATCAGATGATTCTATGGTTGGTGTGTAGTACAGTAGTTGCAACGAAAACAACAATCCAGTTTGAGGAAAACAGTCAGTGTCTCAAATGTCGAAGGGCAATGCGCAATGGGGCAATACTCTCTACCATACTTGATCCATCCCGATTTTAGGTATTACAGTGCAATATTATTCTGCAACACGCACACACACAAAAGACGACGACTCATCTAGTTTTAAATAGAGCAGCAACGTATTCTGCATATTTTCAATTTTTTTAAACTTTTACTGAGAATATTCTCAGAATTTTCCTTACCATTTTTCGTCGGGACAAAGTTTCTCTTACTTTTACTCCTCAGGAAAACATGCTTCGTCACAAGGCTCACCTACACCCCTGATAGTTTAGTCCTGGGTCATCGTGGATAACCACAAAAACAAGAGAAACTGCTCGTCGTCATCACTCACCGCTGTGCTTCGCAGCAGATTCACACACGCACTCTGGTGTGACACACGCATAGATGGAAAAAAGAGCGTGAGAGATCATTATGACATAAATACTTATCCCATGTGTGTAAATAATATCGACCCTGCACGAAACAAAAGTAGCCCATCCCATAACTGCATAACACAGCAGTACTACTAAGATATATACTGCAAAGTACTACAGGTATCATCTCTTGTCTGAACCCAATGACACAACCACGACCACCGAGCTAGTAGCTACTACTAGTTCGTTACCCACCCCCCCCAGCGCTACAGCCGCTGCAATACAACCTCTTCCATCACATAATAATGACGATCCATGCCACAACAACGTGCACAAACAAACCTGGCATATCACACCACCAGCAGAAGCCACAATAAGTATCCAACGTTGTTCAATGGGAGGTGGCTCTAACGCTGCCTGTGCACCAACTGCAACCAGGATTATCAAAATATTGGCGATGATCCACAAAGCCTATTTTTTATGATTTGAATTATTGGCATTGGCGTGGAGTAGTTTTAAAAAACAAACAAACAAACAAACAAAAGCTGCTAAGAAGCTCCAAAATTGAGAAGGAATGAATGACATGCAACATGCGAGCTGCACTTACCGGGTAAAAGACCCCAAATCGTTTCTTCATGACAAAGAGCCTAATGAGGTAAAATTGCAGACCTTGCATAGGGAAAGGAAACAAAAAGCAAAATATTATGTGACGGTGGTGGTGAAAGTCAAAGTCAAACAACAACTCCCTCCCCCCGAAGTTACAGTTACAGTTACGGCAGCAGCTCAAGTGTGCAGGGAAATGTTAGTATCATGTGAAAGGAGGTGGTGGGGCAAACAACTTAAACTTGTTAAATAACAAGAACACCCGTTCTTTCTTCTAGCACAACAACACTTGTAATGCAAGATGAGAGAATCTTGGTACTACCACGCGCACCTAGTCTAAAGAAAGCTACCCAACAGAGTATTCTCTCATGGGCGTGCTTTCTAAAGAACTCTGCGATGACTAGAGCATCGAACCCAAGAGATAAAGCTACAAACACGAAGAACAGCAGGGAACGAGTTGGTAACATGCCGGATACCTATGCCACTGTAACAAAAAAGGGTTAGCTCCTCGAGTTAGACTTTGGGGGTGGGGTGCCCTATACCTATACGTGAAGGCTTAATATATCGTCACATATTAGAGTAGTAAGTGTTACAGTTGATGCTTGCTCAGTTCAACTTGCTAGGTTTAGGATTTGGTGCTCATAATATAAGCTGAAAGAGATGAAGACTACAGTGGCCGGCTGGGTTGATACAGCATTTGATCTTTCCGGTGGGTTGGATGAAATTACCTATAATAAATTGGTACCCCACGTATCGCCTTTATCCCCGTTTTATGGGGATATTACTTGCCGTTTAGATCTTTCTTAGGTTGCATGCTATTCACTCTGCTGTCTGAAGTTCTCGATGCATTTTCAAGAAAAATTCATTACATTTCATGACCTTCAGAACTGACTGAGTACCACGATTGTCCCAATATCATTGAGCTGTCTCTACTACCGGGGTGTCCTCTCTTGTATCAACGTATTTATTAAATGCACGTTTCTAGGAACCTTTTCCAGACTTCTTTTTCACCAGAAAAAAAGCGTCAATGACTCCAAGAATCGCATTAAAATAAACTTCGTATTTCTGGTAGTAGGTCTCTCATGAGCTGAAATTACGCTTCGAACCTCTTTCATTTTGTGTTAAGGCTTAAACTCTCTGCATGTGGTATTTTCTTTTATTCATTCATTCAACGGCAGCCACCAACGCTTGCAATACCCAAAGCCGCGGTTATAGCATTGACATTGGCGTTTGCTTTCTTATATAGACCTTCAATATTGTTGGTAGGGTTAGGGTTAGGGTTAGGCTTAGGGTTTAGGGTTTAAAGTTTATGTGGTTTAGGGTTAGGGTTAGAGGGTTACAATTAGGGTTTACGGTTAGGGTTTTAGAGTTTTTTTGGTTAGGGCTTTAGGGTGGTGGTTGGTTTTAGTGTTAAGGGCATGGTTAGGGTTAGGGGGTTAGAGCTAAGGTTTGGCAGTGTACGGCAGACGTTTTATCATGCGGTAGTAACTTATTACGATGTGTACTGAGTACTATATGTACATACAACTATAGAGGTGTACATTCGATTTACCCCCTTTGGCCATTCCCTCTCTAATGCCTCACTGAGCTCTTGGATTTATGTTGTTTCACCGTTTCTTCTTTCATCCCCGTTCTAATGTCGGCACTAGTTTATTAAATATACAGTGGTGTTAGATCTGAGTGGTCATATCTTCCTGTGACGTATCCCAGAACGCCCCTGAGTGCAGTCGGTCTCTTCAGATTGTGCACCTTGTCGTGAGGATGATGTTTGCATTCTTATGGACGTTTATTTTCACATTATGGTAAGTTGGCGGAATCGTAGCAAGAGAGAAAGTATAATATTGTCATTACAGGAAGATTCACGTTTCAAAGGGAAAGAAGATCTTAGTCCCCTCGATATCTAGCCTATCGGAGCAATCACTTCAGGGAGGTGTTTCAATACGACAAACCAAGCGCCGTGATGTGCCACCTCTACTAGGTTTACACCTATGGTGTGTATTCATTTCACGTTATTCGGCGATTCGATGACAAGGCAACGCTGTTATTCGTAAGCGTGTCTGTGATAGTACGCTGCTGAGTTATCTGCTTTTACATATCAGAACCCCGACAACATGTATGCATTATGTTTGTTGGTTTATACCCCATTAGGAGGTGTATGTATTATTTGCTTATTGAAGCTTGGAAGATATATATATATATATAGACACACACACACACACACCTCTTCATAAGATGAGGTGTAGGTATATCCAGAACGTCCCGCTTTTTGTGGCGTAAAACCGACGCAGTAGTACCGTACGTTGATTTCTACCTTACAAGGTGGATATCAACACAATATAGTTGTATATACACCTCATAAGGTGTATATATGCGGCCATTTGAACGCATATGTCCGTTCCCGAAATCGGATAATTGAGAGCTGGGAAGGCTCTGGCTCTTACGATGCCACCACCACATTGGTAGCCACCCTGTTAATACAATTCAATGTCTGAAGAGGCTTCGATTACACCCCTTGTCTCTCACCTCAGACAACTAAGCTGTCTTTATCAGGTGGGTTAAAACGTCATGATGGACGACACTGACTTGTGCACTTGCAGTTGATGCACCTATTTAGAATTTTCTCTGCTGCTGTTGTTGTGGTTGTAGTAATTAGTACTTGTTGGTTTAAATCTTGCTTTGCACTTCCTGTTGCCTTTCGATGTTTGTGTCTCATTTTGACCGAACATTGATGTTGTGTACTTGTTAAGCTACTATAGCCCCAAGGTGGTAAGCGGGAGAGTTAGGTTTGGGGTGGTGATGCTGTTTTCTCACTATTACGTTGCTGCTTTGCATCCGTGTTTATACCAACCCCCCTTAACTGAAATGAAAAAAACAAAATCGACACCGACCGTATAATATGCTCTTAGAGGCTTGGCTCAGAGAGCAAAAACTTTGAAAGAGAATGCAAGCAAACGGGGAGTCAGCTTAGCATGTTGCAGCAACTTATGGAGGGGCTTCCTAATTCACCTACTGTCAGTACAGCTGTAACTTCGTTATGTTCGTGGGCAGCAGACAAACTCCAGGTTTGGATGATAATAGCAGTCAGTCAGTTCATGTCATTTGCAGTAGTACTACGGATATTTAAATCATCATATCTATGGTGGTGTTGTAATACATAATACACTCATTAATCTCGTCCAGGTTCAGCTAGTTCTACTGTGGATACTTGACGTGGAAGGTGAAAGACTCTGGACTCTGCTTCCTGGGTATGTGCACCACCACCAATATCCATCAGCGGATTCGTCTTCGATAGAGTAAACCCCGCCCAGAAGAAAAAGAAAGAACCATAATTTAGTACTTCTCCATAACGAAAGATGGCTGCAGCGTTCGTCATTCCTGATAGATTAAGTGATTTGAATTTGATGTAGCACCACTGCCATGCATCATTGCTATCTCAGGAGTGAAGTTGTTTATGCTCCTTTTGGGGAAGAGGGTACTACCACTCTTCTCCATCGATCCTTCGAAAAGGATGTTACAACAGTTCGTGGCAAAGAGGTTAGTCTTACTGCAGCCGTAGAAGATTTTTTTTCTTCTATTTTTAAATCATTTTAGTCCAAGCGCACAGTATCTCTAAGTCTGGTGGTTGTGACTTTATGTCTTTTCTTAACATTTTGATTTGATTTGACAGGTTGGTTGGGATCTGGAGCAACGTTTACTCTCTGATGCTGGGGCACTTCCGCACCGTTTCAGCATGGTAAGTTTTTGTATCATCTTTCCATGCTTTGTAAATGGTACTTGCAATAATCCTTGGCGTCAGATTGGCCTTGTAAGGAACGAAATGGGAGAGGGCACTGCAGTGCTGCAAGCAGTGAATTCACTGAGAAATGAAGAGAATAATTTTACTCAGGAGGATGAAATTTGCTTGAAAGGTGATTTTAGTTGCAATGACAACATGGCTCTTCATTTGGTTATATTAGCTTAAGGGTTACGGGTGAGCTCCTACCTAACCTACCGTAACCTCACAACTCGGCTCTATGGGGCAGGTATACTTCCTACCGTTTCAGCTGTAGCT
>PJEL010004111.1_pt1 | contig 12165 bp, 14 predicted proteins | sample 1853271 | NCBI WGS metagenome assembly PJEL01 (sample SAMN08108733, study PRJNA415343) | Invertebrate metagenome, whole genome shotgun sequencing project. | host: Globobulimina | place: Sweden: Gullmar Fjord | collected 2015-08 | reverse complement strand
CAAATACTGCTGCGGCTATATATGCGAGGAGGTTAAAGACAGTGCTTAGTCCATTCATACAAAAAGCCCCCTTTATCAGTCATGACTTTTGATTTTAAAATTAAGGATAGCCCACAGAGCGTGGGCTATCCAGTTACAGTATACATCTGTTAAAACATTGATATTGTATTATACGCAACCAGTCGGTTTCGGAAGTCCGGCATACCTACAAGCCTGCTTTGCAGGTCCTGCTGGATAAAGCTCATACAGATACTTTGTGTTACCTTTTTCTTTACCATAAACTTTTGCGAGCTCTTTTGTAAGAATTTTGATCATGGGAGCGATCTGATACTTTTCAAAGTAAGATCTCAGGAATCTGATAACATTCCAATGCTCTTCGGTCAGCTCAAGACCGTCTTCTTTTGCCATTACACCGGCGATTGGTTCAGCCCATTCCTGCCAGTCACTAAGATATCCTTCTTCATCGACCTCATATGATTTTCCATCAGCTTCTAAAGTTGGCATTTAACTACTCCTTTCTTTTCTAATAAGATTATTGATATCGCCTCAATCAAGCGTAAGATAAAGCCTCTAAAACCTTCAATCATGAAATTTTAAGCTAAAGGTAGATTTGAAAATATAATATAAACTACCTGCATTGGTCAAATAAAAAAATCTTATATAACGTTTATCGTAATTAATAAAATCTAAAACCCTTATTTTTAATTAAAATAAAGTGTTTTCAACTGGATAAATCACCCCTCTACTCATTCATCAACTTAACAAAAAGGAGCTTACACACTTTCCCGGCTGAAGCCCCTCTCCCGGTTGTATTGGACACGAGATCATAATCAAAATCCTCGGACTCATAGTCTGACGGATCCAACTGCAAGGCCTTGTCAAGATCCCCCTTACACACAAAATGCAGGGCATCCATATAGACCTCACCGAGGTTATGCCCAGTCCTGTCAAGAACATATACTGCGCCGCAGGGACAAATACCACCCGTCAGGTCTATGGACTTGATATTTATTTCAACCGGCCGCGCCAGATGGTTATCGCAATATGCACACTGTAATGGCCTTCTTCTTCCCATATCTATTCATGTCCACAGATTTCGCAGATGACACAGATTAATTAAATCTGCGCTAATCTGAGTAATCTGCGGATTGTTCCCTTTTTCTATACTCCTCCGCACACCTCACCAGACCGTCCGCCCACTCGGGGCTCCCGATCGCATGCAGATGTGTATATGCAGCGAGGACATTTTTATAGCACATGCCGTCTTTATTATCAACTATCCCCATGCCGCGAGTTACATGAAACGCCATGGAAATATCTTTATTCATCTTCACGTCAAGCACCCTTGAATAGTGAAATTCGTGCCCTTTCAATACAGTTTTGGGAGCATAAAACGGGTTTTCACCCTCAACTTCAACAATAGTATACCCGTGAGCACTCGGCCTCTTCTCCATACCAAAGGTAATAGGCAGGGCCCCTACCATCGCGTGTGTTTTGTCGCCAAGGGAAATGCTTTCACCAAGGTACATCAGGCCGCCGCACTCCGCATAGACGGGCAGCCCATCTTGTATTGCACCGTAAAGAGATTCCTTGAAGCTTACATTTTCAGCCAGCGCAATAGCGTGTGTTTCAGGAAAACCGCCTCCTATATATAACGCATCAATATCCGGCAATTTATCTTCCCTTAAGGGACTAACCTCCACAATAACCGCCCCTCTCCTCTCTAGCTCTTCAAAGTTTTCCTGATAATAAAATTGAAATGCAGAGTCGCGTATAATGCCGATCCGCGGGCTGTTCACTATGCCTTGTTCGATATTCGATATTCGATATTCGACATTCGTCATTCGCTGTTCATCAGAAGAATACCCCGCAACCCTCAATATCGCATCCATGTCAAGATATTTCTCACCGATTTCAGCCACTGCGTCAATAGAAGACTCTATCCCCTGGTGCTCCTGAAACGGGGTGAGTCCCATGTGACGCTCGGGGAACGGATCTTTCTTCAGCCGAGGAATGGCTCCAAGGACCGGAATTTTACACCGTTCATGTATAGACTTCCTGATTAATGCCTCCTGCCTTCCTGTTGCCACCCTGTTCAGGACGATGCCGCCAATAGTGACCTTCGGATCCATTGCCTGACATCCAAGCACCATGGCCGTCACAGTATTCGTCACCTTGGTACAGTCAACTACAATAATGACCGGCGCGTTTATAAGTTTTGCAAGTTCGGCAGTGCTGTATGTCCCCTCATGGTCTACGCCGTCATACAAGCCTCTGTTGCCTTCAATAACTGCTATTTGCGCATTATTAGAGTGAGACTGAAACGACTGCATTGCCTGGTCCGGGGTCATCATGAAGAGGTCTAAGTTGTAACAGGGAGCGCCGGCCGCCTTAGCGAGCCATCCTGCGTCAATATAGTCCGGCCCTTTCTTAAATGGGACTACCGCCAAGCCTCTTCTTCTCAATACAGAAGCTATAGACAAAGAAAGAACAGTCTTCCCGCCGCCACCACGTAAACCGGAGACAACAACTCTGGGGATTGCATTATTTAACATAACATGAGGGGTTCTTAGGGGCAACAAACTAAATCAATAAAATATTCAGGGATCAGTTCACAGGTTTATATCACCTGATAGCTGATCCCTGACAACTGAATGCTTCTTTATATTAATCCTTTTTCCTTGAGGTACTCTTCACTGGGGATCTCTACTGAGCTGGCTCCGCCACCGTAGGAATACATCAGTTTTCCAACATTGATCATTTCTCTGAGGGCTTTTTTGACTACGTCCTTCTCTTCACCAATCTCTGCACTGATATACTTGATAATATCTTTTTCTTTCAGTTTCTTTTTGCCCTTCATTTTTGTTGAGTAGGCATATATTTGTTCCTGGATTTCTGCTTGTTCCATATCTCCACCTCTTTTTAGAAATTATTAGATATACATGATTTGCGATTATAAGCTAACTCTTCCAAATCGAATTGTCAAGTTAGAAATAATCAATACAAAAAACGGCAAGTAGTTCCTTTGTTTCCGGAACTACCTGCCATTCTATTTGTATCTTAGTACTTAAATGCTGCTGACGTCCTGAGAGTATCTCTCATGAATGTGAAGTCATCAATGTGCTGGTATGTGAACTCAATACCGGTCTGGTTGAAGAATCCTTCCCATCCGATTCTCTCGATCCACTCACCGACTCTCTCATGCTTTTTCGCATTTGCCGCATATATTTCAAGAATGTTCTTGACCGCATCTACAACTTTCGGCCACCTTGGTGGCTCATTGTAGAAGAACGGTATAGCAAGCTTGGAGAACTTTGGATCAGATCTGAGACTTCCGATCTTTCCGCCGACCACGATAGCAACACCATCATCGTCAGGCCTGTGGATGTCTATCGGAGGACACACGGTAAAACAGTTACCGCAGTACATACACTTATCTTCATTAATCGTAACGGTCTTTTCTTTTGGATTAGGCCTGATTGCTGAAGTGGGGCATGAACCGACAGTTGTCGGGATTTCACACATTTTCGTTACGTTCGCATCGTCAATTGTAGGAACTTTTCTGTGAACTGCAACAATTGCGATATCAGAAACGTGAACCGCACCGCACATGTTAACACAGCATGCAACCGCGAGCCTTACCTTGTTCGGCAGTTCTTTGGTAGTAAAGTAATCATGAAGTTCATCCATCATTGCCTTAACCATACCTGAGGCGTCTGTACATGCAGCGTGGCAGTGTACCCAGCCCTGAGTATGAATAACGTTACTGATTCTCGGTCCAATTCCACCAACCGAGTACTTTTTCTCACTCAACTCAGCAAGAAGCGGATCAACCTTGCTTTTGTCGGACACAAGGAACTCTACGTTATTTCTTGTAGTGAACCTGAGGTATCCATCGCAATATTTTTCCGATAAGTCACAAATCTCACGGATAGTCTCTGTACTCAATATCCTCGGTGAGGCAGCCCTTACTGTATAAATCTCAGCGCCGCTCTCTGATACATGCACCATGGTACCAGGAGTTAACACTTCGTGGTATTTCCACTTGCCGTAGTTTTCCTTGATAACAGGCGGCAGAAATGCATCGTATTTTGGTGGTCCAATGTCTGTTTGTCTTTCAGGTAATGCCATTTGAAAATCCTCCTTTATCTAATATATTCTATTGATTTATTTATCGAAATCGCTCTCAGCCCAGAAGAAGAACGGGTCTTTCCTTGGCTCTTTAATCTGCTGAGCTACAGGTGGAATATCTGCTGCCTCGAGTAAAGGCCTCATGCCCTTAACTTCGATAAGCTCACCAAGTCTCTCTCTCGGTTTTGCATTGTCATCCCACCATTCGATGATGGCTTCGATCTTTTCTATCAATGCCTCATATGGAGGCTCACATTCGATAAAAGGTATCAATACCCATGAAAGCAGTGAACCAACAACGATTGGGGCTTTACTTCCCACAAGGATAGTTGCACCCTTCTGAGTTCCCTGCCTCAATGCCTTGGTCATTTTAGCTATACAATGCATACACCTGTTGCACTCTACATTATTGATCTTGATCTCTCCGCCTTCATAAACCATGCAGTCTGTAGGGCACATATCAATGATCTCAGACTGTATGTCCATGCCTTTATCGGCATAGTTCTTTACTTCAGCCTGGTCAATCCTGATATCACCTTTCCAGGTACCGATGACAGACAAGTCAGCACGTGCAATAGCCGCAACACAGTCACATGCACAACCTGATATTTTAATTTTGAACTTGTACGGGAAAGCAGGTCTGTGAAGCTCATCCTGCCAGTGCTGAGTAACTTTATAGCAAAGATCCATTGTGTCAATATTTGCCCATTCGCAACGGCCCATGCCTACACAGCAGCTAGGAGTTCTCATTGCAGAACCAGAACCACCAAGATCCCATCCACGTGATGAGTATTCAGCAAAAATTGCTTCAAGCTTGTCTGTGGTTGTTCCAAGAAGAACAAGGTCACCGGTAGAACCGTGTACGTTAGTCAGTCCGCTGCCGTATTTGTCCCAGATGTCACAGATCATTCTCAGTGCTTCTGCAGTATAAAAGAAACCACTTGTCTGGTTAATTCTTACTGTGTGGAAATGTGCGATTCCAGGGAATTCTTCAGGTAATGAAGAATATCTTCCGATAACTCCACCGCCATAACCAAGAACTCCAACAATACCACCGTGCTTCCAGTATCCGCGTTTGGTCTGGTATGACTTTTCAAGCTGACCTAACTCATCGTCAGCCATGTCACTAACTTTGGCGGCCTTTTTGATTTCTGTAATAAAACTAGGCCATGGCCCTTTTTCGAGCTCATCCAACATTGGTGTTTTGTACTTACCCATTGTTTCCTCCTTCGTTCTTTTTCTCTTGTGCATACAAGAGGGTATAATTACTTGATGCGTTTACGGATTGCGTCCAAATTATTTAAATTGAACATACTAGGGCTAAACAGAAAAAACAGTTTACCATATTAAAACAACTCTTATTTCAACGTCAAATAAAAAATATTAATGTTATGATGACAACTACTTATTCAGCCATCAAAAAACTCCTTATATTACAACTAGTTACCCCAATAATACGAGTTGCAATCGCCATCCATTCGGGGGCAATGCCCAGATTATGGCATCCTCAGAATCACTCGGCCGCAGCTTGATGGGCCTGGAAAATTTCTTCTCTGGTCAGCAACACTTTTACCGGAACACCCTTGGCCTCGATCGCTTTTTTACCGCCTTCCTGACGGTCGATCAGGACGATCACGCCAAGCACCTTGAGTCCACACTTATTTGCCCGGTCAATTGCCTTTATGGTCGATCCCCCAGTTGTCACCACGTCTTCCACAATAACAACCTTGTCTCCCTCTGCAACATTTCCTTCAACCCACAACATAGTCCCGTGCTTCTTCGGCTCCTTCCTAACCACAAATGATTCAAGAGGATCATCTTTCAAATACGAAGTGTAGGCGATTGCGTTGGAGATAGGGTCAGCGCCGAGTGTAAGGCCGCCGATAGCTTTCACTTTCCATGATTTACGGCTTTTTATCATATCGAACATAAGAGCGCCCACCAAGTACATCCCTTCGGGATTCAGCGTCGTAGGCTTACAGTTAAAGTAGTAACTGCTCACTGTGCCGGAGGCAAGTTTAAAAGTCGGCTTCTCTGAGAACTTGAACGTACGCTCCAAAACAATCTCAATAAGCCGTTTTTTCATTGTGGTTAAAGACCGGTATCTCCGCATTTATATACTCCTTAAATTTTTATATATTATTTTTATTCCGACTTTGCCGCATTTAGCCCTTCAATCATAATGAAAACAAATACGATCGTAAACCCTACGAGCAACCCAATCAAATTAATTACCTTAAAATACGCGAGTGCAAATATCGCAGCAAAGAGAATCCCTAATCTGAAAATACCTAAAACAAATAATTTCGATTTTAGCTGATGAATATCAGTTATGCCCTGGACATTTTTCACCATCCCTTTGAAGTTAGTTAGCCCGAAAAACCATCCCAGGAAAATGCCGAGCGGCAATTTCTGCGACTCAATAAACACCGACGCAACGAGCACAGGGATTAAGACAAAAAGGCTTTTTTTAATAATTGCTTTATATAATTCCATACTCTCCAGGTTCCAAGTTCCTGCGTTATTTGTCTATACTAATACTCGTCTCTTTCGCTATCTTCTTCCGTGTCAAACTCCCCTGATTTCTTCAGCAACTTAAACAGGTATTTAAAACCAGCTGCTATACCAATAAACATGAAGATAACTGCAAACCACGGGCTTGTGTCAAAATAACTATCCAGCACCCAGTGGCCAATAGCAAAACCGACAAGCGTCGTAGCAACAAAGTTGACTCCGACAGTACTCGCAATGCCGAGGAAGCGCATATGACTGTACTTCTTAACGTTTCCGCTTGACGGTTTCTCCTCATTCATAAGGGAGTTGAGTACACCATTTAATCAGTTAACAAACCCAGGTTACAACAGCGAGTTAGAAGTTTATCAAAAGAAGATATAAATTTCCTAAAAACATATGCAGCGCCACTACTCCCGCCACCCACTCTATTCCCGCCTCTCCCGCCGCCTTCTGGCCTTTCATAGCCGTAAGCTGTTAAAATCTTTAAATGTTCGAAGCAATCATACTCGGTATCCTGCAGGGACTGACAGAGTTTATTCCTGTCAGTAGCTCGGCACACCTTATTCTCGCCCCTTGGTTTTTTGGCTGGCAAGGAGTCGTCAACACACTCAGCTTTGACGTTGCCCTCCACTTTGGAACCTTAATCGCACTACTCATTTTTTTTAGAAAAGACTGGATCAATCTCCTGACAACGATTAAAGAAAAAGACAATCTGCTTTGGAAACTCGCCTTTGGCACTATCCCTGCAGTAATAGCCGGTCTATTAATCCGAGACTGGATTGAGACGAACAGAAGCCCTCTCCTGATCGCCTTCACATTGTGTTTTGTCGCTGTCCTAATGATACTTTCCGAGAAAAACTATAAAGACTCTGAAAGATCCGGCATGGAAAAAGTAACTTATAAAGATGCTCTCTTCATCGGCATGGCCCAGGCATGCGCTCTTATCCCGGGGGTTTCAAGGTCCGGGATTACGATCGTCGCGGGACTTGCAACAAAAATGAAGCGTGGAGATGCCGCACGTTTTTCCTTTTTACTCGGAACGCCTGCAGTCGCTGGCGCAAGCCTACTAGAAGGGAGACACCTGTTAGGGGCTGAAAACATTGAGACAGATATCTTCATTGTCGGCATCCTCGTATCCGCAATAGTCGGATATCTTGTAATTAAATACCTCATGCTCTTCCTCCAGAAGTACTCACTCCGCTCCTTTGCTTATTATCGTTTTTTCCTTGCTTTTGTTATCATACTATCGATATGGAACGGCAGTTAATCCACAGATTTCGCAGATGACGCAGATCAAGACAAACAACTCTTTAGGAATCTTTTCCTCATGACAAAAAGAAAACTACAGGAACTTTCGACTGTCCTTATTTTTTTTAATAATCTGCGCAACCTGCGGACATAACGATGGAAGGCAGCAGGATAAAAGATGAGATCAAAGGCATCCTCGCTATTCTTGCGGGCCTAGTAGTCCTTATAAGTATCACTAGCCACAGTCCTTGGGACAGTTCATTCTTCACAAACAGCCGAGAGGTTCACAACATGCTCGGACGCTTCGGTGCTAACCTGTCGGCTATCTTACTACAGTCTATCGGCTATGCCGCATATCTAATTCCCGCAACGTTTATCATCACCGGAATAAAAATGTTATTCGGCAAGTCAGAACAGAAAAACAGACTCACCTTCATTGCTGCTTTTGTCTTTTTAATCCTCGCAACATCCTCGCTCCTCACCCTTGTGTACGGTAAACCTCCAGGTGATATCTTCGGCGGAGTCGTAGGGGAGTTCAGCACCGGAATCACATTGAAGTTATTCTCAACCATCGGGTCCTATCTTATATTCATCACCCTGATGCTCGTATCGCTTATGTACATTATCCAGTTTTCCGTCATAAGCCTGGCAGGCTCTGTAAAAAGCAAAGTAATGTTCACCTCCAGGGCACTGTCTTATATAAAGAGCAAAAGACAAGACAAGCCGAAGCGAAGAAAGAAGACGGAACCTAAACTCTCCGGGATGGACGAAGAAGATTATGACAATGACGTTGAACCGGAGCAGGAACCGCTGCCACTTACTTATCCAGAGATACGGAAAAGGCCTGAGGTCAGGACTATTGCAAAACCCATAAAGAAAATAGAAGGAGATTATGAACTCCCGAGCTCGGACTTATTAAACGACCCTCCTCCCTCGATATCGAGACCTTCGAAGGAAGAACTTCTGCAGAGATCAGAACTACTTGAAAACAAACTTCTTGATTATTCGGTACAGGGCAAAGTCACCTATGTATCTCCCGGTCCGATTGTCACTATGTTTGAGTTTGAGCCGGCGCCCGGCGTTAAAATCAACAAGGTCGTCTCACTGGCCGATGACCTCTCAATGGCCCTCAAGGCGAGCAGCATAAGAATCTCCCCAATACACGGCAGGTCCACACTCGGCATCGAAGTACCGAATAAGGACAGGGAGTCCGTCTTCATTAAAGACCTAATCGCAAATGATTCGTTTCATAAAAATAAATCCAAATTAATGATAGCCCTCGGCAAAGACATCTTCGGCGTCCCGGTCATGACAGACTTGGCAAAGATGCCCCACCTGCTGATCGCCGGTGCAACCGGCTCGGGAAAGAGCGTCGGGCTAAACAGCATCGTGGTGAGCATGCTGTTTAAGGCATCGCCGAAAGAGGTCAAGATGCTTATGATCGACCCCAAGATGCTGGAGCTCTCTCTTTATGAGGAGATCCCACACCTGCTAATGCCTGTCATCACCCTGCCCAAGGAAGCAACAAATGCACTTAAGAAGATGGTATTTGAAATGGAGAGGCGTTACCGGCTCCTGGCTGAATCCGGGGCCAGAAGCATCGACTCATTCAACAAGAAAATCGAAGCGGAAAATAAATTATTAACCAAAAAAGATGAACTTGAGAATAAAAAAGATACCCTTCCCTACATCGTCATTTTCATTGATGAGCTCGCTGATCTCATGTTTGCATCTGGCCGCGATGCGGAAGACTCAATCGCCCGACTTGCGGGCATGGCGAGGGCTGCGGGCATCCACCTGGTTCTTGCGACCCAGAGACCCTCAGTTGATGTTGTCACCGGAATAATCAAGGCCAACTTCCCGTCAAGAATTTCTTTTCAGGTCTCATCGAAAATGGACTCACGGATCATCCTGGACACCTACGGGGCCGACCAACTCCTCGGGAAGGGAGACATGCTCTTTACCAGTCCAGGCAAGAAGATGACGAGGATCCATGGCGCATATGTAAGCGAAGATGAGATCAGAGACGTCGTAAACTTCATCAAGGCCCAGGAGGGACCTGACTATACACTATTCGAAGACCTTGTTGCCGCACCAATGGAGGCATCCAACCTCGAAGACCAGGACGACCTGTATTTCCAGGCTCGGGACTTTGTGATCTCAGCAGGAAAAGCCTCGATCTCGTCCATTCAGCGGCACATGAAGATCGGCTACAACAGAGCAGCGAGGATCATGGACATGCTGGAAGAAGAAGGCATTGTCGGACCACCAGGAGAGGCGGGGAAACCAAGAGAAGTTACGAGGAGACTATGAAGCGCAAATATCAAATATCAAAAATCAAAAATCAAACTTTTGGAGCAATTATTATATTAACCCTCACACTACTCATTACCAGTGCTCATGCAAATGAAAAAGGGAAGCTTACAATACCAAAGCGAGGGGCGTCATCAGAGATGTCAGAGCTTGTTGACAGAATACAGAAGACATTTGCAGGGATCAATGACATGCAGGGGTCGTTCTCACAGACGAGTTACATCAAAGACCTTGAAGACACACAGAAGTACATGGGCACGTTTTATATTAAAAAACCCTCTCAGGCAATGTGGGAGTATTCTCAACCACGTGATGAGAAGATCGTCATACAGGACACAGAGACGACCATTTACAAGAAGTCCGAAAACCAGGTAATCAAAACAAAGATAAGCAAAGAGGCATACAGCCAGGCTCCCATCACGCTCCTGAGCAGGTTCGAGAATATCAGAGAAGATTTCACCATCTCCATGCCGGACAAAAACGCACTTCAACTAGCGCCAAAGAAAAAGGTGGGCATCATCCAAACAATCGTGCTGGAGACTGTACAGGAAGGATTCCCAGTGAAAATGTTCACCATCATCGACAATTACGGAAACATTATAATGATAGAGCTCCAGAACATAAAAACTAACTCCGGCCTTGACGACGATTTTTTTAAATTTGTAATCCCTAAAGGTGCGGAAGTGTATGATATGGGGCAACAATAATTGATCCATCCGCAAATTTCGCAGATGGCACTGATTAAATAAACAGATGCAGATATAATAACCAATGCCCTCTAAAAGAAGACGCGTAAAAAGACGGAAGAAAAGCCGTCACCTGATACCTATATTTTTCCTGATTGTCGTCGGCATCTTTTTCTACTTTGAAGAATTCCATACAGAAAAAGCCCCGGAGCAAATCCTAAAACAGGTTCCAGCAGTTACCAAAACTAATAAAAAACCCGAAAGTATAATTCCTGAAATACCGATATCCAGCACACTTCCGAGGGTAGCAATTATCATGGACGACCTTGGAGCAAGCAAACAAAAAGCTGAGGAATTATTTAATCTCGACAGCCAGATAACCATTGCGATCCTGCCGCACCTCAAACACTCTGCATGGACAGCTGAGGAAGCAAACAACCGGGGGCACGACGTTATCCTACACATACCCATGGAAGCCTCTCGCCCGATGAAACTCGGCAAGGGTGGACTTTTCGGCTGGATGTCAGATGAAGAAATTAACAGTACTCTCAATGATAATATTAATTCAGTCCCGTATATAAAAGGGGCTAGCAACCATATGGGCTCAGCCTTCACAGCAGACAAACGGGCCATGAAAACGGTCTTGTCTGAATTAAAAAAGCAGAACTTCTTTTTCCTTGACAGCCTTACCGGCCCTAAGTCAATAGGACACACACTCGCCAAAACCATGGGGCTCAAGACTTATCGGCGAGATGTCTTCCTTGACGACAAAGATGACCCTGCGGAGATTGAAAAGCAGTGGGACCGTCTCTTAGTAATCGGCGAGAAACAGGGTTACGCTATAGCACAGGGCCACCCGAGAAGGAACACCCTCGACTTTCTGCGAAAAACACTCCGGAGCAATAATAAGGTAGTAATCGTCCCGATCACCGAACTTCCTGACGCCAAATAGCCCGCACTATCCACACTCATCCAGGGGGAGCAGGGGGAAGCTCTTTTTTAAACATTTTGGGAGCGGCTTCACCAAAATGGCTTTCCAATGCTCTCCATATCATGAGCAGCCTGAGAACCTAATCATATTTATTTGCATATCGCCGTATTCAAAATGTTTAAAAAAGAGCTTCCTCCTACTCCTGAATGCAATCCGCCCCCACTATTTGAAATTTAAATACTCTCTTAACTCTTTTGACATTTCAGCTGATTTGATATAGATTCAAGAATCACCATTTCTTAATTTCATCAACAGGAGGACATATATGAACGTAAATTACAT
>PJEL010004110.1_pt1 | contig 12168 bp, 8 predicted proteins | sample 1853271 | NCBI WGS metagenome assembly PJEL01 (sample SAMN08108733, study PRJNA415343) | Invertebrate metagenome, whole genome shotgun sequencing project. | host: Globobulimina | place: Sweden: Gullmar Fjord | collected 2015-08 | reverse complement strand
ACAAAATAAAGAGGTCATTCTCTGCTTTTATAACTAAGTCCTCCCCTGTGTCATGGTGAATGAGTTGGGATCCACGCCGATTCCCAGTCCTTCCAAACCGGGTTCAAGCCTTTGGCCTTAATCGCAGCACCCACCTCTTGCGCCGATCGTTCATCGCTAATATCGAACTGGTTTAACTGAGTATCAGGGTTAACATAACCACCGGGTTGAGTGGAACTTCCTGCGCTGATATTGGTGATCCCAAGTTCAAACAAATTATCGCGTAATTGTGCAGATTCCCGTGTAGAAAGACTGATCTCAAGCTGTTGATTAAATAGTCTGAACGCACAAATCAACTGAACCAGGCCTTTGTCTGTCAACTCTACTTTGGGAGTGATGCCTCCCGTGCAGGGCCTTAATCTGGGCAGTGAGACACTGTAACGAGAACGCCAATATCTGGACTCAAGATAAGTGAGGTGATGGCCTAATAGCAGTGCATCTAAGCGCCAATCGTCTAAGCCCAGTAACACGCCGATACCAATTTTATCGACGCCGGCTCTGGCCACTCTCTCCGGGGTGCCCAATCGATAGGCAAAATCCTGCTTTTTACCTCTGGTGTGATGTTTTGCGTAGGTATCCGGGTTATAAGTCTCTTGATAGACCATCACCGCATCTAAGCCTAAGCCCACCAAGTCACGGTATTCGCTCTCCTTAAGCGGTTGAACTTCCATCGCAAGATAACTGAAATGTTGTTTTACTCTCGGTAGGACAGTTTTAAAATAATCTATTCCTACTTTTGTTTCGTGTTCTCCCGAAACCAGCAGTATCGAGTCGTAGCCCGTTTTTTTAATCACGGCCATCTCGGCATCGATACCTTTAAGACTCAAGGTCTCTCTCTTCAGTTTGTTACTCATGCTAAAACCGCAATAATCACACTCATTAGCACATAAATTTGACAGGTATAGAGGCAGATACATACCCACATTTGCGCCAAACCTTTGCCTTGTCAGGGCCTTTGATCGCTGCGCCATCTGCTCAATAAATGCTTCTGCCGCGGGGGAAAGTAAGGCCAAAAGGCTGTCGAGCGAGCCCACAGGTGTTATGAGTGCCTTCTCAACGTCATCCCTGGTTGTTGAATAAAGCTTTAGTTTAAGTTTATCCCGATCAAGATTTTGCAGATAAGAGAAGAAGCTCATGAGTGACTCCCGTGTAATGAATCTAAACTGATCATCTTATTCATTGAGGAACCCCGTTAACGGACTCGTGTGCTCGGCGCGAACACTGACTTGGCCGAGTCCCGCCTGATACGCCGCTCTACCGGTTTCTACCGCCTGAGAAAAACAGCGAGCCATGGCGACGGGATCCTGACTGCTGGCGATAGCGGTGTTGACCAATACTGCATCGGCGCCTAACTCCATGGCATGTGTTGCCTGAGATGGTGTACCGATCCCGGCATCAACCACGACAGGAACTCGTGCTTGTTCGATGATTATTTTGAGAAAGGTTTCGGTCGCTAAGCCCTGATTTGAACCTATGGGGCTCGCCAGTGGCATAACGGCAGCACAACCCACCTCCTCCAGACGGCGACACAATACCGGATCCGCGTGCACATAAGGCAAGACAACGAAGCCTTTCTCGCAGAGAATTTTGGCGGCAGCTAACGTCTCAACCGGATCGGGCATCAGATATTTGGGGTCGGGGTGGATCTCAAGTTTGACCCAATTGGTGTTCAGTACCTCTCTTGCTAATTCTGCGGCAAATACTGCCTCTTTGGCATTTCTTGCCCCCGACGTATTGGGAAGTAACTTGATGCCACTTTGCTGTAAGGGTAATAAGATCTCATCGCTACCACTGCTAAGATCCAACCTTTTCATGGCCATAGTCACAAGTTGGGATTGCGAAGCCTGGATCGCATCCAGCATCAAGTTAGCCGATGAGAACTTTCCGGTACCGGTAAACAATCTGGAGTTAAACTCATGTTCTGCAATTTTTAACATTCTAACCTCCTGCCACTACGGCAAAGACTTCAAAGCTATCGCCCTCGACACATGCTTGTTCTTTCCACAGCCCTTTTGTTACGACCTTGGAATTACAGACGACCGCAACGGAATTAATCGCAATGTTTTGCGCCAGTAAAAGCTCCTCTATGGAGAGCGTTTCGGGAATGATATGGGGCAAGTCATTAATAGAGACAGTGATGGTGCTGACATGTTTAGACTCAAGGACAGGTTTAGTCGGGTGCATGACTGGACTCCTCATTAAAAGACTGATGATTACGAGACCGGTCATGACAAGAGTGTTCATGACTGGGTTGGTGATGACCGGATACGCTATATTTCTGACCACAGACATCGCACTGTGGGTCTCGGCTCAATGAGGCCTCTCTCCACTTAAGGTTTAAACCATCAAATCTCATCAACTTTCCTGACCATTGCCCGATACCGAGCAGGTGATTGATGGCCATTAATGCTTGCATAGAGGCCATAACCCCGACCATAGGGCCAAGTACCCCCACGTTGCGGCAGGTTTCTGATACCACTGAATAATCAGGAAACAGACAGTGATAACAGCCGGACTCTGGCGCAGATTTTAGGTCGACCATGAATATCTGACCGTGAAAATGTGCCACAGCAGCGGTGACTAAGGGATGCTGCGCTTCGACGCAAAATCTGTTCACTTGCTGACGAGAGACAAAATTATCGGTGCAATCTATGACCATATCGGCCATTTTCACTATAGATGCACCATTGTCTTGACCAAATTTATCGGTGACCGACTCGATTTTGCATTGGCTGTACGCCAAAGCCAGCTTATCTCTCGCCGTAATCGCTTTATTCTTTCCGATGTCACTCTCATTGAACAAGAGTTGTCTGGGCAGGTTAGATAACTCGACACTGTCATGATCCACCAAGGTCAACCTGCCTACACCGGCGGCCGCGAGCTGTTGACTCACCAGCGAGCCTAATCCCCCCACGCCGATGACAATAACATGACGAGACAGTAGCGATGTTTGGCCAGATTCACCCACCTCATCGAGCAATATCTGCCTTGAATACCGGATAAAATCTAAATCATTCATCCTCGATACTCCATGCTGCGACCAGCGTTTGATACGCGACTGCCGGTTCATCGGCTTCTGTCACCGCACGAACCACGGCGATATCATCGACATTCGTTTTCTTCACAGCGGGGAGTCGATTGAGATCGATGCCACCAATCGCGACCAAGGGGTAATGCCCCTTTAACAGGTCAACGTAATGTTTAAGCTTATGGAGTCCTTGTGGCAAAGACGGCATGATCTTGGTCGTTGTCGGAAAAATATGTCCTAGCGCGATATAGGAGGGCTTAAATTGCGAGGCGAGTAACAGCTCAAAATAGCTATGACTCGATACCCCTAGTGCTAATCCGGATTGTGCAATTTGGGTCAGATCTGCATCATAGAGATCCTCCTGGCCCAGATGTACACCAAAGGCCTGATGTTTAACCGCAAGTTGCCAATAATCGTTGATGAAGACCTTCGCCCGGTAATCCCGGCCTAGCTGAATTGCCGTGATGATCTTCGCCTCGAGTTCAGGGCAGTCAGAATCCTTTATTCTCAGCTGAATCGTCTTGGCTCCGGTGTCTAACAATGTTTGTAACATGGATAGTTCGGTGACGACCGGATAAACACCCAGACGGTCATCGAGGAACTTAAAGTTCAGATCGTCAGGCAGTGAAGCGCCGCCATCTAATGAAGAGATATGCGCAAAACCACCAAGCTTGTCCGGCCAGCCTGTACGTGCAAGAGGACCTGGGCCTTTTCCCGGACGATAGCTCTGCTTTATTCCCTCTGTTACGTAGGCCTTTGCGACCACTATGGCGTCATGAAGTACGAAGCCACACGCCATAACACTGGCAATAGCCGAGCTTAAGGTACAACCACTACCATGGTTATTGTTACTATCCACTCTCGGACTCGAGAGTAAGAAGCTCCTCTGTTGATGAATGAGTGCACTACCGGGCGCCTGAACACAGACAAATATATCTTGAGCGGTTTGGGCATCCCACGCCGGGCCCTTATCCCCTCCTTTGGCTAATACATTACATTCAAATGTCTTTGATAAGTCTTCGGCTGCTTGTTGAGCGTCGCTCATATCTGAGAGCCTGCGCCCTGACAATACACTGAGCTCTGCCGAATTTGGTGTAATTAGTGTGATCAGCCCTTTCAAGGGGAGAAAGTTCAGATGACTCATAGTCCCATCACGGACGGATTCACCAGAACCATTAGCTGAGCCACTCTCTAAGCCATGATCTAAACCATGACCTGAGCCTTCGTCTAATTCTTTAGTGCTTGATTGAGTATTTTGTTCAGTATTTGATTGAGCAGTAAAATGGGCTCCACAGCTGGCAACCATCACAGGATCGAGTATGACGCTCACATCGATTGCATTCGTTTGTGTAAACTCACGCAAAGAGGTATTGAGCCATTTACCGAGTAAATTTACCTGCGCTTGACTCGCTAAGAGTCCAATCTTAATCGCCCTAGGCGGTAGGTCAGCTAGTAGCACATCGAGCTGAGCCAGTAACATCGCCTCAGACACAGGTTCAACAAGGGTTACACTCACCGAGTTCTGAGCCGTCAAGCAGGTGATCGCACTACAGGCGTGACAACCAAGGTCTTGTATTGTCGCGAGATCGGCCTGTATGCCTGCGCCTCCCCCACTATCTGAGCCTGCAATTGTCCAAACCACAGGCTTTAAAGCTGACGACGTCAGCTCTAAATTAGTCATGGCCTAGCCCTCAGTTTCTACAAGTTCAACATCTTTCACCAGCGCGCCGCTTTCATGATAGAGCGCCGCCCCCTTAGCCTTGAATTCTGCAGACATCTGAGCCATACCCGACTCCTTGACACTCTTAGCCTTAAACTCTGTGTCTGTATGCAGCTTAACCTCTTGCGCCGCCGCATATTCTCTGACCTCCTGACTTATCTTCATCGAACAGAATTTGGGCCCGCACATGGAGCAGAAATGAGCAACTTTCGCCGATTCCTGGGGAAGCGATTCATCGTGATAGGCCCTGGCGGTGTCAGGATCCAGGCCTAAGTTGTATTGATCTTCCCAGCGAAACTCAAACCTTGCCTTGGACAAGGCATTGTCCCGAATTTGTGCTGTCGGATGGCCCTTAGCCACATCACCGGCATGAGCGGCAATCTTATAGGTGATCAAGCCTTGCTTGACGTCTTCCTTGTTCGGTAAACCTAAGTGCTCTTTTGGCGTCACATAGCAGAGCATGGCACAGCCATACCAGGCAATCATTGCCGCGCCGATCCCCGAAGTGAAATGATCATAACCAGGTGCAATGTCGGTAGTCTGGGGGCCTAAGGTATAAAATGGCGCTTCATCACACACCTCGAGCTGCTTATCCATGTTCTCTTTAATCAGATTCATGGGGATATGACCCGGTCCCTCGATGATCGTTTGCACGTCGTATTCCCAGGCAATCTTAACTAACTCGCCTAAGGTTTCGAGTTCAGAAAATTGTGCTTCATCGTTAGCATCGGCAATTGATCCAGGGCGCATTCCATCACCGAGTGACAATGAAACATCATAGGCGGCGCAAAGTTCACAGATATCGCGGAAGTGTTCATAGAGGAAGTTTTCAAGATGGTGAGAAAGGCACCACTTTGCCATAATCGATCCACCCCGTGAGACGATGCCGGTCAAACGTTTGGCCGTCATAGGGACGTAGCGAAGTAACACACCGGCATGGATAGTAAAGTAATCGACGCCTTGCTCTGCCTGTTCAAGCAGAGTATCTCTGAATATCTCCCAAGTGAGGTCTTCCGCCACGCCATTGACCTTCTCCAAAGCCTGATAGATGGGCACGGTACCAATGGGCACCGGAGAGTTTCGTATGATCCACTCCCTTGTTTCATGAATATATCGACCCGTCGATAGATCCATTACCGTATCGGCTCCCCAACGCGTCGACCAAACCAGTTTTTCAACTTCCTCTTCGATTGAAGAGGTCACCGCAGAGTTACCGATATTGGCGTTCACTTTAACCAGAAAGTTACGACCGATAATCATAGGTTCGGCTTCGGGATGGTTAATATTCAGCGGAATAATGGCACGTCCCCGTGCCACCTCTTGCCGGACAAACTCAGGGGTAATCGGCTGACTTATCGCGGCGCCGAAACTTTCACCTGGTGCTTTTTGAGTTAACAACTCATCGCTCACCTCACTCAAAGCCATATTCTCTCTAATGGCAATGTACTCCATTTCGGGGGTAACTATCCCCTGCCTGGCATAATGAAGTTGAGTCACACACCGACCTTGTTTGGCCTTTCTGGGTGAAAGAAGAGAATCGAAACGCAGATGGTCGAGTCCGTAATCGGCTAGCCTTTGCTGTGTAAAACCAGAACTGGCAGCACTCAACTGCTCGGTATCATTACGCTCAAGGATCCAATTCCCCCTGAACTTATCCAGACCTTCACGGACATTAATCTTGGCGTTGGGATCAGAATATGGACCGGCACAATCGTACACTTTCAGTGGCGGATTTGATTCTGAAATGGGATGAGATTCGGTGCCGCCAATCATGGTATCTGATTGGTGTATTTGGCGCATACCGACCCGAATATCATCACGGCTACCGACTAAGTAAACTTTCTCAGAATTTGGATGTTGGAGTGGTTTTAGATTATCAATAAATTGTTGAGCTTGAGCTCGGGTTTCACGACGTGTTGACATAAGCAATCTCACTTTTAAAAAAGAATGAAGTTGCTTGCCAGGAGAGTTGAATAGCAAATACATCAACACAAATAATGAAGATGCATCAAATAATTACTAATGTGTACGACTGTAACGTATCGATAATAAATCTTAATGTAAGTTAAGTTTTATTGGTACAAATGTACTCGACTATTAAACGTTATCGCACAGATTTAGTGTAATTATCATGCTTGTTTCCTTCGCGTGTATTAACACGATCAGGTTCAACGGATCCCGAATAAACGGTCTCAGCCAATAGGCACTCCGACAAGATGCTGAGAAGTATAGACTTAATGCATTAAATTAAACAAGGGATTTATTTTTTATTCTCACTAGGTAGGGGACACAATAACAAATCCAACACAACCTCATACAAAACAGATAGCTACCCAAGAAACCCTCCATTTTTGTTGACCAATCCAGCCCTAAGCATGAATTAAAATCATCATTTACATGCCTACTATTCAGTCATTCACCTCAGCTTTTGTGCTCAGATAAGCTGCACTCGCCTGGATTTTAATAAACTAAATAGTTGCAATCAGCATTAAGAAACAGTGGTATTTCGATTTTGTCGGTACTGTTTTTTACTCGCGTAACCCTACAACACTCGGTTTTAAATCCAGCCATTTTATGGCTGTAGGATAGATGCCACAGCTTGGCGTACACGTGTACGCTCATTCATGGCATTTTGAATTAAACACTGTTACACTCACCTCAATTGGTCTTACCAGAAGTTGACTTTACTATGCCTGTACAGGAACTATATTCCACTCCCTCGCCGTCGATAAGCGTTAATTCAAGTGGTTACACAAAGAGTGAAGAAACGGCAAACAGCATGAGCCATGCTCTGGGTGTAATAGCCGGGATAATCGGTCTTATTTTCTCCTTGCTCAAAGGGCAAGAGACATTAACTAATATTCAGTTAATCGGTGTTGTCATCTATTGTGCCAGCATCATACTGCTTTTCGCCTGTTCTACTCTGTACCACTCAGTGTCAGATCCATCGTTGAAACATAAACTTAAAATCGCAGACCATTGCGCCATCTATTTCTTGATTGCGGGAACCTATACCCCCTTGATGTTGATCGCACTCACGGGCACTCAAGCAACGGTGATCTTAATTTCAATTTGGTCTTTAGCCTTGGGTGGTGTGCTTTTTAAAACCCTGTTTATCCATCGTTTCAAGAAATTTAGTGTCGTCCTTTATCTGATTATGGGATGGTTATGTATGACCGTCATCACTGATCTGACTGCGGCCATGTCTCCTCTGGGTTTCCAGTTATTGTTAACTGGCGGGATTTTTTACAGTCTGGGGGTTGTCTTTTATGTGGGCAAAAAAATCCCTTATAACCATGCTATCTGGCACCTGTTCGTATTAGGTGGCGCAATAAGCCATTTCCTTTGTGTTTATCTGACACTCATCTAAATTGGCCGATAAGATAACGATTCTTCTAGACTAGGAATGTCGACAAGGAATGTCGACAAGGAATGTCGAAAAGGGCCTCTATCGGACGATTTGTCATCTCATTAATACGCGCTTAGCAATTCACAACATCGCTTTATTAAGCTTCCTACCTCCCTCTCCGCTTCACTAAGCTTGCACTCTTCAAATCCATCGACTCTCCATGCATGATTTCGTCACGCAACAGCTATTTCCATAGATATCACCTATTCGCCTACTGCCACTCCTATCAAAACAGATTGTTTTCCCATATACGAATCAATTGCTTTCTCTTATACGAATAAATTGAATTTAGTACACCTCTAATTGTATCAACATTTAAGAGTCACCCATAAACACACCAAAACAATTAACAACTAAGGCACAAAAACAAACAAAGCCAACACATAACCACCTACAAGTTTAATTTATTTATTTGAGCCAATGCAGAGTTTTTATAACTCGAGTACATATAAGACTAAATTAAGTGTTGACGAGACATTTAATATAAACATATTATCAAATAAATGTATCAACATGTAACATTGTGCATTATCTTTTTCTAATTTAAGTTGAAGTGTTATTTATATCGTTATCAGCATGCCGTACAGTTTATTACACCAAGTTAAATGTTGCTCGCTTGCCTATATTTAACTTTATCACCTATGTTTGGTTAGGATTAAATCAGCCATAAATACTGATTGACAAAAGCCACCTGCGGCCATTGATAACACTGACTTTTTACACACTTACCAGCCAGTAGCAGTTGAGAGTTTGTTACCTTTATAATGGCAAACATTGTTAAGAACAACTGAACCACCGCATTTATACCATACGGCATAATGTTAAGGTTTGGCATTTAATAAAATTAGTTGCAAATAATAAATCGAGATTTATAGATTAATATTCACTAATCGTTCATCTCTACAAAACTTAATTAGAAAATTCTCATCAGACTTTACATCTGAGTTTGTAAGAGTTTTATATTGTTAATGACAAATATATTGGATTGGAATATGCCATCAACACCCGCTCTGTCTTCTATACCTATAAATCATGGCTCAAATAAGTTTAATTACTTATATTGCATCGCCATCACTGGATTTGCCTTGTTAGGCTCAACATCAGCTTATGCCGTTAACGAGTATGAGATCACCCGTAAAGAAGTAGAAACCAATTGGTCAGGTTATATCAATGTAGGGTTTACCCGTAACTCCTATGATTCTGACACCTTTAGCGCCTATCAGGCTTATAACTTTAGTAGCCGTGTCAGCTATAAATCTGATTGGGGCAGCTTGTTACTGACTCTCGGTGGTGAAAAGCAAACTCTTCATGGAAAAGAGTCGAGTTTCTACGATCCTCTGTTGGATTATCGAACGCCTTTTCACGTGTTTTCCGACACCCTTTTCCTCAGGGGAAGTGTCGGTGTCTATCTTCCGGGAAATCATTATTCCAAACTCGATCGTCTGCAATATGCGCCCCGTGTCGCCGGCTACCTGTATTGGACGCCTACGGGTTCAATGAGTTTTTACCTGTCCCCTCGCTATCGCTATAACGCCTACCAGTATAAGACGGCAGGTCAGAGAGTATTGATTGAACACCAGTTCGATACTCTGGCCGATGCTCAGTGGCAAATTACCGACAGCCTCTATTTTGATGTTACCGGTCGCTATCGGATGTCGAAAAACTATTACGGCAGACGTATGGATGATCAGTTTACTTTTGCTCAAGAGCTGGGCTGGGAGTTCAGTTCCGATTGGGTTGTGGCTATCGGGCACAACAACAGCGGCAAGTTCTATGATCCCGAAATAGGCCCTTCTCAAGGCTTTGAATTCTACGACAAGAAAAGCTCAACCTTCTACTTGTCATTAACAACATATTTATAAGTAAGACATTTAATCAAGAGGTATAAATGAACAAGTCAATGCTTTGCCTGGCCATAACAGGAGCTTGGGCTCTTACCGGCTGTGGCGCTGGAGAAGAACCCTATAAGGAACTTCCCAAAGATGAAAAACAGATCACCACAGCTGACATAGACAAGGCCGGCGAACGCCAGTATCTCTATATTCGCAGTGTAGGAAAGGCCCCTCGCTATGCCGCATCTATTCGTGGTTTCTCCCAGGGCACACCAAAATTGGTCACGCTACGCAAGACCGCAAATGGTATCCAGGTACGCCAAATCGATCGTGATGCCATAGGACTGGATCATGACTCTCGTTATGACGATGAATATAACGAAGCTCCTGTGCTGACCATTCCCGGTAAGTACATCGATTACAAGTGTACCGAAGACAGATGGCGCGAATGTATCAACGTCGAAGAGGAAAACAAGGACGCCGATCTTAAGTGGCAGGACAAAAACTATTTTGTTCCGGACTTTGCCGAGACTAAGATTGCCGAGCTGGGCATTAACGATCTCTTTATGTTCGGTCAATGCGTTACCGAAACTGAAGATCCACGCCTGGTTAACAGCGGTGACTGGAAAGGCTACGAGATGGATCTGGCCAAGGGTGTCATCAATTTCGAAATCGAGCACACCTATCAGGCCGAGCCTCAGTGTCTCAACAAGTTCTATAACGGCAGCCTGGATAACCTCTCTTTCACCAGCACCGAATATATATCTATCGTAGCCATCGATGAGCTGGCCAATAAAGATTATCAGGCGATACCTTACAGCCCGAACGAAAACGGAACCTACGGATTCTTCACATCTGACCATAGCTATCGTGATGCGACAGACAGCTCAGGTGTCGATGGTTATGTTCGTACCTATATGAACCGTGTCGATCCAACCAAGAAGACCCTGACTTATTATTTAAGTAATAACTTCTTCTTGCCAAAAAACAAGCCCTATTTAGACGCTGCACATCAGACGATCACAGCGCTGAATATCGAAAATAAGCTCTACAAGACCGGCTTCCCTGAACTGGTGATCGAACAAGCCCTTGATAAGCGTCATGGTGACTTGCGTTACAGTAACATTACCCTGTTCGATGAACCTCTCGATAATGGTTTGGCTGGCTATGGTCCCTCTGCGGCTAACCCTGCAACGGGTGAAATCGTCAGCGCCCGAGTCAATCAGTACAGCTCTAATCTGAAACAAGGCGCTGTGCGTTATTATCGTCAGGTTCGCCTCGATTATAATCGTGGAAAACTAGACGCATCATCGGCCGCTGAACTCACCGGCGTACCATACTCGTCAACGGCAACAGCGACTGAAGTCAAAGTCAGCGGCACAAGTGCTGATAGCGGCATGTTTGCCAAACCTGAAACAGCTTTAGAGGTCGCCGCCAGCGCGCTTCCAAAATTCCCGGTAGACAACACGTTCGAAAATTTACTCGAATTTGATGCCGATACTCAGGCATTTTGGTCAGAGAATAGCATGATGCATGTCGATACTGTATTTGCTGAAGGGGGTAAAAACCGTGAGCTGCCAAGAGGTGTTAAAGATCACGAGATCAACTGGAAAAATCCATCCTTGTGGGTTGATGGTAATATAGGCAATGAACTTATCGCCTTCGAAGATATGCCTATTTCTTTGCAAGATGAGCTAACCACTCAACTTGCGGCACAGGCTTTCGCCGGGACCTTAAGTCACGAACTGGGTCATACTTTCGGTTTGAGACATAACTTCTCAGGCAGTACCGATGCCGATAACACCTTCAGTGAAGCTGAGCTAAAAGCACTCAATGATCAATTTTCTGCAGCAGGTTACCCGAACCTGACGGCTAAAGCAGAATTCTCAAGCCAGATGGACTATAACGTAAACCGTTTCGCGACTATGCTGCAGCCCTACGACTTAGCCGCGCTTCGCTTCGGTTATGCCCGTGAGGTCGAGCTTAAAGGCGAGCCTGAAACAGCCACTCAGTTTGTATCTCTTAAAGAGGAAGATGAGAAGCGTCGTCAGGAACTTATTGATGGTAACGTCAATGGAGACACGCGTTTTGGTGCGCTATATAACATCGCTCAACAGCACGACTTACGTAGTTACTCTTT
>PJEL010004109.1_pt1 | contig 12170 bp, 6 predicted proteins | sample 1853271 | NCBI WGS metagenome assembly PJEL01 (sample SAMN08108733, study PRJNA415343) | Invertebrate metagenome, whole genome shotgun sequencing project. | host: Globobulimina | place: Sweden: Gullmar Fjord | collected 2015-08 | reverse complement strand
TCTTTGTTCTACATATTTTCTTTTAGATTGATTATCTTTCTCATTTAAATTTTTACCATTATTTTTTCCAGCAACAGATGACCGAGAAGTCTTCCCTTTATTATTATTAGGCAAACTTGTCGCCAAACAACCCCGCGTAGGAACAAGCAACAACGCAAAAAACAAGAACAAATCCTTACAAAACATATGAAAAATAATTAAATTCTAAAAAAATAAACAGCAAAAAAAAGAAACTTCCTCTGATTTCGCAAGTTTATCCGAAAATTTTCATAAAAGAGAAAAAAACAAAAATTCATCTACAATTGTAAAAAAAACAGACATCGCATCCATTTTTCCTAAAAAAACAACAATAAGCGAATTAAGACTATAAATAATAATCCAAACCAAAACAGTATCTTTACTAATAATTCAAAAACAGTTTATATAACTAAAATCCCAGAAAATTTGAATAAAAAAAATAAGCAAAGCAACAAAAAACAAATATAAAAAACAAATATAAAAAACAAATATAAAAAACAAATTAAATAGTAACTTTAATCAAACTGCCTTTAGCCGAGATTAGAAAACAAATCTAAAATAAAAAAAGGATTAATTATATTTGAAAAAATAAAAGGAGAATAACTAGGTTAAATCAATTCCTGCCACTTATAATGGAGAGATTCTCTGTTGAATAAAAGCAAAAATAGAATAATTAATAATATCTATAAATCCAGATTGAATATTTTCCGAAATAATAGCCTTACCCCCATTATCCTCAATTTTTTTAATACGAAGTAGCTTCATCAAAATAATATCTATTATAGAAGAAAAACGCATTTCCCTCCAGCATTCATCATAATCATGATTTTTTTTCAATAATAATGCAAAAGCATCAGAAACCACTTTATCGTAATATGAAGAAACCTCTTTATATGAAAGATGCAATTTATCACTGTCTTTCAACATCATTTGTATAATAGCCAAAATAGCATAATTAATCAAACCTATCAATTCCACTTCAATTCCATCCTTTATCTCCTGTTTTTTTTTTTGAATAGTTTTAATACGCATTGCTTTAATAAAAAGCTGATCGGTAAAAGTGGAAACCCTACAAATACGCCAAGCTGTACCATAATCTTGGTATTTATCTCTATATATCTTTTTGCATATAGAAATAATCTGTTTATACTCTTTTTGTGTTTCTTTAAACATGCTCTTTTTCCTTATAATCTACTTCCTTTTTCAGGAATAATTTTATTTTTTGACCTATGGAAAAAACCGCTTCTCGACGTTGTACTGATAATAGTTGCTCTAAACCAAGCCGTTGTAAAATGCAGTCAGAACATTGATAAACAGCTAAACAAGATTGACGATGTAATAAATGTTGATATATAGCCAGAATACCTTTTGTTATTCGACTTTCACTGGTAGCCTCAAAAAAAAATATTTTTTTACAACAAGAAAGCTTTAGCCAGGCACGACTTATACAACCTTCGAGGAGGTTATCCCGCTTTCTCTCTTCTTCTGGAAATTTTTGTAACAGCTCCCCCCACGTCATGATATGATCCAACATACCCATTGCATCTTTTTCAAAAAATGAAAACTCATCCCTCAATTTAGCTTCTTTCTCACGTATGGAATGGCAGGAAGATAAAGACATTTAGTACTCTTTACTACAATGAAGAGAGAAGCATTATAGTGTTAAAAAATAATTTCTTTACCTCAAATAGAAAAGATAAAAAGAAACAAACCATTTTAAATTCACTATAAACGCTCCCTCTGAAATTATACAAAAAAATTTTACTTCTCGTAAAAATATAGAATAATTTTTATTAGAGTATATTTTATTAAGTAACTAATACTACTTTGCACAAGATTTTTGTATATATTCAAATAAATCAAAATAGCAAAAATGAATAGCATTATAGATATAATAAAAAAATTTCATAAAAATGGTTCTTGTAGAGCATACTTAGAAAAAATAAGATGGAATATATAGCACTGTTGTCCTAAATGTAAACATGTGAAAAAAACATACACTGTCTCTCCATTTAGTTATAAATAGTGTCAGTCTTATTAAAGATTTTTATGGAGGTAATAGTTCCCTTTAGCATTATCTACAAGTTTGAATAAAGTGACAGCTAAATTTGTAAACAGAATAAATAGAAAACCATTTAATAGAAAGCCATTTAATAGAAAACTTATAGCAGTCTCCTCTAGTGGTTTAGTAGGAGAAAATTTTTATCAAGTTGAATTAATTTTTTTAAACTACACGTGACATCAATATAATTAATACTATTATTTCCTTTAAAAGTTTACATAGCGATGTTTTTGAATACGGCAATAGAATGTGAGAAATATAGATTTAGTTACATTAAAAAGTGAAAATATTAAACTCTAAGATAAAATTACCTATAACCAAAAAACAGTTATCCCGATAAATCTTTATAGAGTATTAGATAAAACACCCACGATATACTAAAAATTTAGAAAAGAAAAAATAAACAAGCAAATATGAAAAAGACCCTAATATAAACGCTTCTCTCTAAGATACAATCAAAAATCATCAGATTAAGAATAAATATTATTTTGTCCAAAGTAATATATAACCAGCTCTTACTTAACATATAAAACTTAACAGCTTAGTTAAAGAAAATATATATACCTTCTCTAAAAGCAATACAGAGCAATCCTTTTGCATAAAAAAACCCCTCAAAATAATTCATAACATCCATCTCGTATATATAATCTTCAGTCCATTGTTCTTTTCATTGTATATATTTATGGGTAATATTTTAAGTATTTGTCATGCATGTAGATACCCCTCTGTGGATGGTTTTGCCATTTTGTTTTCTTCTTTTTTCTATTGCTTTAGGTCCTCTTTTCTTTCCTGTTTTTTGGCATAAACATTACCCGACCATTTCATGTAGCACCGCCCTGATTGTCTCTATTCTTTATATTTTGCAAAAAAATTATCATACATGTTTTATTTCTTGTATGGAATATATTCAGTTTATAGCTCTTATTACTGCTCTTTATATGGTTGCGTCTAGTGTTATTATAAATATTAATGGTTCGCCTAATCCTATTTATAATCTATTATTTCTCATATTTGGTAGTATTATTTCCAATATTATAGGTACAACAGGAGCTTCTATGTTGCTTATTCGTCCTTATATTCGTATAAATCGTCCAGTCCTTTCCCCTTATCATGTGATTTTTTTTACATTTATGGTAGGAAATATTGGAGGTGCTTTAACTCCTATTGGTGATCCCCCGCTTTTTTTAGGTTTTTTGAAAGGTGTTCCGTTTTTTTGGACTCTTATTAATAATTTTCCTTATTGGGCTTTGGCTATAATTATTCTTTCTATTATTTTCTATGTTTTTGAATATAGGAATAAAGCTTATGAAAAAATAACAAATTTTTCAAGTTGGACTATTAGTATTCAGTACAAATATAAAATTATTTGGATGGCTGTTATTGTTTTACTTATATTTGTAGACCCTCATCTTTTTTCATTTATTCCATCTATCAAAATTCATCATCATACTTTTTCTTTTCTTAGGGAGACTGGATACTTCTTTATTGCAGGATATTTATATTATACCCAACCTGATTCCATCAGAAAAAATTTTACTATACTCCCATTACGTGAGGTGGCTTTTCTATTTTTTGGCATTTTTGGTACCATGGAACCTGCTATGCATTGGGTTAACTTCTTGGCTTCTTCTCCAACTATCCGACCTTGGATAAATGCTCGAACGCTTTATTTTTCTACAGGCATTCTATCTTCTTTTTTAGATAATGCTCCAACATATGTTAGCTTTCTTTCAGCCGGTATGGCCGCTTGTCAAATACAGAGTGTTATACAATATAGTATAGTTTCTGCTCGATTGCTTCGAGCCACATCGTTGGCAGCTGTCTTTTGGGGAGCTATGACATATATTGGGAATAGTCCCAATTTTATGATTAAATCAATAGCCGAAGAAGAAGGAGTTCGTATGCCTAGTTTTCTTGGATATATTTTCCATTTTTCTTTACCTTACCTTTTTCCTATTTTGCTATTTTTAAGTCTTTTAATTTAGTTGTGTGAAATTCATAATATTTGTGAAGATGGATCAGATTTGTAATTAAAAGTCTATCAATTTTTTGTAGAAATATAATCAAAGAATATAATCAAAGGTTGTATCAATATTCCAGCTACAAAAAGTGGCATAACCCTATTTTAGCATTAGTGGAGATAGACGAGAGTCACATATAATTCTCCTAAAAAATACCAAAGCTTAAGAACTCGACCGAATCAGCTATAGAGGACATCAATCACCATCACTATTTATTTCCCTATTATTTCCCTAGAGATTCTCAGTATGTGGAAAGGGTATGGGTATACAGTAAACTCTTTGTAACGCACAAAGTCTACACAAAGTAGTGGAAAAAAACTATTTGGATCAAAACTACCATGATACCCTATTACCCTTCTCATTCCAAAGCCTTTCTCCTGACTTTCTTTATACGATAGCTTCTTGCCAACAAAGTATTGCTTGTATTTTGGGCAAAACCAAACACCCTTATATATAGAAAAAATAGAATCTTGCTTTTTGCCCTTTATACCAAGATTAGGATTTAGTATCTGGATAAACTTCCTTGCATTGTTAAAGCCAAAAATTTTTTTAAGAAATCCATTCTTTCCATATTTAAATATCAATTCCTCATAACTTATCTTATCTTCACTTACTTTACTATCTAAATAATCGTTGTATTCTTTTATTTGATTTTTTAAATCTGGATTACTTTTTTTTTTAATTTCAAAGTCTATTTTTTTAAAGTCTATTTTAAAATCACCCAGTTTTCTTTTACACTCCCTTCTTTCAAGACGTTTTCTTATTTTCTTATAAAACGGTCTCTCTGGTATATCCTCTATCTTCATAATAGAGTCTTTAGAGAAAATAAATTTTTCATTGCCAATATCATCCTTTGAAATATCTTTAAAAGTTTTTATAACCAACTCCATTGGCAATCCTATCCTGTCAACAATTATTTTTGGTAAATTTGTATTTTTTTCTATAATAAGTTTTTCGTTTAAATTTTCATTACCCTCTAAGTAAAAATAGTAGCCATCTGATGAAAATATTTTGTTGTATAAAAGTTCCTTATTAGGAATTTGAAGTTGGAAATTCTCCTCTTTATGACTTAGTATCGTCCGTTTTAAATGTAGCTCCGTTTGGCATATAGATAAATTTCTTTCTAACTCTTTTGGTAGAACATCATTTTTTTGTTCTTTGGAGTTTTTAACTTTTTTTATACAAAGTCCCTGTTTTGCCATCATTTTTAGATTTTGGTCTTTTTTTAATTTTTTATAAGGATCTTCCTTGCCACTATAGATACCATCTTTATCAAAATCTTCAGCCAGATAATCCATTACAAAAAGGAGATTATCTGATATATCTATATCATCTAATTTTTTAAAACGATAGCTACTATTTTCTAGAAAAACTAATATCTCTTCCAAAGACCTATCCTTGTTGAATCTACCATCTACAATCGATATTCTGAAATCTTTTATGAGATTTTCATCTTTTTTAACCTTGCTATTGGTGGGGTTTATAATCTGTTGAAACTCTACCTCTTTGGTCTTTAAATCTATTCCAAAATTTTTTAAGTAGCCCACGAATTCATCAATAAAGTCTTCTAGAAAATTAACCCTTGTTCTTTCATAGCTTTCTTTATTTTTAATGGAGTGATATGTTAGTTGTGTTGGACTGTTTTTATTTGGATCTTTTATCCATATGGATCCCTCATGTTTTTTAAGTTCCCCTTTTTTTATTTGTTTGAAATATGTTTTAAAATCTGATTTTAAGTAAGCTTTTACAAAAGGTAGTCTTTTGTAACTTTGTTTTTGGTATTCTTCTCGATCTACCATCTTCATTCTAGTCGCTTGCGAACTAACGAAAAACGTAATTAAATTATCATTATTACCCTTAATCCAATCTTCTTCTATATTTATTTTTAGTGCAGTTGCATATTTTCCTTTACCCTTCACATAAATGTAAAATTTACCGCTAGATGAAAATTTTTTTTCATAAAAGTAGTTGACTATAAATAGATTTAAATAATATTTTAGTTCTTTTTTTATGGGTTTTATTTTTTTATATTCTAGTTCCTTTTCTGTTCCCATTTTTACCTCGGGAGCTTCTTTATTTTGATCTTTTAGCAGGTATATTTTTTTTTTATTTATTGTATTAATGTAGTAAGGTAGATCTATCTCTTCTCTTGCAAGCAGATGTAATCTGGTATATTCATTATCATATCTGTTATTTTTGTTAGTATAACGAGGCAAGTCATAAGATAATATCTCTTTTTTTTTTTTAAGTTTGTTTAATGTTGATTTTTCCCAATCTATAACAAAAGAGCTAGTTTTTATCTTTATTTTTATTTTTTCTTTTTCTTTTTTTTTTAATCTTTCAATTTTTTGTTTTTGCATATTTATATTTATGGATCTTTATCTTCTGAATCTGGCAAAGTATTTTGTATTTTACTATTTTTTTTTTGATGCTCTTCCTTAAATTTTTCAATTATTTTAATTAAAGTATTGAGATTTTTTGTCATTTCATTCGGGATATCCTTATTTATAGAAGCAGGCAATATAATAAGATTACTTTTTTCTATAGCACCTTCATGCCCCTTTTCATTAGTTGCAGAAATTTTTTCCTCCCTACCATTTTTTACAATAAAGTATTTCATCTCTAAATTATCCTCTCCGACAAGGTTCATCAATACCAATTTTATCTCTTCATCTTTTATTTTTGGATTGTTTTTTCGTTCTTCCTCTTTAATCTTTCCCCACTTTTCTCGCATTTTTTTAATTGTTTTTTCGGAGTTAAAAGTAGGATCATATTCATAATCTGATTCTATATTTTGCTGTTTTTCTATAGCTGTTTGCCCCCAATTTTTAAAATCTATATACATAGGTAGATCTTTTACCTTCGCATCTACTACTTCAAACAATTTATCAGGCAATTCACTAGCCTCTATACACTCAGACTCCAAAAGAGCAGTAATAGATTCCTCACCAATAGCACCTAATAAAATAGCTTGTTGTATACAAGGTAAAAAAATTGGATTTTTTGCATATTTATAACCCACATATGAAATGGGGTAATCTCTTCTAGCAAAGTAATTTTTTATAACTTTATTTTCCTTAATGTAGTTGTAAGGTTTATTTAGGTTTAATTTACTTACATCAGAACACTCACTTTGACATATATTTTGATTTTTGTGATCGTAATTTATTATACAGTCATCATTATTATCTTTATAGACATGATTTGTTTCATGAACATAATCATTAAGATATTTATCCCTATACTCTTGCTTTATCACTAACCTCCTAAGTTTCTTCCATTCTTTTTTTAACTCTTTTGACTTTTCTTCTTCAAAATTACCCTCTTGAAGTTTTTCTATATTCTTTAGAAGATTTTCAACCCTCTCTTTTGCTTCTCTATTTTTGGAAGAAATATCTTCTTTTTCTTGAAAACTAGCTAAAATTTTTCTTTTTTCTGCTTCACCGACAATTTCATCCTGAAGTTGCAAAATAAAACTTGCTGTAAATTCCTTGTTTTTTTCTACAATGTCAGCATAATATTCATCTCTTAAAAAAGAATTAAAATCTTTTTTAACATCTTCACCCAATGAAACCTCTATATCATTTGGTATCCCTCCCTTTCTATACGCCCTACCAAGTGCTTGGTAATATAATGCCATTATATTAACTTTTTTTTCCAATACATCATCTCGATAATGTATATTTGCCTCACTAATTAATTTCTCACTTCCAAGAAGAGTTCTAAACTTAGCTTCACTGATCTCGCCTCCCTTTTTTAATTTAATAAGATACCATAAAGCTTTTTTTTTCTTTGCAGTCTCATCATCACACTCCTCCTTTCTTTTCAAAAAGATAGATTTGTGATCTTCAGATTTATCAAACCAGTAATAAGAACTTTCAACAAGATGTATTCCACTAAAGTTAACCTCACCAGCTTGCCTATTGTTATAACATGGTATGTTAACTCCATTGCTAGCACTATTGTACTGAGTAATGATAACTACTTTTTTGTTCTGCTTAAATATTTTTTTATATTTTTCAATGTTGTTAGACCTAAAGAGTTTTTTTGCCTCCTTGGCATCAAGAAATATAATGTTGCATGATTTATTATTTATTTCTACACTATATCCCATATGTTCTGAATTTTTTTTAGAACTAAGGTTTATAAACTTTATTTTTTTAAAAAATTCCTCGCATTTATTATCCCTTTCTATAATTTCCTTCATATGCTTGAAACTACTTAAAAACATCAAGTGTGAACATCCTTCACATTCTTCTAAAATCCACTCAATTGTTTTAAAAATTTTTACTATACGCTCTTTTCTATTTTCTACACCTTTATTTTTTTCCAAGTTGCCAAAAAAACCAAAATCCCTCAATTCATTCAGTGCAGATACAAAAGTTTCATTCTCCGTAATTGATGATTCCATAGAATTATTCCATAACTTACTAAACTTCCCTTTATCTCTTTCTTTTTTTACCTCCTTTATAAGACTTTTATCACTTTGTGTCGTTTCTAAATATTTATTTTCTTTATTTTCACAACTACTTCCACTATTATTAAGTTCCTTTTTCAACCATCCTATATCAAAACTTTGTAGTAACCTGTCAAATTTAGCTGTAGCAGAGAGACCAAAAACTAAGTTTTTCTCAGCAAGCTGTTTTATAATTATTTCTGGTGTGACAGGAAGCCCCAGGCCCGTTAACTTTGCTTTCTCTGGCAGAGAGTAGTTCTCTTTAGTAATTTGAAATGAATTATAACCTACCTCATAAATTGATAAATTGGCCATCTCTTCATTTTCATCATTACGTTTATAACTCTGTCTATTAGTAGGAAAATGATTTCTGATATACTTTTGGCAAGCTCCCTCCTTATCATCATTTTTTGAATTCCATACAATGTCAATAATATCTTCACAGATATACCAATCCTCTCTCATATACTGATAAAGTACATTGCATATTTTTCTGACTGCATTAACAAATAGTGAGAAAAACCCATATCTATTAATAAATTTTTTATCAGTGCAATCTCCTACTTCAATAGACCATACTTTTGATTTATCATCCTTTATTATATAAAAATTGCTAGATGTAATTAATGTATTGCTTTGAAAGAGTACAACACTATTTTTATCACGCTTATTATCTCTTTTTAGTGTATCTAGAGTTTTATCAGAAATTTTGAAGTCCAAAATATCTGGAAATCCTAATTCTTCATAACGCTCTTCAATAGATTTCTTTATTTTATCAAATCTATCTTTCATCTCATCCCTCACTTTCATCTTACCTTTCGCCGACTCTCCACCAGGTTCAAACATCCTATACCACTTATCTATGTCTTCATAGAATGAACGTACGAAGGCGATTGGATTACTTAATGTCTTTCTCTCAGTTAATACATCTAATATTTCTTTTTCTAAAAAATCAAATTCATCTAGGATTATTATATTTTTTTCGAATGAAGTTATTTTTTTTACCTTTTTACCATTAAAAACCCCACACATAAATTTCTTAACCGTTCCCATCAGTACAACAGTTTCACTTCCTTGATCAAATCCAACATATGGGAAAAGTTTTTTCACAAGCTCTTCCTTAAGTAAATCTTTTTGAATATTCTTTAACCTAGCCTTTTTTTTGCGGTTTTTTTCTGTTTCTTTAGCTTTATTGAGATTAATAAATGCTTCTTTAAGAAACCTAAAAAGATCGTAAGCTTTCTTATCAAAATCTTTTCTTAAAAGATCTTTGTATCCTTCATTGTAATTTTCTTTGCCCTCATAAAGGTTGATTTTAGCTTTTTTCGTACTTTCTATACTTTTCTTTAATTTATTACAATTGTTTTTTTCAATCTCGAAAAGTTTTTTTTCTTCAAGAACTTTCATCAAAACAGCTAACTCACAATTATCCCTCTCAGATTTACAATCTCCAAGAAGATCTTCAATAAGCTCAGACTGACTTTTGACATAAAAAATAGAGATTTTCTCTTTTTTAAACTCCTTTTCTTGTTCTTTTATCAGTTGGTGCCGACTTGTCATGTAGATAAATTTTTTTGCCTTTTTTTCTTTGCAATATTTTTTAACCGCTTCACGAAAACCGTAAGTTTTGCCCAATCCTGTAGGGCCCAAAACAAGCTTTAAACCCTTATCGTATTTATCAATAGTTTCTGTATAGTAATCTTTGTAGCCTTTTTCTTCAGCTTTGTTTTTATTTTGCGTTGATTCCCTCAATAGCTCTTGCTCTTTATTTTCTTGTTTTTCCATAATTAATTCATAGATACGTTCTATTTTTTCGTGTAATTAGTAGCTCTTTTGTAGACTCTACTGTGTAAATTTACTTTTTTTTTTTAAATTGAGACTAAAAATTGTATCACATTCTAATGTTTGATAATTCCATAGCTTAGACCAACATTGCCATCTCTTTACTCAAATCAACGATAGCCATATAATTAATTTATATTATACTGAATTGTAGCTTTTATAATTAGCAAAAAAGCAAAAAAATATATTTTTCCAAATATAATGTCTAACTCTACAAAAAAATTGCAGATTCTAAAATTTTTTTTACCATCTATATTTGGCTTGTGGTTTTTCATTTTTCCAATAAAGTACAATGGTATCACTTATTTACCAATCTCCTTATCCGCTTTATATCTTAAAGAATACTTGGGAGACATTTTAATATGGTTGATAGTTATTGGATTCAGTGCATCACTTATATTGACTTTATTTGGCATGTTGAGTGTCTCTTTTATTAAAAAAAATGATTTTCTAAAATCTCTTTTTTGCCTTTCTAAGCCACTATTTATCATACGATTTTTGGGAATTATTCTTTTTTTTATGGTTTTTTTCAACATTGGACCACAAAAGCTAATAGATATTGAAACTGGGGGGGAGGTTTTTTATGGACTACTACCATCTCTTTTTTGCAATCTTACTATTTCCTCATTTGCAATCGGATTAATAATTGAATTTGGCCTGTTGGAATTCATTGGCGAATTAATGAATCAATTTATGCGTCCTCTTTTTGACCTACCAGGTAGTGCCACTATAGATTGCCTAGTCTCTTGGATAGGTGATGGTAGTATGGGAACTATTCTAACTATTAATCAATATAAAAAAAAACTTTACACACAAAGAGAGGCAATCATTCTGGTTACTATTTTTTCTGCAGTTTCAGTTAGCTTCTGTTTTCTAATTTTAACCCAAATCAGATTGTTAAATTATTTTGGTATTTTCTACGCTACAAATTGTCTTTCTGGGCTTGTTTGTGCATTAATAATTCCCAAAATATATCCCTTATCTAAAAAAAAACATATTTACATCGACGGGAGAAAAGCTAACAGAAAGATTAAACCAAAAATTCCTTTTTATAAACTTTTACAGCAGGGATGGATTTCTGCACTGAAAAAGTCTGAAAAACAATCTTTTAAAAAGTTTATTTTACAAGGGGTAAAAAATATCTTAGAGCTAACAATGGGATTGCTTCCCACTGTAATGTTTGTGGCTACTTTGAGCCTTTTCGTATCAATACATACAGCTTTATTAACTATTTTAGGTAAACCTTTTGCACCACTAATGAGAATTATTGGAATAAAAGAGAGTGAAATAGTTGCTCAATCTCTTTTTATAGGATTTGCAGATATGATGATTCCTAGCATATTAATAAGTAAGGTAGCTAGTCCTATGACAAGATTTATTATCGGAGTTCTTTCCGTATCACAGCTGATATATCTTTCTGAATTAGGTGCTTTGATTTTGAGTAGCAAACTACCAATTAAACTTTCAGAGCTTTTTATAATATTTTTAGAACGTACAATTATCAGCTTTCCTATTATTTTTTTTGTTGCAAAATGGTACTTCTAAAGCTAGAAAAAAATAAGATATAGAAAAATATCTAACCGTTGCTACTTTATAGTTATCTGTAACAAGCGATGGCAGAGATTTTAAGTCCTATTATTTCATATAAGTCAATTTTTGTTTTTTAATAGGCTTTGGGTTCACAATTTGTGTTTTGTATAATCTGGGCTTTTTTTCTTAGTAAAAAGTTAATAAACCTTGTAAAAGCCTCTTTTCCTTAGATCTTGTAGAA
>PJEL010004108.1_pt1 | contig 12174 bp, 8 predicted proteins | sample 1853271 | NCBI WGS metagenome assembly PJEL01 (sample SAMN08108733, study PRJNA415343) | Invertebrate metagenome, whole genome shotgun sequencing project. | host: Globobulimina | place: Sweden: Gullmar Fjord | collected 2015-08 | reverse complement strand
GGCCGGCGCGGCATAGAGGGCAAAGCCTATGAATGTCAGCCCACCGCTTAACCGTGGCAGAGAAGCGTCACTTTCGTCTCAGTTTGGCATGGCCTTCCATTTTTCACCTCACAAAAAACGAGCAAAAATGCCAAGGATGTGGGCTCTAAAATCCGTTATTCCACGATACGGAAAAGTATTCCATTATTATTGACTCTCAAACCAGTCCTTGGCATCCTGCCGCTCCAAGCCAAAAAGAAATGTCCGAAAAGCCAAGATTGGGACGGAGGAACGATCATGCCCCTGATGACCGCTGCAGAAGCCGCCATTCGTGTGATGGAGAAGGAAGGCGTCAGCGCCGCCTTCGGAGTCCCCGGCGCGGCGATTAACCCGCTCTACGCCGCCATGAAGAAGCGTCAGTCGATCGACCACGTCCTGGCACGCCACGTCGAAGGCGCCTCCCACATGGCCGAGGGCTATACCCGCGCAAAGCCGGGTAACATCGGGGTCTGCATCGGCACCTCGGGACCGGCCGGCACCGACATGATCACCGGGCTCTACTCCGCCTCCGCCGATTCCATTCCGATCCTCTGCATTACCGGTCAGGCGCCGCGCGCCAAGCTGAACAAAGAGGATTTTCAGGCTGTCGATATCGAATCCATCGCCAAGCCGGTGACCAAGTGGGCGGTCACCGTGCAGGAACCGGCCCTGGTGCCGCGGGTCTTCCAGCAGGCCTTCCACCTGATGCGCTCGGGCCGGCCGGGTCCGGTGCTCATCGACCTGCCGGTCGATGTCCAAATGGCCGAGATCGAGTTCGACGACGAGACCTACGAGCCCCTGTCCCTCTATAAGCCGGCGGCATCGCGCAAGCAGGTCGAAAAGGCGATGGAGATGCTGAACGCCGGCGAGCGGCCGTTGATCGTCGCCGGCGGCGGCATCATCAACGCCGATGCCACGGATCTGCTGGTCGAGTTTGCGGAAATTACCGGCATTCCGGTCATCCCGACCCTGATGGGCTGGGGCAGCATCCCCGACGACCACCCCCTGATGGCCGGCATGGTCGGCCTGCAAACCAGCCACCGCTACGGCAATGCCAGCTTCCTGCGATCCGACTTCGTGCTCGGCATCGGCAACCGCTGGGCCAATCGCCATACCGGTTCGATCGATGTCTACACCAAGGGACGCAAGTTCGTGCACGTGGACATCGAACCGACCCAGATCGGCCGCGTGTTCATGCCCGACTACGGCATCGTCTCAGACGCCAAGGCGGCGCTTGAACTCTTCGTCGAGGTCGCCCGCGAGTGGCGCGACGCAGGCAAGCTGACAGGCCGGAGCGCCTGGGCCGGCGAGTGCCAACACCGCAAAGAGAACATGCTGCGCAAGACCCACTTCGACGAGGTGCCGCTGAAGCCGCAGCGCGTCTATCAGGAGATGAACGAGGTGTTCGGCCGCGACACCTGCTACGTCACCACCATCGGACTGTCGCAGATCGCCGCGGCGCAGTTCCTGCACGTTTACAACCCGCGCAACTGGATCAACTGCGGCCAGGCCGGACCGCTGGGCTGGACCCTGCCGGCGGCCCTGGGCGTGCGCAAGGCGGACCCGGAGCGCGAGATCGTCGCCATCTCCGGCGACTACGACTTCCAGTTCATGATCGAGGAACTGGCTGTCGGCGCCCAGTTCAAGCTGCCCTATATCCACGTGGTGGTGAACAACGCCTACCTCGGCCTGATCCGCCAGGCGCAGCGTGGCTTCGACATGGACTATAGTGTCCAGCTGTCCTTCGAGAACATCAACTCGCCCGACCTCGGCCAGTACGGCGTCGACCATGTCGCCGTGGCCGAGGGCCTGGGTTGCAAGGCGATCCGCGTGAAGAGCCCCAACGAGTTCAAGGAAGCCTTCGCCAGGGCCCACGAGATGATGGCGGAATACCAGGTTCCGGTCGTGGTAGAATTCATGCTGGAGCGGGTCACCAACGTCTCGATGGGCACCGAGCTCGACGCCGTGAACGAGTTCGAGGATATTCTCTGCCTCGATCCCTCGCTCGGCACCGATGGCGTGCCGGCCACCCGGGAGAACGCGGGCATCGACGAGATGGCCGAGGACTCCGAGGAGTTGACGCCGGCCGAGTAACTCTTTTCGCCTGCGCAAAGCGGGCGCCAAAGCCGGCCCCGGAGTCACGCCAACTGCATCGCAGGGCCTAAAACGCCAAGCCCACTGGCATTGACTCCGCGTCGGCCTTGCCGAATAACCTGTACGAAAAGTCTCAGGAGGACCTTAGGAATGCCCAAATTCGCCGCCAATCTGTCCATGCTCTATGGCGAGCACGACTTCCTCGACCGCTTCGCCGCGGCCGCAAAAGACGGCTTCCAGGGGGTCGAGTACCTCTTTCCCTATGCCTTCGAGAAAGAAGTCCTGGCCGAGGCCCTGAAGGCCAACGGTCTGACCCAGGCCCTGCACAACATGCCGCCGGGCGACTGGGATGCCGGCGAGCGCGGCCTTGCCTGCCTGCCCGACCGCGTCGGCGAGTTTCAAGACGGCGTCGGCAAGGCCATCGACTACGCCAAGGCGCTGAATTGCAGCCAACTGCACGCCATGGCGGGCCTGCGTCCCGAAGGCGCCGACCCGGACCAACTCGACAAAACCTACATCGAGAATCTGCGCTTCGCCGCCGCGAAAACCAAGGAAGCCGGCATCAAGCTGCTGATCGAGGCCATCAACACCATCGACATGCCCGGCTTCTACCTCTCCACCTCGGCGCAGGCCCTGGACGTCATTGAGAAGGTCGGCTCGGACAATCTCTTCTTCCAGTACGACATCTATCACATGCAGATCATGGAGGGAGACCTGGTGCGCACCATGGAGGCCAACCTCCCCAAGATCGCCCACATGCAACTGGCCGATAACCCGGGCCGCAACGAGCCGGGCACGGGTGAGATCAACTACCCCTTCGTCTTTGAGGCCGTCGACCGGATGGGCTACAAGGGCTGGATCGGCTGCGAATACAAGCCCAAGGCGGGCACCACGGAGGGGCTGGGCTGGCTGCGCCCCTATCTCTCCGCCAGCGCCGCGGCGGAATAAGCCGCGCGCCACAAAGAACTGCAAAAGGAACGGAACGTCATGGCAAAAATCGGATTCATCGGCCTCGGCATCATGGGCGCGCCCATGGTCGGGCACCTGCTCGACGGCGGCCACGAGGTCACCAGCACGGTGCACCGCACCCCGGCCCCGGACGAGTTGACGGCCAAGGGCCTGAAGCTCGTGGGCAGCGCCAAGGAAGTCGCCGCGGCCAGCGACATCATCATCACCATGGTCCCGGATACGCCCCAGGTGGACGCGGTGCTGTTCGGCGAGAACGGCGTCGCCGAGGGCCTGTCGAGCGGCAAGCTGGTGATCGACATGAGCTCGATCTCCCCCATCGAGACCAAGGTCTTCGCCGAGAAGATCAACGCCCTGGGCTGCGACTACCTCGACGCGCCGGTCTCCGGCGGCGAGGTCGGCGCCAAGGCCGCCTCCCTCACCATCATGATCGGCGGCAGCGACGCCGCTTTCGCCAAGGCGACGCCGGTTTTCGAGCTGATGGGCAAGAACATCACCCTGGTCGGGCCGAACGGCGCCGGGCAGACCACCAAAGTCGCCAACCAGATCATCGTCGCCCTCACCATCGAGGCCGTAGGCGAGGCTCTGGTCTTCGCCTCCAAGGCCGGCGCCGATCCGGCCAAGGTGCGCCAAGCGCTGATGGGCGGCCTCGCCACCTCGCGTATTCTCGAGATTCACGGCGAGCGCATGATCAAGCGCACCTTCGACCCGGGCTTCCGCATCGAGCTGCACCAGAAGGATTTGAACCTGGCCCTGCAGGGCGCCAAGGCGCTGGGCGTGGCATTGCCCAACACGGCGACCGCGCAAGAGCTGTTCAACACCTGTAAGGCCAACGGCGGGGCCGGCTGGGACCACTCGGCCATGGTCAAAGCCTTGGAACTGATGGCCAACCATCCGGTCGCTGAAGACGACGCCGCCTCCGCCGCCGCGGAGTAGGAAACGATTTCCGGGATCATCTGATCCCTAACGCCTAAAATTAAAGGCCCGCCGGTTAGTCCGGCGGGCCTTTTTCTTTTGCGCGCCCTTCAAGCCGCCGGGCTTAGAGCCTTTCCTAGCCGGATTGAACCATTCTGACGGAGTGGGTTTGTGACAAGGGCAAGGGATTTGATGCCGGGCATAGCGGCGCTATGGCCAAGACAAAGCCCGCAGCCATTGGCGCAAAGCCGCCCGTCCCTTCGGGTTTTCGAGCGGCGGCCGCCCGCGGCGTCGGAAGGCTTGCCCGATGCACCGCATCGCGCTGCGCCTGCCTCCTAGCGGATCGACACTCCGCTCGGAAACAGAATTGCTTCAATCCGGCTAGGAAAGGCTCTAGCCCTCGACCCCCATCCGCTGATGCAGAAAGATGGTGCTGACAAGGGCCATGAGATGACTGTCGAGCGACCACCGTTGCGGCGTCGCCAAGCCATCGAGCAGGTCCGCCATCTCCCGCACCCGCGCACCATCCAGAAAGGGTATCGAATCGACGACTTTGCTTCGCAGGGTGTCCTGCAGCAGGGCGGCCATCTTGGGACACCTCTGCGGAATTGCCGGCGGGCAGAGAAAGGGATGCTTCTGCCGACGGGACACGGTGTCCGTCACCACATCCCGGACCGCCTCGCGAAGAATGTACTTCTCCGTCGTGCCGCGGATCTTCAGGCTGTCCGGCGTGCGCTGCAGGAACTCCGCCACTTCGTGGTCGAGAAAGGGAACCCGGCCCTCGACGGCATGGGCCATCTCCATGCGATCACCCAGAGTAGCGAGAACGTAGTTGGGCAGAAAAGTCTTGGCCCAGAGATAGAGCGACTGCTGAACCGGTGTGCGGCCCTTGAGGCGCCGATCGACATCCAGGCCGCCCAGCAGCAACTCGGCCGGGTCCCGTGCTTCGAAGGCCGCGAAATAGTCCGCAGTATAGAATTTTTGCATATGCCCGAAGCGGGCAAGCTGGGGTCGAAGAAAGGTCGGAATATAGCCGAGACGCTGCCGCATCAGGGCTGAGTCCCTGCCCGTCTGCTCGGCCAGTAATATCCCGCGTGACGCTTCGTTGCTCTGGGTCAATGCCTCGAGGAGTCGGTCGGTTTCGGCGGGTTCCCTCTCCTCGGCACTACAAGTCAGCATGTCCTGGCGAAAGTGCGGATAGCCCGCCAACACCTCGTCGGCGCCCTCTCCCGTGAGCACGACCTTGTACCCGGCATCGCGGACAGCGCGGCTGAGCATGTACTTGGCCACACCATGAGCATTGATACAGACACCTTCGGAGTGGAACACTGCGTCGGAAAAACTGTCCGCCAGATCGTCCTGGCGCAGGCCAATGGGAACGTACTCCGCCCCGGCCAGGGCCGCCATCTCCTGCGCGATCGGGCCTTCGTCATAATCCAGGTGATCGAAACGCAGGGTGAAGGCGCGGATGGGATCGCTGCGGAGCTGCGCCGCGAGCCCGAGGATGGCGCAGGAGTCGAGCCCGCCGCTCAAATAGCAGGCGACCGGCACGTCGGCGCGCAGGCGCAGTCGGACCGCCTCCGTCAGCGTCGAACGAATCCCGTCGATATACTCCTGTTCCGACATGGCAGACGACTCGCCCAGGCCAGCGGGGTAGTCCACATCCCAGTACTGAATAACCCGAACACCGTCCCGGTCCGCGGTCAGGTAATGCCCCGGCGGAACCGAGCGGATTCCCTGAAACGGCGTGCGGTCAGCTCCCCGCAACCCGATGCCGAAGTAAACGCTCTCCGGATCCCAGCGCGCCGGCAGGCCGGCGGCGAAGAGGGCCTTCATTTCCGAGGCCAGATAGAGGTCGCCGTTGTGGAAGCCGTAGTACAGCGGCTTCACGCCAAAGCGGTCACGGCAGGCAAAGAGCCTCTGCTTGCGCTCGTCCCAGATCGTGAAGGCGAATTCACCGCGCAGGTGCTTGACGCAGTCCGCGCCGAGATCCTCGTAGAGGTGCAGCGCAATCTCGCTGTCCGAGCGCGTGCGAAACCGGTGGCCGTCGCGCTCCAGCGCCTGGCGCGTCTTCTCGTAGTCGTAGAACTCGCCGTTGACGACGATCCGAAGCTGCTCGTCCTCGCTGGCGATCGGCTGCGCGCCGGTCTCCAGGTCGATGATGCTGAGGCGGGTATGTCCCAATGCGACCCGGCCATGCGGCGCCACCCAGGTCGCCTGCCCGTCAGGGCCCCGGTGATGAAGGCGCGCCGTGGCCCGGTTCAGCGCCTCCACCGAAACCTGCCCGTCGCGCGAAAAGATCGAGACAACCCCGCACATGTGAAAGCTCTTACCGCAAACCCCTTAACAATGACGATGCGGCAAATCGCGCCGCAGCAGTTCCTCCAGTGGCCGGCAGGAGCAAAATTCAGTGTTTGAAGGTTTCCATGGCCTGGAAAATGCGTACGGCGGTGGTCAGCCAGCAGAGGCCGCCGAAGCCCCAGGCGAACCAAGCGAAGAGATCGGGAAAGAGGCAGATCGCCACAAAGAGGCCGATGGTCTCGGAGCCCTCCGTCAGGCCGCCGAGGTAGTAGATCGACTTGGGGCCGCGCGCCGCCGAGGTGATGCCGCGCTTGGCGGCCAGGGTCGCAAAGGCGAGGAAGCTGGCGCCGGTGCCGACGAAACTGAAAATCAAAAAGGCAGCAGGCAGTGCTTCGTCCGGTCTGCCGACGGCAAAGAAAAACACGACGCCGGAATAGAACAGGAAGTCCAGAACAATATCGAGATAGCCGCCGAGATCGGTGATCCGTCCATGCCGCGCCACCGCCCCGTCAAGGCCGTCGGCCAGGCGGTTCAGCAGGATCAGGACCAGCGCGCCCCAATAGTTGCCCAGCGCCAGCAAGGCCCAGGCGCCCATGCCGACGCCGAACCCAGTCCAGGTAATGCTGTTGGCGGTGATGCCGAGACGCGCCATCCGCCGCCCGATCCAGTCGAGCGGCGGGTCGATGACCTGACGGAGGCGTGCGTCCAGCATAGCTTGCGTTTATTCCGCCGTACTCAGCCGGTCTCCACGAAACGGCCGAGGCGCACCGCCGAAGCCCCGGCGTTGAGTCGCCGCGAAGGCATGATGAGAACGCAATCGTCGTAAGGCGTGGTGACCGGTTTGTCGCCGTCATAGGCAATGGTGCTGCCCGCCGTGGGAATGACCTCCAGCCCTTTGTAGTCCTCGACGAAACGGAACTCCCCGCTTTCGATGGTGATCGGCCCGGTCACCTCGATGAAACGCTGCTCGGGTAGAACCACACCTTCCAGTCCCGCGGCCGCCCAGTCGGGATCGACCATGTCATTCGCCAGCAGGAAACGCAGCGCCGTCTGGATCGCAAGGGGACCGGCGGCAGCTTCCCAGTGCTGGCCGCACTCCATCAAGAGGGCGTTCTTCGGGCTGCCGGCCTCGGCAAAGCCCTCGTAGTCGCGCATGCGCTTTCCGGCGGCATGGCCGGCGTCGGTCACCACGATTTCCGGCAGGCCGACGGCGCGGGCCAGGTCGCGCCCCTTGGCCAGAGGGCCGGCCATCATCAGCGGCGGCGTCTTCTCCTGCATGGAATGAATGTCGAGCAGGATGTCCACCGTATCCATATAAGGGCGCACCGTGCGGGCCCGGCGCAATTCGGCCGAGTCCCTGGCCGGGTCTTCCAGCGCCTGGACGGTCCAGAGCCGGTTGAAATCCTCGTCGATGAAACGCGAGACCGTCGGGTTGGCGGGATCGAAGCTGAGGTAAGCCTCGGTGTTCATGAAGCCGAGGGAGAGCTTGCCCTTGAGCGGGCGGACATCATGGCGGAACAGCCAATCCAGTGCGATCGCGCCGCAGACTTCGTTGCCGTGCACGACGGCGGTGATCATGACGTGCGGGCCAGGTTTGCCACTGTCGAAGCAGGTGAAATACTCGGTGCCGGTATTGCCCGCTTTATATGGCGCGATATCGGGGGCGGTCAGTTCAATTGGGTAGTTTGTTGCCTGCGGCATCAGTCGTCTCCCTGCTGAGCCTGTTTCTCATGAGATTCGTTTGGTGCTTCCGCACCCTGCCACTCTGCCTCGCGGTCCAGGGGGAACAGTCCGCTTGGCGCAAGGCGGTAGGGCAACTGCGTCAGCTCTGCCGTACCCCAGTCGGGCGTATCGACAATGACGATGGCGGCGGCCAGCGGCTCGTAGACGGCACGAAAGTGGGTCTTGGAGCGCAGCAGCACGATGTCTTGCTCGGCAAAGTCGATGCCGAACTGCTCCAACGCATCGAGGTCGATGGCCGTGGTGGAGTTCGATATGACGCTGACGGTGACCTTGCCGATACGCAGCAGGGCAGCAGGGCCGAGGTCGATGCGGCGTCCCCGGCGCATCGGTCCCTTGCCGGTGAAAACCTTCTCGCCGGCCCAGAGCACCTCGGCCTCCACCGCGATCGGGCCGCCGGCGCGTTCCGACGACTTGCCGCCGAGCGCGACCGCAAGCCGTGAACCCACCCCCACCGCCACGGCGGCGGCCGCGGTTTCGGGATCCCAAAGGTAAGGGCAGTGAACCGCGAGCCCGTCGTTCTCGGCGATCAAGCGGCGCAAGCACCAGGTGGAATCGTTCAGCCGGTCGGCATGTTCCAGCAGCACCACCGGCCCGTCGGCCCGGCGCGCGAGGTCCCTGGCTTTGGCAATGCCGCCATCGAGATCCTCGACCAGGCCTTCGTGCAACAAAGCCGCCCGCCGGTCCCACACCCGTTGCGCAAGGTCACTGGCCTCAGCCCGCGCCAGAGCAAGGTCGCCATCGCTCACCACCGCGACCGAAAAGCCGAGGTCGGGCGTATCGGCATAGGCAAAACCGCAGAACACCGAAGCGTCGATGATCCCGGCGGACCTCTCCGGCAAGGCCAGGGATTCCGCGACGATCTCCGACAGAGGCGCGAGACCGGTGGCGGTGAAGATACTGGGCAGCACGACCGGCACCTTCACCATCGCCAGCTGCGGGTCCTGGCGGCCTGCCAGCCTCGCCAAGAGGCAACGTGCCGCGCGGGCGCCGGTCTCGGCCATGTCGACGTGCGGCGAAAAGTGAAACCCGAAAAGCGCCGTGCAGAGCTCGGCCGTACGCGGCGAAAGGTTGGCGTGCAGATCAAAGGCCACCATGATCGGCAGGCCCGGCCCGACCTCGCGGCGCAGCGCCGCCAGCAAATTGCCTTCCGGGTCGGGGCGCTCCGGAGTGGTCATGGCGCCGTGCAGGAACAACAGCAGGCCATCGAGCGGCGCCGCCTGCCGCAGCCCTGCGAGCAACTCGTCGCGGAAATGCTCGAAGGCCTCATCGCTGGCCGAGCCCGCCGCCGAACAGTCCGTATAGACCAGCGGCAGGACCTCGGCCCCTGCCGCGTCCAATACCCCGAGGAAACCTCCCGCGACGGTGGCCGTTCCGGCCAATCCCTCGGAGAGTTCCGCGCCACGTCGCGCTTCCCGCTCGAAATCGCCGAGGCCGGTCAGCTGCGGCAGAAAGGAAACCGACTCCAGGGCGAAACCGCCGACGGCGATCCGAAATGCTCCCTTCGTCGTGGACTGCCCCATCAAGTCTCGCCCAGATAAACGTCGGCCATGGCCCCGGCCAGGTGGGCCCGGATCGCCGCGATCAACTGCTGGGCCGGACGAGAGAAGCCGCGGTCGGCCAGATGCAGCGCGCCATAGCGGTTGGCCAGGCGCGGCGTCAGCGGACGCGCTTCCAGCTCACCCCGGCTGGTCCCGCCCCAGGACAAGGCGTTGAGGATGGCAACGCCCTGCCCCATGCGCACCAGATCGCAGATCGTGCCGGAGAGGTTTGTCTCCGCGCGCAGGCGCATCGGCACGCCGGCGCGGCGGAACATCTGCTCGATGCGATGGCGCGAAGAGTAGCGGCGGGTCATGGTGATCAGCGGCACCTCCGCCAGGTCCTCGACACATATTGTCGTCTTGGCCGTCAGGGGATGGCCCGGCGGCAACAGCACCATGGACCGGGTTTCGATCAGAGGAAGAGTATCGATGCCGGGATGGCTTTCGAGCAGCGAGGCAAAGGCCAGGTCCACCTGATCGCGCAGCAGCCAGTCGATCATCATGTCGGTAAGGCCGATCTCCATGGTGAGCACCAGGCGGGGGTGTTCACGCAGAAAGCCGTCCAGCAAACCGTGCAACACGGACTCATAGAGCATCGGCGTGACGCCTATCCGCAGTCGCCCGACGCCGTGCCGCCGCACATCCTCGGCCGAGCGTTGTACCCGATCGATGCCGTCGAGCGCCTGGCCGACGTCGATGGAGAGGCGGTGCGCCTCGGGTGTCGGTGTGAGCTTTCCCTTAGCGCGATGAAACAGGGAAAAGCCCAGTTCTTCTTCGAACTGCTTGAGCATACGACTGACCGCCGGCTGGGACACGCAGAGGTAGCGCGCCGCAGCGCTGACCGAACCGGCTTCCATAACCGCTTGGAAAGCCGCCATCATTCGTGGCGTGGGAAGCCGCCGGCCTTCCGACTCGCCTTGGGGATCTAAGATGTAGCTCATAATTTTTTGTTATAGGCGCCATGACAGAAATGGCAGGGTTTGCCTGCTGAACTGCGTTAAATGCCGTAAGCTGCATTTCACTTTGACAGCCCCACTAGACCTTCGCATTATACCTATGAAGGCCCCGCCGTCGAGCCAAGGGAAGGGCCGGAAAGCAAAAACCCGCGCGCGGGAAACGCGCCGCGGAAAACAGGAACAGGCGCATCAACGTCTTACGGGGAACAAATTCATGCGAAAGAGCACTTTGCTATGCGCGGTCTCGCTGGCCGCTGTTCTGGCTTCACCGCTGTCCGCGCAGGAACTGAAAATCGGCCTGTCGTCGGAACCTTCGGCGCTGGATCCGCACTATCATAACCTCGGGCCGAACAACGCCATGCGACGGCACATGTTCGACTCGCTCATCCTGCAGGACGAGGCCCAGCAGTTGACGCCGGGCCTGGCGACCTCCTGGAAACCGACGGACGAAACCACCTGGGAGTTCAAGCTCCGCGAAGGCGTGACCTTCCACGACGGGTCGCCCTTCACGGCAACCGACGTGGTCTACACCGTGTGTCGTATTCCGACGGTGGCAGACAGCCCGTCTTCCTTCACGGTCTATACAAAAGCCATTGCCGATCTCCAGATCAAAGATCCGCACACACTGATCGTGAAGACCGACAAGCCCTACCCGCTGCTGCCGGTCGAACTGTCCACCTGGGGCGTCCTCTCCGCCACGGCCAACGGCGTAACCGGCGACATCGGCTTCAGCCGCGAAGGCTGCACCGGCACCGGCGAATTTCCCAAGACCGCAGCTTTCAACGATGGCTCCAAGGCGATCGGCACCGGCCCCTTTAAATTCAAGGAATTCTCCCGCGGCGAAAAGATCGTGCTGGAGCGAAACGACAACTACTGGGGCGACAAGGCCGCCTGGGCCAGTGTCACCCTTCGCCCCATCACCAGCAACGGCCCGCGTGTGGCGGCCCTGCTGGCCGGTGACGTCGATATGATCGACAAGCCGCCGCTGCAGGATCTCGAGCGCATCAGGAGCGAGGGCTTCGAAGTGGCACAGGGCCTGTCGAACCGGGTCATCTACCTGCACTTCGACCACGAGCAGGAACCGACCCCCGGCATCAAGGGCACCGGCGACAAGAACCCCTTCAAGGATGCACGCGTACGTCAGGCCGTCTCCAAGGCGATCAATCGCGAGGCCATCGTCGAGCGCATCATGGGCGGGGTTGCGGTGCCGGCCGGCGAGTTGCTGCCGCCGGGCATGTTCGGTTCCACGCCGGACGCTAAGCACGAGGGTTTCGACCCCGAAGGCGCGAAAAAGCTTCTTGCCGAAGCGGGCTATCCCGACGGCTTCGAACTGGTCCTCGGTTCGCCCAACGATCGCTATATCAACGATGCGCAGATCGCTCAGGCAATCGCCCAGATGCTGGCCCGTGTCGGCATCAAGACCGAAGTCGATGCCATGACCAAAAGCACCTTTTTCGCACGCCGCAACAAGTACGAGTTCAGCCTCTATATGGCGGGCTGGGGTTCGGGCACCGGTGAAATGTCCTCGCCCCTGCGGGCCTTGGTTGCCACGCGCAACAAGGACAAGGGCATGGGCGGCACCAACCGTGGCCGCTACTCCAATGCCGAACTCGATGCGATGATCGAAGAGGCGCTCGCCACCG
>PJEL010004107.1_pt1 | contig 12175 bp, 16 predicted proteins | sample 1853271 | NCBI WGS metagenome assembly PJEL01 (sample SAMN08108733, study PRJNA415343) | Invertebrate metagenome, whole genome shotgun sequencing project. | host: Globobulimina | place: Sweden: Gullmar Fjord | collected 2015-08 | reverse complement strand
GCCTTTGGTGGTTATAAAAAATCAGGTGTAGGCCGTGAAACCCATAAAATGGCACTAGAACAATACCAACAAACTAAGAACTTATTAGTAAGTTATGATGTAAATCCGCTGGGTTTCTTCTAAAGCTTTATTTTTAAGAACGCACTAAAACAACACACGTTTATGCCAGTTTAGTTTTCTTTCAGAGGAGCTAAACTGGCCTTTTTTATTTCTAATAGCCAAAGATTTTCTTACAACTCAACAAACTTTTTAGTAGCTAAGCATGAACTTATTGATGATAATGCTAATCATTAAGTACATAACCTGAACTATGGATAATGAGTGCTTGATGTTTAAGTAAAAAAACAACTTACGGTTGCTAATAACAAAATTCACAATAGTTAAATGACAGATATACTCTTGTCACTGTTTCAATTTATTCGATTATCAAGGCAAAACGTTTATCAATAACGAGTTATTTATCGACGTTTTAACGCTGGGAATCGGATAAAGGGGAATATTGAGCAAGTGCTGCTTATCCATAGTTCAGGTTACATTAACAAAATGTACATTTATCCTTTTATATTTATCGTTAAATAAGAGTTAAGCCATTAAGTTATGAGTAAAAAATTCTACGTTGTCTGGAAAGGCGCAAAAACTGGCATATTCACCACTTGGCCTGAAGTACAACAACATACAGCGGGTCGTTCTGACGCTCAATATATGGGTTTTGAATCAAAAGCTGCAGCCGAGCAAGCCTTTGCATCTACCTACACAAAAGCCCTAATGCAGCGCTCGTTAAGTAAAAAAGCTGGTTCAAGTACGGCGCCAACCTCTAGCCGTAAAACTAGCGGTAAAAGTACTAGTGCAAAAGCGGCCACTATTAGTCCTAATGGACCAAGTGATGTGGAAATATATTGTGATGGAGCATGTTCACCTAATCCGGGTAAGTCGGGTACTGGTATTGCCGTTTATGAATTAGGTAAAGTGACTTCTCTCTATTACGGTTTGTATGAGAAAAATGGCACTAATAATACTGCTGAGTTAAACGGCTTACTTTCATCATTTCAATTAGCTGAGCACTTCATTGCAAAGAATAGCAAGAAAAACAGTGAACAGAGTATTTGCATTTTATCTGACTCAAAGTATTCAATTGACTGTATTACCAAGTGGGCTAAAGGCTGGCAGGCCAAAGGTTGGACCCGTGGTAAAGGAGAAGAAATCAAAAATTTAGCGCTAGTACAGCAGTGTTATGCTCTTTATAAAACCATACACACTAAAATCACTATTCGTCACGTTAAAGGTCATGCCAACATAGAAGGCAATGAGCTAGCAGACAGAATGGCGGTATTGGCAAGAAAACAACAACAAGTGGCTATGATTCGTTATAGCGAAGCAATAAACATCAAAGCGCTCTTAGCGATGGAATCTGGCTAATATAGTCCTTAACTGACGTAACCAACCTAACTATGCTTATTAATATTCTGTTAACTCTGGCACTGTTGCTGTTAACAGCCTTTATTCTTTCAAGGATATTTACCTTTCCTAGAAACATTTGGCTGTTATTTATTACACAGCCTCTTGTGGGCTGTTCTGCGCCGATTATCGTTTTCATTGGTGGCATTTTATCAAGTGAAATGGCAAGCGACCCTAGCTTAGCAACCTTACCCATAACATTAATGATTTTAGGTGTAGCTGCGGGTTCAATTCCTGCCGCCATGATAGCCAAAGCAAAAGGCAGGCACTTTGCTGTTTATACTGGCTTGAGTTGTTTATTTATCGCTAGTATCACAGCTATTACTGCTGCAAAACTATCATCTTTTGAACTTTTTTCTTTTGCTAGCTTTCTTATTGGCGTTGGTGGCTCATTTACTCAGCAATTACGCTTTGCTGCCATCGAAAGTAGCTTAAACAGTGACGATATTCCCAAAATATTATCAATATTAATGCTTAGTGGTGTGTTTGCCGCCTTTTTAGGGCCTGAAGTGGCAGTCTTTGGCAAAGATATACTCACCTCACCTCATGGCTATGCAGGATCATTTTTGTTATTGGCGGCTTTAATTGCCAGTGCAATGCTGATAATGCTGGCTTTTAAAAACCCAACATTCAGCAGTGATGAAACCGTCGGAGAAGCAAGATCATTAAGTGAAATAGCCAAACAACCTGTGTTTTTAATCGCTATATGTACCGCTACTATTGGCTTTGCCTTGATGAGTTACTTAATGACTGCAACACCGTTGAGCATGCATCATATGCAGGGGCATAGTTTGAACGATACTAAGTGGGTTATTCAAAGCCATATTGCTGCTATGTATATTCCTTCGCTTATAGCGCCATGGCTGATCAAATATATTAAACTTAAAGGCTTGTTAATTATTGGCACCTTGATATACACCTTAGTTGCCTTTATTGCTCTATCAGGTCAAGAGGTGATGCACTATTGGTGGGCGCTATTACTACTCGGTGTTGGTTGGAACTTTTTATTTTTAACTGGAACATCACTCTTGCCACAAAGTTATCACGCCAGCGAGCGTCATAAAGTACAGGCAACCAATGACTTTGTTCTTTTTGGCTTTCAAGCAGTGGCATCATTATTAGCTGGCTGGGTATTATTTAACGCTGGTTGGCACTGGGTGGTCGTAACAAGTTTACCCTTTATATTGATACTATTTGCTGTGATTGTTTTTTACCATAGGCAGCAGAAAACTTTACAGCCTAAAGAAAAACTGTAATAGTTTTATCAACAAGTTAACGGTTTTCAGTCAACTTTTCATGAATTAAAGAACCGTCAACTTTTCATGAATCAAAAGAACAGTCAAATAAGGATTTTTTATGAGTGGTACAACTATGGTTGTGGTTATTGTCTGTGTTGTGTGTGGCATTTTATACAAGATGTATAACAAGCACCTCGAATTTAAAGCAAAAACAATCGAGCATAATAACTCTGCCGATTCAGCGAGTGAAGCGTTACAAAAAGAAGTTCAAGCACTTAGTGAGCGGGTAAAAACGTTAGAAACAATAGTGACTGATGAAGGTTATCAAGTACAAAAAGATATTAATAATCTTTAATAGCAATTCAAGTAACGTTGAGGTTAATAATGAAACTTATTATGAAAACTGAGTTTGATAACCTTAGACTCAATCAAAATCACGATTATGAAACTGATAGTAATGGTGAAAAGCAGGTAGTAAAAATTTTTTGTGGTGAGTTATTAATCGCCAAAAAAATCAAACAGAAGAAATCTATTCGATTCTTTGGCATTTCAAGCTATGCGCAATACCTCACTCAAGAAGAAACGATTAAGTGAGAACTTTGAAATAAGTACTGTAGAGCAGGTGCTTACTTCTTTAACATCGACTTTAAATCTGCAAACGGATTATAGGTGGCGCTATCTTGATTGGTATCGCCAGCTTTCACTTCCGTTTTATAGTTCGCATGGTCAGTATATTTGGCATGTTCATTATCATGGCAGTAAATACACAAAAGCTCCCAGTTACTACCATCATTCGGGTTATTGGTATGATCGTGATCCATATGATGTACTGTTAATTCTCTTAAGTTAGAAAACTCAAAAGCACGTGCACAGCGACCACATACCCAAGGGAATAACTTTAATGCTCGGTCACGATAACCTTTTTCTTGTTGTTTGTAGTTGGCACTAGTGCCGAAGCGATCTGAGGACATAATAGTTTAGGACATTAATAAGTAAACAATGAGGCTAGTGTATTGCTAAGCACCATACTTATCAATAGTGAGTGTTAGCAATACAAGTACTTTAAACATTGAAAATTTACATATTAAGCGTATCAATTTCCACTTTAGTTTGTTGTGCTAAGACTTCCATTGTCTTTCCGTGAGGGATAGGTAAGCGTGAATCAGAGTCCACTTGTACAAAAACAATATCATCAGCTAAACAAATGGTCTTTTTAGTGGCCTTATTACGCACTAAACAAGTGACAGTAATAGACGTTCGCCCTACCTTTTTTGTTTCTAAACCAAATTCAACCACATCACCCTGCATTGCTGCAGATTCAAAACTAATTTCACCAATATGCTTGGTTACCAAACAGTTAGTTTCTAATTGACAGATAGCAAATATTGCCGCCTCTTCATCAATCCACTCAAGGGCACGACCACCAAACAGTGAGTTGGCGTAATTTAAATCATTGGGCATAACAAGACGACGGGAGAGAAAGCGCATAACAAGCCTTTAAGTAAATGTATGTATAAAGTGATAAGGGTTATTATAGCACTTTACAGACACTGGACTGAGTATTAACTCTAAATTATCTTTAATATTTTCACCTGTCTTTATTTAGGTATTAAAAATAAGCAAAAAACAATCACTAAGTATTCATTTAAATTTAAACCACCTGAAAACATCGAGTTTAAAACACTGTTTAGTTGGATATGTAACCGAGGAAGCTAAGTCATAACTATCACTTAGCTGATATACATCAATGACACTTTAATTAACAGTTTGAAAGTAAAAGGCTATAGGGTAAGTTATGCAATTCGAGTAGGTTGATCTTCCTAAGGTACCTACATAGTTAAGCCGTTATGAGTGAATCAAATGAATAAGATAATTATTTTAATATTAGTTATGTGCCTATTAGGTTGTAGTAAGGTTGTCGATGTGCAATTAGAGCCTGAGGTACAAATGTTCCTTCGTAGTGATCTCCTACAGAGAATCACTCTTACTCAAAAGGATCCAGCCTATATCGAGCTCAAAGAATGGCTAGTCGAAAATAAAGAAAATTGGCAGAGCACTTCTGGTCGATACCCTGATGGTGTCTACGTAAAATCGGGTGACTACGGAATCCAAGTTACCGAGTTGAAAGTAATTCTTTACTCAACAGTAGGGAATGAGCCTAAAGCTATATATATCCAACAAATTTCAAATGATGAGTTAAGAGCTGTATTTAACTTTGGGAAATAAATTTTTAGACAAGGCCATTAGTTGTTAGTAGAGCTAATCGCCATTCTATTTTCAAGGAATATCTATGAAAGTCCTTTCGATGTTAGTCACTACAGCTTTTCTATTTTTCTGCACTTCGTTGATTGCCAATGATTCAAAGCAAAGCAGCGCCGTAAAAGAAAAAGAATTAACAGTTAAGCTAGTGCAATTGCAAGATAACCAAGGGCTGAAATATATTGGTGGCTTGGTGCAAGCAAAGGATTTATCACCGTATTTAGCGCTAATGAAAAAACAAATTACGGCTGACTTTAGCCATTACCGTGATAATCAATCCAGTCGTGATCATGGCGAATTTCATATGACCCTGATTAATCCTTATGAATATCAAGAAATAGATCAAAGTAAGATTGCCATTGGAGAGACAGTCACCATAACTTTAAAGGGACTGGGTCGTGTGGCGAAAGGCAATAAAGAAGCTTACTTTGTTGTGGTGCAGTCTAGTCAAGCGCAAGGTCACCGTCGGCAATTGGCGCTAACAGCAAAAGACTTTCATATTACCTTAGGCTTTAAACCTGAAGATGTTTTTGGGGTTAGTAAAGGTGTAGAACGATTAATCAAAAAATAGCAAATAACGCTTTGTTATGGAGTTTATCTTATATAGTTTTAGTTTGGACTTTAAAGTGCTATTTAAAAATTGTCCTTTAAAATAGCTAGTTGAATCAGTAGCCTTTGTGTATCAAAGCCTAAAAAAATTATGTTATGGTTGCATAGGGTATAAATACCCCGCTTGCTGTGGGGTATAATTTATAAATATTTGGAGTGCAAATGAATAATAAAATTATTGGCATCGTACTTATCATTGCAGGTGTTGCTTTAGCGCTTTGGGGTTACAACATTTTTGACTCTGCTAGCTCACAACTTAGCCGTGCAGTAAGTGGCGATACGCCTATTGAAGCTTGGGCGGCAATGGTTGGTGGTGCTATTAGTGTTGTTATTGGTATTACCAAAGTAAAGTAGCTAACTATAATAATTTCTCCCCTACTTTAACTGAACCACCAAGTCATTTTCGCCGCGTCTTAGCGGCGTTTCTTTTCAGTAACTCTGTAAACTAACTATCTAAATTAAGGATTTATCATGCATATAGATAAAGCTAAAAAGCGCATAGCAAAACAGGTACAAAAAGGCTTTAAGGGCTACCCGCTCATTTCTATAGCTTACTTCGGAAAAGACGAACAATGTGCTACAGAAGTCGTCATGTCATTTACTTTAGAAGAAGGTGCACAAGTCCAAGAAGAGCGCTTTGCCAGCAAAACAGACGCACGCGAAGATGAAGTGATTCAAACAACTTTAATTAAAGTTATTGACCGAGCAAACGCTTGCTCTGTGGTTGAAGTAGAAGGTACTTCGATTATTTAGGCTTTTAGCTTAAAATATCAGCGATTGTTTCAATTACCTTTCTTTAATGGATATCAAAGATGACGATGAAAAAGTATATTCTCTTATTTCGAGGCATTAATGTCGGTGGTAAAAATTTATTGCCGATGAAAGAGCTCGTGCCATTACTTGAACAAAACAACTTTCACCAAGTAACCTCTTATATTCAAACAGGTAATCTTGTATTAAACAGCACAAGTAACCCTGTAGAATCCGTTAAAAGTATTGTTTTTGAACGCTTTCGTTTTTCTCCAGAGCTATTTGTATTGGATGAAAAGCTATTTTCTATATCCTGCACCAATAATCCCTACACTGAGTTTGAAGGTAAATTTGTACACTTTTATTTTTGCCATAATAATATTGAGTTAAGCCAAGAGAAGCTGAACAAGTACCTTGGTGCATCTGAGAGTTTTCAGGTAATAAATAACGTATTTTATTTACATGCGCCCGATGGTATCGGCCGCTCTAAACTGGTCGCCAATATTGAAGCTTGTTTAGGGCAAGCCGCCACAGGTAGAAACTTAAATACTATTAATAAAATAAGCCTTATGCTGAAAAATACCTAGCAGCATACTTACTGATAAATGTTAAAACTAGTGGTTATCGATAAATAAGGAAGCACTGATGAAAATGGTTTATAGCAATGAAAATAGTTTTATCGCCAACAATGTAAAAAATCTGCTTGAGTCACAAGGCATCAAAAGCTTTATCAAAAATGAGTTTGCACAAGGTGCTGTTGGTGAAATATCGGCTTTCGATGCTTGGCCTGAAGTTTGGGTTACTGATGACTGTGACTTTGATAGCGCCATGGAAGTGGTGAAGTCTGTACAGAATAAACAAGAAAGCATTGACTGGGTTTGTAGCAAGTGCGCTGAAAAAAATGATGCTTCTTTTGACGTTTGTTGGCAGTGTCATAATGAAAATAAATAGCACATTTGCCTTGGTTCAAACAAAATAAAGAGCCAAGGATATAGTGATTAATACTATAGTCACGGCTCTTTATTTTAGGTTCAATAGTATCTGACAAAGCACTAACTATTAAGAAAACATATTTTTTAGGCTATCTGCTAATTCAACAAAGCGCTCTTTCATACTACGTTTAACTTTAATAGTCACACCACTAAAGATTGAAAAACCTTCAATAATAATCGTTGGCCTATTTACACTGTTTTGTCTAATCGTTGGTGCTCTATCCTGGCTTGGCGCAATATTATCAATGCCGCCAAAAATACAAAATGCTTTTGACACCACGTTGACATTTTCAGGTACATAAATAGTGTCACCGCTAAATAAGCTAAACATTTTAATACGTACCACTTCTTGGCTAAATTGCGCATCGGTAAAGTCGATATCTGTACCACTAAAAATACTAAAATAACGAGTTTCCTTAGCAACTTTCCATGCACCGCCGCGGGTACTGCCACTAAAGATATTTACCATATAATCCAGCTCTTCAGCTTCACCAGCCACATAGTTCGGCGCTAGATCTTGCTTTTTACTCTCAACAAACGCCTTATCAACTGCAAGCGGTAAGTCACAGGTTAAATCAACCAATGCTTGGTGATTCGCCAACTCCATGGCTTGGTCTAGACGACGTTCAAAGGCTTCATAAGATATTTCACCATGACTATAATTCATGATCAGTTGATCAATCACTTCACTACGTACTGTTTCTATTGGTCTATCTGCTAAGGTAACGGTCATTTTACTTTCCTTGTTGTCTCAGTTTTTATGATTATAAACTTACATATGAGTAACACTTTAGTCAATAATAAAGCAATGACAATGCCAGAAATATAAACTAATAAATACAACGACTTATAAAAACAGGAGTTGTAGAGACTAACAAAGGGGCAATTAACTGGTTAAATTGACTAAAACAAAGGGAGATGGGCTTAGAGAGGTTTTATAAGCGAGGAACTTTTACAGCTGAGTATTCAGCAAAGATAAAGGCAGCGTCTTTGTATTCATTAACCACAGCTGACTATAGTGGCTTAGCTTAAAAGTGTATCGCTCAATTAATGCGTACAAGTACTCATTAATTGAGCGATACACGAATAAGATAAGTTGCTATTAATGTAATACTGCGCGAATGGGTAGACCTGCACAAATTTCAGCTTCAGCAATGAGAATTTCTTCTAAACGCTCATCAACTTCTTCCTTGTCACAATACTCATAAGCAAGTTCAACAAATAAGTTTTTATGCTTCTCTTCTGATTTAGCAATAGCTACATAAAGATCTTTATCTTTACCTTCAGGTAATGCTTGTGAAACTAACCAGAATTTCTCATAGCCACGCGCTTCAATGACTGCAGCAACAAGTAACCTATCCATCATAAATTTATTGGTGCCGTTACGGAATAAAGCACGAATTTGGGTGATGTATGGGTCTTTTTTATCTTGCCCTAAGGTCACATCGCGAGCAACCAGCAGTTTTAATACTTGTTTAAAGTGAATAAGCTCTTCAATAGCTAAATCTGTCATTGCACGAACCAATTTAGCTTTATCTGGATAATGAGATAACATTGCCATTGCCATGCCAGAGGCTTTTTTCTCAGCTGCTGCATGATCTTGTAGAAAAAGGTTAAAGTCAGCCATGACAGCATCAACCCAGTCTTGACCTGTGTGGTGTTTTAATTCAAACATAGTTACTACTCTTTAGATAATACTTACCTAATGAAATCAGTTAATGACATCATTAATGAAATTGGCGTGATTTTACCTGTGAACTTCAGTTGGAACAATAATTAAAATGCACAAGGTTGATCTCGTTTAATAAAGCACCTTATCGATTTTTCCTTTTTTTGTGGACTCAACTTTCAAAGCGTTATTTAAGTCCTGCCACGCTTTGACTTTACCGCCGATATTGATTTGCTTAAAACCGCCCTCTCGCGCATTACTTGCATCAATATTTAAAAACGCTAACACCGATGAATAACTATCTTCCTCACTGACATCAATCGTCAGTAGATCTTCAGATCGCTCTTTAAAGTAGTCATTAACTCCCTGTTGATGACGTTGATAACAGCCAAGTAAAAACTCATCACTATTAAGATTTTCTTCGCTAAGAGGTGAGAATACGTCTTTATAACAACGTTTTAAATGTGGATTGAAACCACCATCAGTGCGCTGTAAATTCACAATCATACGCTGTAATAATTGCCTGATTGAAGGTAACCACTTTTCAGGGGCACGGGTCAGGTAAATAAATTTACTGTTAGGATAGTGTTTATCAAGCTTTTGGTAGTCACAAAAAATGGGCGTATCTGCTAGAACCTGTGCTTGAATAAAAGCCTCTTGAGTATAGGCATTATGTGCCGTTTTAAAGCCCTGCTCTAACATAGCTAAGCAAACACTGGTGGTTGCAGTTCTAGGTAAGCCAATAATAAATATTTTTTCTTGTGACACTAAGTTAAGCCTTTTAAAATAAGTGGATTCAAAATCAACTAAAGTCGCATTTAAATCTAACGTTAATCATGATAAAACAAGCGATTATAACTTACTTTTTAATTTAACAAAGCGACAATTGACTGTGATCAATAAATACCTTATTTATGAGCGCATACTGGGTTAATAAGCAAACAAATACCTAGTCAAAAACCTAGTTTATACCTAGGAAAGAATAGCCAAGGAGTCTTCATGACAGTACAAGACGAGCAATCTAATGTTGATGGAAAATCAGTTAATTGGGCTGATTACTTAAAGTCAGGTAATCGTATTTTTATTGGCTCAAACGCCGCCGTGCCCAACGCCCTAATAGATGATCTTATCGCTAATAGCCAAGGCTTACACGATATTGAAACCGTACATATTTTAACGCTATCAGAGAATGTGTGGGCTAAACCTGAACATAAAGATCTTTTTAAAGTAAATAGCTTATTTATTGGTGGTAAAAATATTCGTGAAGCAATTGCTGAAGGCCGTGGTGATTATACGCCTTGCTTCATTTCCGATGTGCCACGTTTGTTTAATGAAAACAGCTTGCCTCTTGATGCAGCCCTTATTATGGTCAGTCCACCTGATGAATATGGTTACTGCTCATTAGGCGTCAGTGTTGATATTGTTTCAGCTGCAGTAAAAGCGGCAAAGTATGTTATTGCACAAGTAAACCCTAAAATGCCTCGGACCAATGGCCATAGTTTTGTGCATGTAAATCAAATTCATGCTTGGATGGATGGAGATCAAGAGTTACCGCAAATTACCCCGCCAGAAGTTGATCGTCGCACCGAACAAATTGGCCAGTATGTTGCCATGCTCATTGAAAATGGCGCTACTTTACAAATAGGCATAGGTAAAATTCCTGAAGCCGTATTAAAGTATTTAGGTAATCATAAAGATTTAGGCATTCACTCAGAGATGATCTCAGATGGCGTGGTTGATCTGATGGAATCAGGCGTGATCAATAACCGCCGAAAAACCTACCATAAAGGTAAAGCGGTAGCGACTTTTTGCATAGGTACGCAAAAAGTCTATGACTTTGTTGATGGTAATCCGCATGTTGAATTTTACCCGTCTGAGCATGTTAATTCTCCCGTCAAAATAGCCAAAAATGACAATATGGTTTCTATTAATAGTGCTATTGAAGTCGATTTAACCGGCCAAGTGGTCTCCGATTCTATTGGTTATCAGTTCTACAGTGGCATTGGCGGTCAAGTTGACTTTATTCGTGGTGCTTCGCTAAGTAAAGGTGGCATGCCGGTTATTGCCCTACCCTCTACAACCAGAGATGGCAAAACTTCACGTATCGTTGCGCATATAACAGAAGGTGGCGGCGTGGTCACTTCACGTGGTCATGTTTCGTATGTAGTGACCGAGTTTGGCATTGCATCCCTACAAGGTAAAAGCATTCGAGAGCGTGCATTAGAGCTAATAAAAATTGCTCATCCTAAATTTCGAGACAAGTTACTTGCCGATGTGCGCAAGCATTACTGGGTGCCTGAATATCAAGAGAGCTCTCCTAGCTCAGTACCCGAGTTAGGTACCATAGAGATGAAGCGTTTTAACTTTGCTGATATCAATTACACCCTAAGACCATTAGCGCCGGCTGATGAACGTAAACTACAAGAGTTTTTCTATTCTCATAATAAAGAAACCTTGATCATGCGTTATAACCATCATATTACTCAAATGACACGAGAAAAATCGTGTAACTTGGTTAGTGTTAATCAGCATACTGATTTGGCCTTATGTTTCACTAAAAAAGACTCCTTAGGTGAAGCGATACAAGCCGTTGCCCGCTACTACTTTATTGAGAGTATAAATAGCGGTGAGGTTGCCTTTGTTATTAAAGAAAGTTTACGTGGTCGCGGTATGGCAAGTACCCTGCTAGGTGAAATGATTGCCATCGCCAAGATTCGTAAACTTGATAGCTTAGTGGCTTGTGTACGAAGTGATAATGCTTCAATGTTAAAGGTCTTTGAACGTTCAGGCTTTGTCCGCCAACCTAGCGAAGATTTTGATGAAGTAAGTTTAAAGCTTCCTCTGACTGAAGAGTAATTAAAATTAGTAAAATGAATGTCTAATCACAACTAATTAGGATACCAAGTGGTAATTCAGCTTTAGGTGGTATGGTTCAAGTAAAAGGTAAAAGCACGGAGTTGACGCTAGTCAATGAGTACTTTTAACGCATTAATTGAGCTATACCACGACAAGATGAGTTACCACTAACAATTAAAGAGAATAATTATGCCAGTTGGAATTATAGGCCACTATCGATGTGGCGAACATGATATGGGTGATCACCACCCTGAGAATGGTAAACGCTTAACGGCAATTTCAGATCAATTGATCAGAAGCGGGCTGGATTACGTGGTTCGTCAGTTTGACTCAAAACCTATCGATAA
>PJEL010004106.1_pt1 | contig 12175 bp, 6 predicted proteins | sample 1853271 | NCBI WGS metagenome assembly PJEL01 (sample SAMN08108733, study PRJNA415343) | Invertebrate metagenome, whole genome shotgun sequencing project. | host: Globobulimina | place: Sweden: Gullmar Fjord | collected 2015-08 | reverse complement strand
ATCAAATAATATGTTCAATTGATCGAGTGATTGAGTGCTCCTACTGCTTACTCTTCCTACATGAACCTAGATATGAGCCAATCCAACCCAAACCATCATGGTAGAGTATTATTCCTAATTTCATATGCAATATGAAAAGGCAAGCAGGAAGGATAAGAGAGAGAGAGTGGATGATCATCAGGAGATTTAAAGGTTGTTGTTAGTACTAATGAAGTAAACACCAAATTCCTTTGTGAAATGATATACACACCATAGGTGTAAGACTAGTTGAAGTAGCATGTTGCGGTGCTCGGTTATCGTATTGAAGCGCTCTCCCTACTGTGAGTGATTGTTCCGATTAGATGATGCATGAACCCTCCTATCTTTCCCAAGTTATTAATGACAACAAAAGTAATATACCTTTCTCCTTGCCATGGAGGCCTAGCCGCATGACCATTTTGTCTTGTCTTGTGAGAGTGTACTACAACACTGCACAGCAGTTTATGTCAAGTTCCTTCGATTCATCAATTCGTCAACAACAATTCACTACATCTGAGTGTTTCTTATTCTTATTGTTGCCTTAGTTGAATTTGTTTGTTATATGTTGGGTCACCATAAGAAAGGAAGGAAACAAAAAAACGTATGATAATAAACCCATTTTACTGCATGTTTCAAAAATGGCGATAAGTCATTTCTCCTCGTCACAACAAACAACCCGTGTCAATATACACACCAAAAAAAAACGTCATTTGAACGCTTCGGCCGCAATACATACGTTAATCGAGTGATTGATTGATTTAAGTGTGCTGCTACCGCATCATTTTCTTGTATGCAAAATTGATTATGGTTGCATATATGAAACTGAGTGGATGATGAAAACTCTAAAATGCTGCTAATCGCAGAGTAACAACATGCGAATCTATAGCCTTCTTCTTCTTCTATATGTATGTGTTATCTTCTACTGTTTGGTATTTTGAATATAACCAACCATATGAAATGAGTGTAACTGTAAGGAATAAGTAGCGTTGTATATCTCTATCTTGAGAATGAAACCAAAATGGCATCGTGAAATGCATATATATATATATATATATATAAATGATCGTAGAGTAATAGTGTTGATCACTTCACAGAGATTAAAGAAATGCTTGTACCTCCTCCCAGCCATCAATTTCATAACTAGGTGCATCTAAAATTGAGAGATTAATGGGTATTAGAATATGTAGGGTTGGAACGTAAGACCTATGGAATATAAAGGACAAAAAATGTCACCCCCAATCTACATATACACTTAAACTTACTATTCAAGTTTGGATTGCCTGACAGATCTAGTTTCTTCAAGTTGTATAGCGTCTTGAGTTCAGGTGGAATGTTACCTTGAGCGATGGAGACATTGAAGGTAAGTGAGTACTTTCTGATATACTATAGGTTAAGAGAGTAGTAGAAAACACCAATTTCTACCATATAATCAATCATATCATCTATCACCTATAGATACATTTACCTTCTAGGTGATTATTTGCTAGGCGTAGATACATCAATTGGCTACATTGACCAAGTTCTGGTGGAATCGTTCCTTTTTTGAATAGAAAATACAGGAGGCATGTTTCGTTAGAACAAAATCAAAAGGGATAAGTGTGTGTCTGTGTGAAGTACAATGTTAGAATCCTATTGCCTCTACCGCTGCCCGGAGTTCCATAGATCAACAAGAGAGTCATGAATTGATTGTGTAACCCATTATGAAACAACATTTCCTTCTTAACTCTCTCTCTCTCTCTCTCTTTCATCCAACTACTACTATTTTATGATTATTCAAACATAAATGTAACATCCTAAAATGTCCTCTAGCTCGTCAGTATGGCTGCCGCATTTCTATAGCTCTATAACACAGCTTCAGTAATGAGAATAGGATCTGATTTATTACTATTATTCAACTTAAACCTTAGTATACCTGTAAGCAAATTGTTGTTGAGATTAAGAACTCCCAATTTTTGCAAATTCCCAATTTCCGGTGGAATTATTCCTTAGAACATTGAATTCAGGGTTAATGACGACGTAACAGACAGATTAATATGTGCATCATCATCATCATTTCTTTCGTTGTTTGATTAGCATGGACTTTCTGGCTTTGGTGGTGATTGACTGGCTTACGTTACACACCGGCACACCATCACTGACCTGATAGCATGTTGTTTTGTAACCTCAGTGCGAATAAATTGTATGCATTTTGAAGTTGAGGTGGAATAGGTCCTGGATGAGGGTTTATGTGTGATAGAAAGGATTAGAGTTAGATGGAACAAAGCAAAGACAGAGAGAATGATAAGTAAAACAGTAATCTACACACAATAAATACATGTCCGTTTAATACTCCAGTATGGAAATAAAGGTAGTTATATACTGCCGCAGCAACAGCTGCTGCGACTCGATAGATCATTATTCACATTCTCGTACCTGTTAACTTATTGTTATAAGCATGGAAAAACATCATTGCTTGAATATTTCCCAACTCTGGCGGTATTGATCCTTGGTATAGATATCAAAAAATCGAAAGGTTTCGTATTTTGTGAGTTGTTATGTCAAAACGCCTTGATACACGAAGGGATGGACGTTTGATCACCCCCGGCATGGGGCTTCTAAGCATGTGATTTAAATGAGGTAGTGTTGTGCAGCCACTATGCTCTACAGAAATGATTGAATTTTTCATACTATAGGCCGATACTGCTGCCTTAATTTGCTCGTTGGAATCGATCGATCTCAGGGCAGCTATTAACAAGCAACAAGTTGAATATGTATTGGATCTCATGAAATAATACGGGCTTACCCTCAAGTTGATTATTGTGCAAGAATAATGTTTTCATGTATGGTCCTAAGTTGCCCAGTTCTGTTACACGTCAATGCGCATAGCATTGAGAGAGTGAGAGATTAGTTATTCGTTCCATTTGTATTTTTATGGTGATATCTGAAATATGTAAAATACCAATCCTAACCCTAACCATAACCTATGCTGCTGCCCACCACATATTATTTTACACTGCTCATGGGATAATAAAGAATTCATGACAATCAACGTTGTTTGATAAGACATTTTATGCACTGATATAATTCGATGATAATCAACTGAAAGAACTTTACAGTGGATAGGTGGCCTGCTAAATAAGACTTATGTTTTCCCAGAGACAGAAAAAACTCTAATCTGGCGGAATGGCGAAACAACGAAGACGTACGGCTTCTGTAGGTAAATGAAGTATCATGGATGCGGTATATTGTCGTAATGTCAGGTAAAAAAAGATAGAGTCCATATTGTGACATAATCATCCACATAAACCAATCTTCATACTGATATTTAAGAATTGGGAAGGTAACCTTGATCATTTCCGATCTTCGAACCATGACAGTCGAATTGGTAATTCTGTTGTTTTTAAAAGAATAGGGTTGATCCAATAATCGATAAGCATGTTGAGTTGAAGAGAAATTCATCCATTTTTCAAATTCAGATGTAAGTCTGGCATTAAGACTTAATCCTTTTACTGCTGTATGAATCAAAATCACTTCTGAATAGTCCTGAAATGCTTTGACTTGCTGTGATATTTTTTGGGGAAGAAAAATGTCATCAGCATCAAGAAAAGCTATGAATTCACCCTCGGCCATTTTAACAGCAAGTTCACGCGAGGCTCCCACGCCAAGATTTTTTCCACAGGGATGCCTGACGACTTGTATGCTTGATTCTTCTTTCGCATATGCGTTGCAAATGGATACTGTATCATCTTGTGAACCATCATCCACTATAATATGCTCTATTGCGGGATAGCTTTGTGATAAAACAGAATTGATACAATCTGCTATATATTCTGAAGCATTGTATGCTGGAGTAATAACTGATACCAGAGGTTCTTGCACAACTAGATTCACTTTATTCTTCTTTTGGATTTTATGATTTTTATTTGAATATCGCGAACAAAAAAAGTGAATTGTCCAATGTCTAAAGTACCCAAAAATTAGTTTAGGGTAAACAACATGGTGTGAAAAACAGGTACTTAACTTTCAAAAAAAAGCTACGTCTTTGTTTTTCCCTTAACCTTGCCCTTTGTTCTGTGATATCAGATTGGCGCGTCGGTAGCATTATCCTAAGGACACAGAGATAGGTCTGCGATCGATGTCTCCCTACTTGACGATAGTGAAGGTAATGGTCTCGGTTATCCTTTGTGGGCATTTATGTAATTCTTGCGGATTTTTCGAGTGTCTCAGTTATGAGTGATATTCACGGTACACAATAGAGATTGACTTGCATCATGGTGTTAGGTAATTATTAGTGTAATTGAGGCTTATATCGAGATCCCATTGAATTGATGAAGGCTGGAGAACTTTATATGATACAGGCAAAATGGCAGGGGACCCTACTGGCACAAAGTGATGAGACGACAGTTGTTGAGGGGAATCATTATTTTCCGCCAGATTCGATTTATCGTCAGTTTTTTCAACCAAGCGATACCCACACTCTTTGTCCTTGGAAAGGAGAGGCATCCTATTACACGATACAGGTGGGCGAGAATACTAATCAGGATGCCGCCTGGTATTATCCCAATCCGAAAGAAGCCGCTGAGCAAATTAAAGATTACGTTGCTTTTTGGAAAGGCGTGGAGATAGTCGAGTGACAGGAGTGTTGTCATGAAAATTGGAGTGACAACGGCAAATGGAAAGCTTGGTTCTGAGATTATTCAAAAGCTTTTACTGCAACTTCCCCCCAGTCAGGTTGTAGGTTTTGCGAGAACCCCTGAAAAGGCCAAAGGATTAGGCGTAGAAATCAGGTCTGGTGAGTATGATGAGAAAAGTCATTTTGAGGCAGGACTGAATGATATTGATGTTGTTATCTTGATTTCCGGGATGGATCAGCCGATTCAACGTATTGCCCAGCATAGAAATATCATAAACACAGCCAGTGGTGCAGGTGTTCAAAAAATTGTGTACACCAGTATTATAGGAGAACCTGATATAGGAGAACCTAATGGCACAACATTTTCTCCTATTGTGGCCAGCAACCGACAGACAGAGGAGGACATCAAGTCAAGCTCACTTCAGTGGGTAATTGGCAGAAACGGCCTCTATATTGAGCCGGATGTGGAATATCTTGATAATTATATCAAAGCCGGTAAGATTTCAAACTGTGCAGGTGATGGCAAATGTGGTTACACCACCAGAAGTGAGCTCGCCCATGCCTATGTAAAGATGGCCCTTGAAAAAAAACATAATAGTAATACGTATGTTCTGGCAGGTGAGACGATAACCCAGCAGCAGTTGACTGATCTATTCAATACAAACTATGGTCTCTTTCTTGTGTATGAGTCTGTATCTGTGGAGACCTACAAGCAGGAGAGAACCAAGGAGCTGGGTGAATTTCTTGGAACCATCATAAGCGGTATATATCACGGGATCCACAATGGCAGCTTTGATGTCAAATCGGATTATGAGACGGCTGCCGGTCGTCCCCATATATCATGGAAGCAGTATTTCAATCATATTGTCCGTGTATGACATCTGTTCTTCGACTGAGGAGTAACCCAGCACAACTTTGACAGAAAAACAGTTTGGTAGAGGAGCTCAAGTGCACTACGCAGCTTTTTCCGATTATCAGCGATTATCCCAATGTTTTCATGACGCATTAGAGGAGCACCAGAATATTGTTCTGCAGGCAGGGAGCCTTCAGAATTCACTACAGGATTTTTCATGTTCCGTCGCCAATGGATTATCCAAATCACCACCAAATCTTGAATGTCGGTTTCTCTATGATGCTCATGGCAGCACACTCTATGAACAAATCACCGAGCAACCTGAATATTATCCCACCCGTACCGAGGCATCCATTCTGCAAAGATATGCAATGGAGATCAGCAGCTTAACCGGCCCATGTATCCTCATTGAACTTGGCTCGGGCAGTTCGATCAAAACAGACTTTCTTTTATCAGCCTATCAATCACGATATGGCAATGTCTGTTACATACCTATTGATATCAGCGCCAATGCCCTGAGAGAAGCTGGGCGGTCGATCACCTTGCAGAGGCCGGAGGTTCAGGTTGTGGGTATTCACGGGACATATACAGATTCTTTTCCCCTTATTCGCGCAGCTTCCCCGGCTCTTGTGATCTTCTTGGGATCAACAATCGGTAATTTTACTCCAGAAGAAGAGCATGTCTTCTGGTCAGATATCTCAAAGAATTTGCAGCCTGGCGATAATGTTCTTTTAGGCGTTGATCTGGTAAAGGATTCTGGCATTTTAGAAGCGGCCTATAATGACAAGGCAGGTGTCACTGCTCAATTCACAAAAAATTATTTCAATCGAATGAACCGCGAACTCGGCACCACAATCAATCTAGACTCGATTGCCCATGTCGCCTTTTTCAACTCACTCAAAGAGCAGATTGAGATTTATGTCGAATCTCTCGTTGATCAACAAATCACCCTGACAAACCCAAGCCAATCCTTTGAATTTGAAAAAGGTGAGAGGATTTTGATTGAGATCAGCCGAAAGTTTCGCTTACCTGAGGTCATAGAAAATCTTTCCACCTATGGTTTACGTCCCGTACGTACCTACACCGATGAGCAAGACTGGTTTGGTCTTTTGTTGCTTGAAAAACAGGAGTCGTCAAACAGGTGAGCGATCAAGAGAAATGGCACTCTTCAGAAAATACGGTTATCAAGGACGGTCTATGTGGCATTTGCCCGGCCGGCTGTTGGGTGCGCGCCTATCTAGATAAGGGTGTCTTGAAAAAAATCGAGCCCCAGCCGGACCATCCTCTCGGTACCATCTGTCGCATTGGTAAACATGGTCCAGACATCGTGTATGATCCTGACCGTATTCTCTCTCCGTTGCTGCGAAAAGGCAAAAAGGGTTCCTATGATTTTGAGCGGATCAGCTGGGATGATGCCTATGGAATCATCGTAGAAAAGTTAGAGGGATTCAAAAAGCGCTACGGCCCAGAGTCAACAGCGATCTATACAGGTCGGGGTAGTTTTGATATGGCCATGTGTGATTTGATGCAACCTGCAGGCGTTAGAGTCTCTTCTGCTTCCAGCATACTGTTCCCTTTTGGTTCGCCAAACACATTGGGTGTCGGTGCCCTCTGTTATGTCTCCTTTGCAATGATTGCGCCGCATGTCACCATGGGGGAAATGTATATCACCATGGATACCGACATTGAGAATGCTGAGCTCGTTGTCGTTTGGGGGGCAAACCCGGCCACCGATTCACCACCCTTTTCCATGCACCAGATTATTAAAGCACGGGAGCGGGGTGCCCGGGTCGTGGTGATTGATCCGCGATATAGCGAAACAGCGGAGCAGTGTGAGGCCGAGTGGATAGCAATCAGACCAGGAACAGATGGTGCTCTTGCACTGGGGCTGATGCATGTATTGGTGATGGAGGAACTTTTTGATCTGGATTTTGCCGAGAATTGGACGGTGGGTTTTTCTGAGCTCAGTCAATTGGTTCAACATTACCGACCAGAAGTGGTTGAAGACATCACCGGTGTCAAGGCTGATATCATAAGAGAGCTTGCCCACGCCATTGTAGATGCGCGAGGGGCTTGCCCAATCATATATACCGGCCTTGAATATTCAGACAGTGGTGTCCAGGCGATTCGAGCAGTATTCACACTTTGGGCACTTGCCGGGCAATTGGATGTGCCGGGTGGTTTGTTGATCCGTATGCGAGAAAATTCGTTTCCACAGAACCGCGATCATTTACTCACCAATCCTGAACCCAAAAAATCATTGGGAAGGGATCGTTTCCCAATTTACTCTTTGTATCGAGGAGAATCTCATGCCATTGCTCTTCCGCAATCAATTTTAGAGGGTATTCCATACAAGATCAGATCCTTGATCATTCTGGGTGGTTCACTCATCACCTCCTGGCCTGATCCGGCTATCTGGAAAAAGACCCTTGGTGCACTCGATTTTCTCGTGACCATAAACCGTCATCATACAGCAGATTCAGCCTATGCCGACATTGTCCTTCCCGCTACGACCCAATTTGAAACCACCTCATATATGCGATACGGTCCCATTTTCAAGATTCGGGAACAGATGATTAAACCGGTGGGTGAGGCGAGAAACGATTTTTTAATCCTGGCTGAGCTTGCACAGCGATTGGGGTATGGCCATCTTTTTCCGCAGACGGAAGAGGCAATCCTTGAAAGAGCGTTAGCTGGGAGTGGTTTTACTGTTGAGCATGTTCGAAAAGTTGGAGGCTCTGTTCAGGTCGAGACGGTCATGATGCAATACAAAAAATGGCAAAAAGGGTTGCTGAGAGATGATGGTCAACCTGGTTTCTCAACACCGAGTGGTAAGTTTGAAATTGCTTCTTCCATTCTGGCGGAACATGGCTATGACCCTTTACCGATCTATACTGAACCACAGGAAGGCCCTTTAAGTCAGACAGATCTGGCAGATATATTTCCCCTGGTCTTTAATTCTGGTTCTAGGACCTATTTTGACTTTCGCAGTCAACATCATGGTGTCAATAGCCTTTGTCGTCACCAGATCGACCCGATGGTCACTCTCAATAGAGAAGATGCTGCTGTGAGAGGGATTGAGAATGGAGATTGGGTTTGCGTGAAGACGAAACGAGGCAGTGTCCCGTTCAGGGCGAAGGTGACAGACAGCATTGTGGCAGGATCGGTGGATGCGCAACAGGGTGGTGGCGGTCCATTGGGGCCGGAATCATGGCAGAAGTGTAATGTGAACGAGTTAACAAACCTGGATCATTTTGATCCGATTTCGGGTTTTCCTGTCTACAAAACATTGCTCTGCCAGGTGGAAAAAATAGATTCACCAGAAATGAAAGTCTTAAAGAAGGATGTTTCTGAGAAATTGGAGCAACCACTCCCTTTGGCGGCGGAGAGTGTGGCAGCGACCACGTTGACTCCATATACAAGGACTGATGGTGTGATTCGCAGGGTTTATCTTGATCATAATGCGACAACGCCACTTGACCCCGAAGTTTTAGAGGCAATGATGCCCTACCTGCAGGAGAATTTTGGGAATCCTTCAAGTGTTCATGCTGCCGGAAACCGTGCAAAAAGAGATATGGAGGCAGCAAGACGTTCGCTGGCAGCTCTTCTGAACTGCAATGCCAGACGCCTTGTTTTTACCGGCGGCGGCTCTGAGGCCAACAATCTTGCAATCACTGGTGCAATCATGGCAAAAGAGTATGCCCGCGGGCATCTGATCACTTCAACGATTGAGCATCCCTCTGTTTTGCAGCCATTCTATAATCTTGAAAAGCAAGGATTTACAATAACGCAGCTGCCGGTTGATGCGCAGGGTTTAGTCAGTGTAGAGGAATTTGCCAATGCCATTACACCCGATACTGTGTTTGCCTCCATAATGTTTGCAAACAATGAATTCGGTAGTATTCAGCCGATCAAAGAATTGGCCGCCATTGCCAGGAAACACGACGTTCTTTTTCACACTGATGCAATACAGGCCTTGGGTAAGATTGGAGTCGATGTCAATGAACTTGATATAGATCTGTTGACTCTCTCTGCCCATAAAGCCTATGGGCCCAAGGGTATCGGTGCTCTCTATATGAAAAAGACCGTGAATATTTCTCCTTTGATCACAGGGGGAGGACAGGAATACGGCATTCGCGCTGGCACTGAAAATGTTCCTGCTATTATCGGTTTTGGGAAGGTGAGTGAATTGGCAAACCATCGGTTGCAAGGACATGTATGTCGGAAAATGGGTGAGTTGCGTGATTATTTACAGCAAAAGATTGTTGATATAATTCCTCAGGCCAGAAGAAACGGTTCAATGACCTCCTGTCTACCCAATACACTCAATATGACCCTAACTGGAATTCGGGGTGAATCGCTGGTCTTGCTCATGGACCGAAGAGGAATAGACCTGTCAGCTGGATCTGCATGTAAATCCGGGAATGTCGATCCTTCCCATGCTTTGCTGGCTCTGGGACTCTCCAAGGAAGAGGCCCATTGCACTGTCCGTTTTTCTCTGGGTGTGACCACCACAAGAGATGATATTGATTATACGGTGAAGGTTCTTGCTGATATATGTGATCAACGACAGAGTGTTATTCGTTTTGTTCCCTGCCGATGATAATGACAAAGGAGCGTAAATAATGGATCAGATAACAGGTAACGCACGCTGCTGGAATAGATCTGTTAGAAGCATTTTTGCAATGACAATTCTGGGTAGGGCAATAAGCGGATTGATGTTCTTGTTGATACCAGTCGTGTCTTTCGCTCCAGAGCTTCATGCGGAATTGTTTAACACGCTTGAAATCGACAATCAAACACGGCCAATAGAAGTGGAGGCTTACCCTGGCCATCAGGTCTATTTCCGTGCAAAGGTGTCCACTGAATGTAAAACCACATTGAGTCCTACAGGGAAAGGTTTAAAGGCAACGACCCTGAAATTTAAAGCAACTTCACGCGCGGATCTCGGGCATGATTTTTCAGGATCGGGTGTTGATCTTCTGACGTTACGATCTGGACACCTTGTTGGTTCTGTTGCTTTGCCATCCATAGAGTGTGATGCAAACCATACCAATGGTTTTTCTATGCCGGGGACAGAATGATTTTCGCAAAAATACCGCGAAAAAAATTCAGTCATCTGATTTACATTCAATCTGTCTCCCGATTGAGCTGAGTTTCGGTGGTAATCTGAAATGTCAATGAACGCTCATTAGTCTGATTTTCCAGGAAATTATGAGGAATATCATCTCTGGATATTTAAATAAGCTGCATACCTTAAAGAAGATGAATCCAAATTATTACCAATCTTTCTGGCACTTCTATTTGCCTCTGCAACAGAAAAGAATTATACTTATAAACTGTTATTCAGAACAGATTTTCGGGAAATCATTTCGTTCTAAAACATATAACATATTGGTATTGTTGTGATGGATGAGGAAAAGTTGAATTGTTGGGAATTCATGAAATGCGGAAGAGGGCCGGAGGATAAACGGGGTAAAAACGTCGAGCCTTGTCCAGCTGCCTTGGAAAATAAGCTTGACGCAGTCCATGGAGGAAGACGATCCGGACGGGCCTGTTGGGTCGTAGCCGGGACATTTTGTGGCGGGAGTATTCAAGGTATTTTTGCCCAAAAAAATATCGCCTGTAAACGTTGCGATTTTTATCAAAAAGTAAATCGACAAGAAGGTAACAGCCTTCAAAGCAACCATTCGCTACTCAACCTTTTGAAAGAAAAGCAAACTCGTCTGGATATTTCTACCAAAAAGCTGGGAGTGTTGCTTGGTGGTTCAGGTCTAATCGGTGGTTCCCTTACTCATTTTTTCAAAACTGATCCTTCAGGGGATGTGGAGGTTTTGTCACCGAACTCCATCAAGTTGAGCATACGTGAACACGAAGACATTCAGGACTATTTCAATAAATACCAACCCGATTTTATTATCAATTGTACCATTGCACCACTGGACAGTGATGCGCAGATGGCCTATGAAATAAACTATCTTGGCAGTGTCCGACTGGCGAAGATGGCCATTTCACGAAAAATCCCCTATATTCATTTGAGTTCCTCCGCGACAATGCCCATGGCAAAAGACCTCGGTGAGGAAGCAGTTCATTCTCTGCACGCCAAAATGTCTAATTATGCCAAGTCAAAACTGATGGCTGAAAAGACACTCGCTTACCTCCATGAAACCCAGGGGCTTGATTATACCATTATCAGGCTTGGGGTGGTCTACGGCAAACATGATCACAAGGTTCAGGGCTTTCAACGGTTATTGTTTTCCATTGCCGACCAGTCAATGCCTTGTATCGTCGGGAAAAAAGGTGTTTTTCATTCCTATTCTCACAGTAAGAAAGTTCCCCCTTTTGTGAGCTATATACTCGATCACCGTGAAGAGTTCACCGGCCAGACCTATAACTTCGTTGATCCGGAACCTGTGGAACTCGTCAAACTCATTAAAACCATTAAAGATAAGTTGGGCGTCAAGCTTCCACGGGAAATTTACGTTCCCTATTCTGTGGCTAATAGTGCTCGAGCATTCATTAAATGGTTTGGCAGAAAGCTTGGTGGTATCGGATTGGAAATCAAAATGCCGGCAGAGCTTATGTTCATCAGAAATTTTTATAGATCTCAGACCTTCCTGACTCAAAAACTCGAACAGTCAAGCTATGATGATCCCATGCCTAATGTGACCATCTATAAGGAACTTCCAGGC
>PJEL010004105.1_pt1 | contig 12175 bp, 7 predicted proteins | sample 1853271 | NCBI WGS metagenome assembly PJEL01 (sample SAMN08108733, study PRJNA415343) | Invertebrate metagenome, whole genome shotgun sequencing project. | host: Globobulimina | place: Sweden: Gullmar Fjord | collected 2015-08 | reverse complement strand
GCAGGATCGCCGGGCCATGACATCCGACCCTTCGCCCTTCGCCAGACTGCCTGCGGTGGAGCGTGTCCTCGCGAGCGCGGCCGGTATCTCTTTATTGGAGTCCTACGCCGCAGCCGCCGTTACCGAGGCCGTTCGCGGAGCCGTCGACGATCTGCGCCGACTCCTCGGCCGTGGAGAGTCGGTGCCCGACGACCGTTTCTCGCCTGACGCGATGGCCACGGCAGCTCGTGGTGCGCTCGCCCGCACGGCGGCGCCGCGCCTGCGTCGCGTGGTGAACGCCACCGGGGTAGTGCTCCACACGAACCTGGGCCGCGCGACGGTTGCGGCAGAAGCCATCGAGGCGGTGGTCGCTGCGGCGACCGGCGCTTGCACGCTCGAGTATGACGTCGCGACCGGACAACGCGGCGACCGCGACGCTTTGGTCGAGGAGCACTTGAAAGAGCTGACCGGCGCTGAGGCCGTTACGGTGGTCAACAACAACGCCGCGGCCTTGATTCTCGTCCTCAATTCTTTGGCCGACGCGCGCGAGGCCGTGGTCTCGCGCGGCGAGCTGATCGAAATCGGTGGATCGTTTCGCATCCCCGACATCATGGCCAAGAGCGGCGCACGCATGGTGGAGGTCGGGACGACCAACCGCACCCACGCGCGTGACTACGCCGGGGCGATCGGCCCCGACACGGCCATGGTTCTCAAGGTTCATACGAGCAACTACCGCGTCGTCGGCTTCACCGCCGAAGTCGGCCTGGCCGAACTCGCGGGCATCGCGTCGGAGCACTCGAATGTGTCGGTCGTTGAAGACCTCGGCTCGGGCGCGTTGGTCGATCTCACGGCCTGGGGGCTGCCGAGTGAACCGGTCGTTCGCGATCGTCTTGCGGCCGGCGCCGACATCGTGACGTTCAGCGGCGACAAGCTGCTCGGTGGGCCGCAGTGCGGGATCATCGCCGGGCGCCGTGACCTGGTGGCCGCCATTCGCAAGAACCCGCTCAAGCGGGCGCTGCGCTGCGACAAGATGACGCTTGCCGCGCTGGAGGCTACGCTTTCGCTTTATCGATTCTCACCGGACTTGGCCGGGCGGTTGCCGGTGCTGCGCGCTCTCTCCTGTCCGCTCGACGAACTGCGCGCACGCGCCGCCGACGCGGCCGGACTGCTCCGCGCTGCCCTGGGTGAGGGCTACACCGTGGAGATCGTCGATTCACTGAGCCAGGCCGGCAGCGGCTCTCAGCCGGGTGTGACGATCCCGTCCGTGGCGCTTTCGGTCGCCTCCCCTTCTCACTCCGCCGACGCGCTCGCGCGGCGGTTTCGCGAGGCGAGCCCGCCCGTCATCGGACGCATCGAGCGCGATCGGTTCCTGCTCGACATGCGAGCTCTGGAGAGCGCTAGCGACGTGGTACCCGGATGAACGCGATCATCGGCACTGCGGGCCATATCGACCATGGGAAGTCCGCGCTGGTCCGCGCGCTCACCGGAATCGAGACCGACCGCCTGATCGAGGAGCGAGAGCGTGGAATCTCCATCGAGTTGGGTTTCGCGCACATGGCGCTCCCCGGGGACGTCCACGCGGGCATCGTCGATGTCCCCGGCCACGAACGCTTCATCCGGCAGATGCTCGCGGGCGCTCACGGTTTCGACCTCGTGCTGTTGGTGGTCGCCGCCGATGACGGCGTGATGCCGCAAACCGAGGAACACTTCGAGATCGTCCACCTGCTCGGCGTACCGCGCGCGGTGTTCGTGATCACCAAGAGCGATGTGGTGGAAGCCTCGCGGATCGATGACGTGCGCGACGAGATCGAGATCCTCGCGGTGGGGACGCCGTTCGAAGACGCTCCGGTAGTGGCAGTGTCGGCGATCGGCGGCGAGGGCATCGAGGAGCTTCGAGGGCGGATCGCCGAAGCGGTCTCTTCGCTCGGTGAGGCCGCGAGCGACACGCGCCCACTGCGCATCCCAGTGGATCGCGCGTTCGTGATGAAGGGCCACGGGGTCGTCGTCACGGGCACGGCGCTTGCCGGCAGCGTTGCACCCGGCGACGAGATCGAGATCGCTCCGAGCGGTCGGAGTGCGCGCGTGCGCGACGTTCAGGTGCACGGAGAGCCCGTCCAGCGTGCGCTTGGCGGACAGCGCGTGGCTTTGAATCTGGCCGGTGTCGAGAAAGGCGACGTGGAGCGCGGCGACACGATCGTGAAGCCCGGTACCGCGGTCGCCTCCGCGCGCTTCGATGCGCGGGTGGAAGTGCGGCCGATGGCCGGGCGCGCGGTCGAATCGTACGACCGGGTGCGCGTGTACTGCGGAACGCGTGAGGCCCACGGACGTATCATTTGGCTCGACGCCGTCGAGCGGGTGGAACCGCGCGAGAGCGCCTTCTGTCAGATCGTGTTGTCGTCCGACGCGGTGCTCGGCCGCGGCGACCGCTTCGTCCTGCGCGATGAGACGGCGCAACGTACCCTCGGCGGCGGTTCGGTGTTGCTCGCTCAGGCGGAGCGACATCGTCGCTCGGCCGGCGACGTGGGGCCGCTGCTGGCCAAGCTCGAGCGGGGCAACGATCTCGAGCGTGTGGAGGCCTGCCTGGCGATGGCGCCCGAGCTCGGCGCGCAGCCTGAGGCCGTGGCGACTTCGGTCGGGCTCAGTCCTGACGAACTCCGTGCGGCCGTCGCCGGCTCCGGTGGAGGCGCCGTCGTTGCACTGCCCGACGCCGAGCGTCCGACGGTGTTCCTCGCCCGCTCACGTCACGACACCTATGTCGGCGAACTGATTGCCACTGTGGGCACGTTTCATCGGGACCATCCCGAGCAGGCAGGCATCGACCTGGAGCACCTGCGCGGCAGCGTTCGGCCGACGGCCGACGCTCGCACCTTTCGCATGCTGCTCGACACGTTGATCGAGGCCGGCCGATTGGCGCGGCGCGGCAGCGTGGTCTTCCTCCCCGGCCACGAGGTCTCGGTGGGGGCGGGAGACGAGGCGGTGGTCGAGCGTATCGCCGATGCGATCGTCGGGGCCGGTGCGATGCCGCCGACGCTCAAGCAACTCGGCGAAGAACTCGGTGTGGATGCTCGCCGCTCGATGACGCTGGCCGGAGTGCTCGTCGAGCGTGGGCGAATCGTCAAGGTGGCCACCGATCTGTTCTTCGGCGCCGAGGTGCTCGTGGAAGTGGAGCGATCGCTGCGCGAATACCTCGAGCGCGAGAGTGAGATCAGCGCCTCGGGATTCCGCGACCTGATTGGTGCATCCAGGAAGTACTGTATACCCTTGCTCGACTACTTCGATCGATCGGGCACCACCGTTCGCGTCGGCGACGTGAGGCGGTTGCGCGCTTGACGGTCGCCCTGGGCGGTCGCTCGCCACGGGCGCGGTCGTCTTTCTTCGCTGCGTGTCACGGATCGTGAATGTGAGGGATCGAGATGGCCACTACGCGCAAACCCGGTAAGAACACCGCTCGCTCCCGTAGCCGCACCGGTAAAGGTCAACCGGCCGGAGCCGAGGTGCGATTGACCGAGGCAGTCACGGCCGGGGGTTGAGCGGGCAAAGTAGGTCCGGGGGACCTCGCCGAAATACTCGAAGCCTTGCCGCGCACGAAGGACCCACGCGTTCTCGTGGGCACCGAAACGTCCGACGACGCAGGCGTGTTCCGCATTCGCGCCGACCTTGCGCTGGTGCATACGGTCGACTTCTTCGCTCCTATCATCGATGACCCGTTCCGGTTCGGACAGATCGCCGCCGCCAACGCGTTGAGCGACGTCTACGCCATGGGCGGTGTGCCGCTGAGCGTTCTGAACATCGCGGCCTTCCCGGCTTCCAAGGTGCCGAGGGCGATGCTCTCCGAGATCCTTCGTGGCGGCGCCGAGCGCGTTCAGAAGGCGGGAGCGGCCGTGGTCGGTGGCCACACCGTGATCGACGAAGAACTCAAGTATGGCCTGGCCGTCACCGGGCGTGTTCACCCCGATCGCTTGGTGCGCAACGGCGGCGCTCGCAAGGGCGACGTTCTGGTACTGACGAAGCCGCTCGGCACGGGCATCGTCGCCACGGCGCTCAAACGCGGCGCGGCCGAGCCGGCAGAGGAAGAACACGCGATCCGGTCGATGGTCGCCTTGAACGACGTGGCCGGCGCAGCATTGGCCCCGTCCGGTGCGCGGGCCTGCACCGATGTCACCGGCTATGGATTGGCGGGACACGGCTTCGAGATGGCTGAAGCCTCGACGAACGTTCGCCTCGAGATCGATGCCGACGCACTGCCGTTGCTGCCCGGAACCGCCCACCTCGCCGAAGCGGGGTACGTTACCGGCGGCGCTTCGCGCAACGCCGAGTATCTGGGCCGGCGCATTTCGCTGGCGCGCGATCTTCCGCCGGGGATTGTGCAAGCGGTACTCGACCCGCAGACCTCCGGCGGTCTTCTGGTCAGCTTGCCGAAGAGCCGGGTCGCTGCCTACGTCGAGCGGCTGGGTCGTGGAGGAGTGCGTGCCGCGGTGATCGGCAGAGTGGCTCAGCGGGCGCCGCGCGCACCTGCCCGAGTGGTCGTCGAGTAGCTTGCTCTATACTTTTTTGGGTCGTCTCCACGGCGCGGATGCGCTACGGATGGACGTTATGACTGTTTTTCCAGGGAGAGAGAACATGGACAGGTCGATACGCTTTGCAGGTACGGTGGTTTCGTTGGCGTGCGCGATGACGCTGCTCGCCGCCGACGGAAGTGACGCCGAGACGAACGAGGCCGCCGGTGACGGCACCAAGGTGGTGGCACGGTATGCCGGCCGGACGTTCACCGATCAAGACTTCCTCAAGGCCGCGCGCAAGCTCAACCCGCGCTCGCGCCGCACGCTCGAAGACGCAGAGAGGCGCAAGACGTTCATCGAGAACAACATCCTGTCCGAGCTGATCTACGCCGAGGGCGTGAGCAAGGGCATCGACAAGGATCCCGCGGTGCTCCAGCAGATCGAAGATCTGGAGCGACAACTCATCGTCCAGAAGGTGATGCAGGAGTACCAGAGTGCACCCGTATCCGACGACGACATCCGCGCGCACTACGACACGAACATCGCGACGTTCACTACCGACCGCGTCAAGTCGAGCCACATCCTCGTAGCCGAGGAGGCTCTGGCCAAAGAGGTCCACGCCAAGCTCGTCGCGGATCCGGCGCAGTTTGCCGATCTCGCCAAGGAGCACTCGACCGATCGCTCCAACGCCGAGCGTGGCGGAGATCTGGGCTTCTTCGCGAAAGGCCGCATGGTCAAGGAGTTCGAGGAGGCGGCGTTCGCGCTGACCGAGGATGGTCAGATCACCGAACCCGTGAAGACGCGGTTCGGCTATCACATCATCCAGCGGACCGGCCGTGAAGACGGCGAGGTTCGACCGTTCGACCAGGTGAAGAACCAGATCAAGGTTAAGCTCGTCAACGAGGCGCGTCGCGAGAAGACGCAAGAGTTCCTCGACAAGCTCAAGGCCGACGCGGGTCTCGAGGTGGATGAGGCCGCGGTCGCAGCGCTCGAAGTTCCGCTTCGCGACAAGGGTGGCGACGAGCACCAAGACGCCGGGATCGGCGGACACTGAGGCTTGCCCGGTAGGTGGGGCCCGACGGCCCCGCCTACTGTCGGCAGGCAGCCACTCGAATCAGAGCCCCGCGAAGTAGCGGGATTCGAGCCCGTCGGTGTCGGTGGCGACGACGGTGAAGCTCTTCACTCCCCCAGCCGGTGTCCACGGCACCTCCAGAGTGAGTTCTCGCGGGCCCGGCTCGGCGCGGGCAACGTAGTCCACGGTGTCTCCGTCCACCCTGGTGCGAACCGTCGCCAAGCCCCGGTCGTCGCTCGCCCTTACGATCAACTCGTAGGTGCCTTCTTCGCCGGTCTCGACGAAGGCCCCGACCGTGATGCTCGGGGGGGTGTGCCAGTCGCCGGCGGTCTGTGACGGCACGAGCGCCAGCTCCGGCTTCAAGAACAGCCCGAACGCGAAGTCGCTCACCGTCAGCTCGGCTACCGGGGCCTCCACGGAACTCTCCAGGAGTCGCACGGCCAGCTCTACACGCGCTTGCTTGCCCGGCTGAAGAGGCTCGACGTCACTGCTTCCCTCGACGATCTCGAACGCACCGTTGAGCGGGTTCTGGATTCGTACGGCCAGATCCTTGGTCGGGCCGTCTCCGCGATTGTCGATCTCCACTGCGATATCGAGAGTGCTGTCGTCGTCTTCACGAGCGGTGACACTGGTTCGATACGCGAGGTGGGGTTGGGCCCCGCCTGCCACCGCGATGAACACCGGCCCCGGCTTCGCCAATGGCCCCTCGTCGTCGGTCAGCTCGGCCGTGATCTCGATGCGGCCGTTACGAGATCCCTTCGACGGCTCGACGGTGAGTTCCCAGCTTCTGGTGGCGCCTGGAGCGATCTGTCCGAACAGTAGCGAGCGTCGATTGAGGAGCGCTGCGGTTGCGTCCAGATGTCCGCGAATGCGGAACAAGGGCTCGCGGCCCTTATTGGTGATAGAGACGGTGAGCTTCGATGAGTCGCCCGCTACCAGGTCCTTGTCGGTCGATACGGACAGCTCCAGCGTGGGCAGCGGAGAGGGCCGTTGTCCGGGCGACCAATCGACGCCCTTGTCTTTCATGAAGGCTACGAGATCGGTGTCGGCTTGTTCGATGCGTGAGGTCATGAACCCGCGGGCTGAGCGAAGCATGACGGAGGCTGCGGTAGAGCCGTACTCGGCGAGCAGCGAAGATGCGATTTCCAGCGCTTGGTCGCGATCTTCGGTCTCGTCTTCCTCGTTCTTCGGCTCCGGCTTCGCCGAGGATTCGTGCGGGTCTTCCGGATCCGTCGCGTCTTCCTCGGCTACGGCCAGGGCGAACGCTGCAACCGGAGAACTCGGTTCGGCCCAGGACGGAAGCCGTAGCCAGAACGGCAGGTCGGAGGTGTCTTTGGTGAATGGAACGCTGACCGAATCCTCCCCGAACCTGTAAGCCACGATTTCGACGTCGGGTATCAACCCGCCGCCGGGGATCGGACGCCCGTTCGGGAGGAAATGTCCCACCGTCATCTTCAATGTACTCGTCTCGGAAAGAGCGTTGGTCTTCTGGACGGTTCCTTTCCCGTAAGTGCGCTCCCCTACGATGATCGCCCGGTCGTGGTTCCTCATGCTCGCCGCCAGCAACTCCGAGCCCGAAGCGGTGCGCGGAGAGGTGAGGAAGGCGACGGGGTAGTTGTGGAAGGGAGTATCGGATTCGGCGAGCACTTCGGAGGCCAAGCCCCGCGCGTTGTTCCCGTCGCGGCCCGCGGTGGTGATCAGTACTCCGCTGGAAAGGAACATGTCGGCGATCGAGGAGGAGCCGAGCATGCTTCCGCCGGAGTTCGCGCGCAGGTCGATCACGATCCCACGGACGTCATGGGCGTCGACCACCTCGCCGACGCGGGCGCGGAAGTCCTCGGGGGTGGTTTGGCTGAAGTGGGAGATCTCGGCCTGGAGCACCCCGTTGTCGAGCAGCTTGGCCGTGACCGACGGTATAACGACCACGCCACGGGTCACCGTAATCACCAGCGGCTCGGGTTCACCCTCGCGCTCCACGGTCAGCGCGACCTTCGTTCCTTCCTTGCCTCGGATTCGCTCGACGGCGTCGCCTACGAGGATGTTGGCCGCGGACAAGTCGTCGATGCGCAGCACGGCGTCGTCGTCCTGGAGCCCGGCTTTGTCGGCAGGCGAGCCCGGATACACCGTGATCAAAGTCAGGCGGTTGTCCCGGATTCCGATGCGCGCCCCGATGCCCGCCAGTTTTCCGCGGAACTGGATCGTGTGCTCGGTGCGCCTGCGAGCGTCGAGCACGGTGGAGTAAGGGTCCAGGCCGGAGAGCACACCCTTCAGCAATAACGAACCGACGGGCGGAGAGCCTTCCGGCAACTCGGTCACGCAGCGGTCTACGACCTCGGCGACCTCCTCCAGCGGGCGGCGGATATCGGTCAGGCCCGCGTTGGGCTCGAGTTCGACACGCAAGCGACAGCCCGGCGCGGTAATGGCGAAGGCGCGGTCGTCGAGCGGCTCGGAGCGAAACTCGGGGATGCGGTCTTCCACGTACTCCAGCGCTTCGCCGAGCAGGCGTTCGGGTTCGAGCTGGTCGTAGAACAAGTAGTAGCGGTCGATGAGCGAAAGGCCAGTGGAAAGCACGCGCCCCGTGCCGTCTTCTTCGCCGGCCCGAGTAATCGAGGCCGGCGCGGCAGCGGCGACGATGATCGCCAACACCGCGAGTCGGGTGAGCGAGCGCACGATCACGGCGCCACGGGCGGGGAGCGTTACGGCAGCTCGCACCGATAGTAGTGTCCGGAGGTCCAGAGAGGATGTTCGGCGTGCGCCGAAGAGGCAGCGCTTCATGCGGTTCCGATGCGGCTCGGTGGGCGCCGCATCGGAACCCTACACGGGCTGAGCACTCGACTGAAACCGACGGCGCTCGGTATCGAGCAATCGACTCAGAGCCAGCCGTTTCGAACGAGAAGGACGGCGGCCTGCGTCCTGTTGGAGACGCCGATCTTGCGGAAGATTCGCTTGAGCTCCGATTTAACGGTCTCGCGCGACACGTGCAGGCAAGAGGCGATCTCGCCGTTGGTGAGGCCGTCGCAGACGAGGCGGAGGATCTGCTTCTCCCGCTCGGTGAGGTTCGGTCTCGGTCGGTCGGCCTCCTGTCGGTAGGCGCTGGGTGGTGTCGGGGTCATAGTTCGCGGCAAGGTACGTCCGATCGGTGGCGTTGTTGCCGGCTCGAAGTCAGAGGGTAGTACATTCATGGAGGCTTTCACGTCGGCGGTGTCCTTGTGGTCACGGTCGTCGGCGGATTCCGATCGACTGACCCCTCCTAAGCAGCAAAAACCGTGCCGCGAGGCCTTACTGCGGGACGGCTCCCGCAGTCGCGTAAGTCTTGGTTATCACAAGACTAATGTGTTCACTCTGAGTGTCAAAACAAGCTTTGCTGCAAGGGTTGATCGCGCAATAGTGCACGATCGGGTAGGCCTGCGGCATATGCCGTAGTTTGCGCTGCGAGGTGGGCTCGCGGGGATCAGCCGCCGCTCAACGTTTCGCCGGACGCCAACCTCGCTTCGATCATGATCGCCAGCTCGTAAGACGCGACGTCATCGAGCGTGCCGAGGATCCGCCGCCCGTTGATGAAGAGCGTGGGAGTCGAGCTGAGTTCGAGCGCTTGCCCGACCCGTGCGTCGGCGATGATGCCGGGCAACTCCGTCTGCGATTCCATGCAGTGACGAAAATCCTCCATCTCGATTCCGATCTTCTCGGCCAGCCGGAACAGGTTGGCCTCGAACAACTGCGACTGGTTCTCGAACAGCTTGCCGGCCATGTCGTTGCGCCTGCCCTGACGGCCGGCACACTCGGCGGCTTCGGCGGCGCGGCACGCGAACGGGTGCATGCGACGCGACACCGCCTCATTGCAGGTCGTGTCGAGCGGGAAGTTCCGGTGGTGGATCTCGATGCGGTCGCCACGTTTGGCCGTCAGCTCGGAGATCAGGGTGTGGTTGCGCCGACAGTGGCCGCACTGGAAGTCGGAGAACTCGACGATACGCACTTTGTCGTTGCGGTTTGCGTCGGTCGTGAGCCGATCCTCGGACACGACAGGGAGCGCTACGTACCAGTCGTAGAACTCGGGAGCGTACTCCCGGATCTCGGTCAAGGAGTCGAAGCCGTCGGGCGCGAACGCGCGCGCTTCCGGCCACGACGCAGCGGCGACAACGGTTGTTGCGGCCCCTGCCGCCACGGCCACACCGAGCACCTGGCGCAGGGGCAACACCGACCCGAGGCCCGGATGAGCAGCCAGAGAGAGGCGATGCGCGAAAAAGGTAAGCACGGCCAGGACGCTGACCACGGCGTAGAGCGTCATGCACATCGGGCACAACGTGCCGAGCACTATGGCGGAGACCCCCATCAGGTACGCCGAGAACACCAGCGAGGCGATGACGGCCGCGCTGGCCAGTTGCAGGGCGAGTCGGCCACGCGTGCCGGGTCGCCGCCAGGCGAAGAAGAACAGGGCGGTGACCAGCAGGTAAGTCGCCAACGCGAACCACGCGACCGGAACTCCCTGGATCTTGCCGAAGCTGCTCGCCAGAACCACATCGCAATTGACGGATTCGTTGACGTTGCAGAAGCTCGTGTAGGCGTTGCCGAGGCGCTCGATGTTCGCGTGGATCTGCGCCGTCCACGTCGATACCCCCACGCCGACGGCCGACACCACGGCAGCGCCGAGAAGGGTGGCGGACAGGCGCCGGCTTGCTTGTTCGTGGGCGGACTGCAGTGGAGGACTCCGTCGCGGTTGCTCGCCGTCGCGTCTCACCGAACCCGCCCGCAGGCGTTCCCCATGGGCGACACCGGGCGCGTTTCCAGCCGATTTACACGACGACGGCGAACGTTAACGGCGGCCCCTGCGGGTTGCAACTTGCGCTTGCGCCTCCATCGCCCGGGCCTCCTCGGCCCGCCCGGTTTCGTAGAGGCACTGCGCCGTGGCGAGGAACGCGGCCGGCGGAAGCCGGTTGGCGCCCGCGTCGATCGCTGCAAGATAGTCGTCGAGCGCCGAACCGCAGCCTGCCAGCCGGTGCCGCGCAATGCCCCGATTGAACAGCGCCGTAGGAGGCTCCGTCCCGAGTTCGAGAGCCAGGGTGTAGGCTCGCACGGCCTCCTCGTTCCGCCCCGCGCCGATCAACGCTTCCGCCCGTAGTTCATGTAGGAGCAGGCTGTCCGGCACTTGCTCCACGGCCTCATCGAGGACCGCCAGCATCCGCGGGCCGTCGCCACGCCACTGGTGGACCATGGCGAGGTTGTTCCAGGCTCTGGTGAGGCGCGGATCGATGGCAAGCGCTCGGCGGTAGGCCCTGGCGGCGCTCTCGGTGTCGCCGGTTCGTATGAGCATGTTTCCCTGGTTGTACGCAGCCGCGGCGTAGTCCGGCTTGATCTCGAGCGCCAGTTCGAAGTGTCGCAGCGCTTCCGCCGTGCGCTCGGTCTTGCCGAGGGCCGACGCGAGTTCCATGTGCGCGCGGGCGCTTCGAGGCTGGGCGCGCACCGTGGCCTCGAATATGGAGATGGGAGAATCCCACTGCTCGGAGCGAACCGCGTCGGCCGCTGTCCATACCAAGGCCAAGGCGATCAGCGCGGCTATCGTGGGTTTCGAGCCTCGCTCCAGCAGAGGTTCTGCCGCCGCAGCAGCGGCCAGGCACAGCCCGAGGCTGGGGAGATAGAACAGCCGCTCGCCCATGATCGTGCCGATCGGGAACACAACGTTCGATACGATGGAATAGCCGGCCGCGGCCAGGGCGGCTCCGAGCGCGACGACCGGGCGATCGTGACGCCAACGCCAGCTCGCATAAGCGAGTCCGGCCAGCGTGGCCATGGCGAGCGCGGAGTAGCCGTCGGCCGCAAACCGTTCGCCGATGCCGAGGGCGTCGTAGCTGTAGTCCACGCTCAAGGGGTGCGGCCACACAGTAAGCGCGAAGTAATGGCCGAGCACCGAGATCGCTCCCGCGATGCGTCCGGCCGTGTCGAGCACCGAGAGTGGGTTGTCGAGTGGATGCTCCGCCGAACCCGGCAGCAGCGGCCCCGCGTCCGCGCGCACGGCCAAGTAGAGCGCGAGTGCGCCGAGCATGGCTACGAGTGCGACGGCGTCGCGCTTGTAGCCGTCCGGCGGCTTCGGCATCAGCAGGGCGAGCAGCACGGGAGCGGCTAGTACGGTAACGGCGTTCTCCTTCGAGAATAGGCCGGCAAGCAGCGCGAGGGCCGCGAAGGCCGCCCACCCGTAGCTCCCGCCGCCACGCAGTCGCAGTGCGGCGAACAGGGCGCCGACGAATCCGAGCGCAGCCATCAGCTCGGCCCGTCCGACGATCCACGCCACAGCTTCGGTGTGCAGCGGCAACAAGGCGAACACGGCTGCCGCGACGGCCGCTGCGGTAGCCGCAAGGCCGGTGGCCAGCGCGAGCGCGTAGACCGAGGCGGACACCGCCCAGTGAAGCGCGAGGTTCACCGCGTGATAGCCGAACACGTCGTCGGAGCCGGCGGCGTGGTTCAGGGCGAATGAGAGCGTGACCAGCGGCCGGTAGCCCGGCGAATCCGCGCGCCCGGTGCCCCACCAGGAGAACGTGGAAAAGATGCGGGCGACGTCGAGGGGACCGCGCACGTGCTCGTTCTCGACGATGGCGTTGACGTCGTCGGAGACGAAGCCGCCGTCGAGGCTGGT
>PJEL010004103.1_pt1 | contig 12177 bp, 11 predicted proteins | sample 1853271 | NCBI WGS metagenome assembly PJEL01 (sample SAMN08108733, study PRJNA415343) | Invertebrate metagenome, whole genome shotgun sequencing project. | host: Globobulimina | place: Sweden: Gullmar Fjord | collected 2015-08 | reverse complement strand
CTCTCTAAATTTTTCATAGAGATTGGTAAGGTTGAGGGAAGCACAATCTCCTCCGTAGTAGTTATTCCTGTCAACATGCAGGATCTTGGATAGGAGTGTGGTGCTTTTCGTTAGGCTAGGCTGTTTCAAGCAGCCACCGACCAACCAACATCACACTATTACCAACCTTGAGCCCCTCCATGGAGAGAAGCCCTGATATTACAGCCTCTTTGAGGCCCGTCCCAAGTATGATGGCATCATATTCCCCGTCTGCTAGGGGAGCGCACCCTGAGGGGACATGGCAAGATAGATTGAGAGGTAGATAGGGTGGTTTAGCACTATTTTAGCGTAAGAGATGCTCCTTGCAGGGTTGGGTTGGGATAAGGGTCATTCACGTCCGTGGATTTTTAGGGTTATCGTTATTAAGCGACGTCAAACAGAGTTATTATTACTGCGGCTACAAATATCACCTATACGTTTATTGACAGGGTGAGGGGGTTAGGATTGAAGATCAAACGACTACTCTCTATTAAAGAGGTAACTATAATAGCCCTTATACTTAGGGTTACATTATTATAGTTACCCCACTTAAAATTAACCATAAGGCCAGGGATAGGTTTAGAGTTCGGTTTTAGGTTAGGGGGTCATGGTTATGGTCAGGTTTAGGGTTAGGGCGATACGATTGGGGGAAGAAAGAACCTGGGGGAAGCCAATCGAATGAAGGGGATGGTTCTTGTGATTCAGGTCCCGACATTATTGGGAAATCAAACGCAGCGTTTGTGGGGTTTCTGCTATAGCTCTGCCTACCCCCCTAAGCCTAACCCTAACTCTAACAAGGAAGAAATGGTGATGAACCAATAACAACGATGTTACTGACGGAACTAAATCAGAGGGTGTTATATGTTGTAACGAAATCGGAACCCATCTACCATATCCTGGCTGAAAGTTGAAACATGGACCCCTAAGGCGGTTCTTGGAGTCTTGGAGTGATGAAGAAGGGCCATGGCTGAGAGAGTACTGGCCGCTGTTATAGATGGTGGGGTGGCGTTTACCGACTCGGATGGATTAAAACACAATATTTCAATATGTTGCCACCACGGTGTGTAACGCAGGGCACTTAAGAAACACAGAGCGATGAGTGGGAATGGTATGGCATGTATACATGCCATACTGCTTACAGCATAGAAATTATAAATATATATCCACCATTAGATATATCCACCTCTTTAAACAGTGAATGTGCTAGCACATTAACGAAGGGGGGTACCAAAAGGTAGCTTGTACTAAAAAGAGCCACCAAATCATCAGCACATGATAATGACCTATTCCCCATTTCAATGACGTTACGATTAGGGGGAATTAGAGAAGTAGAAGCATCCCTCCAGCGATGGAAATAGCTCCCGTGACGGTAAATGGGTTGAAACTTTGTCTTGGCATCTGTGCATTAAGGAAGGATGCAGCAACAGCATCAGAAAAGAAGAGAGAGAGAGAGAGACATACAATGCAGCAAAGCCGCTGCCAAACTCGGGCATCGCAAAACATATGGCAGCACCAACCTCTGGCAAGAGCTCAGCATAAAGCGCCATGGCTGTGAACGAAGTACTAAAACCTACGACGACTGGAACTCGATGATACTTTTCTCCCGAAGCTGTCATGATGAGCTGCAAGAAAAATCCAAGCAATAGAACAGGTATGATATAGCCAATTTCAAGAAGAAGAGCGAAGCCACACTTGAGATCTTCTGGGTACATGTTGCCAGAATTCATATTATAAAGCGTAAAACAGCATTTCAAACCATCATCTGCATTATGTTCTAATCCATCCAACGGGTAGAAACTCAAGCCTTGACTATATTTTTTAATCATATAAATCATAGGCACGAACAATACAAGAAAGGAAAACTCAAACAGGGATACCCAGAAGTTCAGAGAATGCAGACAAACATGCCCATTTTGGGCAATGATACACTTCTCCTTGTAAGCCTGGCTCAGCTGGATAAGTCAGAAGATGAAGACGAGTGTTACAAATGAGGTTGTGTCAAGTCCAGAACAGAACAAGAAATAGGAGGATATTATAATATATATATCAACATACCGCTGCTGGCACACCACTTGCCAAGTACATGAATGAGCTGTAGATGACGGATGCTCTCGATCCATTTTGAGAGCCTTCAGGACTAAGTATCAAAGGCAACATAGCAAGGGCAATCCCAAGTAACACCAGATATACACCCACATTATGCCACATTGGCTTCATTATATTTGTTCTGTGCGAAAATTAGGTAAATGGTAGGTGATGAGTGACGTTCTGTCACGTAAATAAGGCAATCTCCCGCATGGGCATAAAATAGGCATCCAAGACATTTTGAGAGCTTACATGGTAACAGTGATGGGCAGCGAAAATTGCAGCAACAAAATCGTATGTGTTGGGGGCACAAATGGAGCAGGAATAGCCATGAGAAGCAGCTGAACAGCCTCCAAGAAGCCAATGAGCAATGTCTTAGTTTTAGAGAGTTGGAAACGTACTGTTGATTCGCCGTTAGAGTGCAAGAAAAAGAATGAGAGAATGACAACTACAGCTCCACTTGGAATGGGAGTGCGTGCCTCTACAGCAGCGCATCATTCTTATAACTAAACTACTTTTCTTTTAGCCCAGCCCAACAGTAGGTACACCTATACTACTGTAAAGCAAACCTACACTGCTCCAACGGCCCACTTGTTTTACCTTACTACTGGGGCACGCACGTCTTGTATACCACCCATGGAAACAACAACAAAACATTAAGATTATTATTTGTGACTCACCGACAAAGGACGCATCATCCCAGTACCGAACTGACATAACAACGAAGGGGATTGCCAGTGCCAAGGTATAAAATAACGTAATTATTTGAACCACAAAAAGCCTAAATGGGGCTAAATTATCCATCACCACTTTGAATATCACCATTTCTGCTGCGTAGGACAAAGCCACCCCTACTTGGCCCCCTACTATGCATAGCTTCATGGTAACGTCATTTCGTTTCGCTGGCTTTTCCAAACCGTGATGTATCATCCAAGCAAGCTCGGGATCAGAGTCCTCCTCATTGCCAAGCGCTCCGTATGAAGCTCTTAAGCTCATTTCCTCTCTTCCTTCCTTCAAAGTGTATGACGTGCCCTTTTCAGGGATTACTAGCCACCTCTCCGCGCTTATCGCATGGAGGTTGGTGGCTTCTTACAGCCACTTAGATACAATAGCCTGTCTCAAGTCATTACGTATACAGAAGAACAAGTCAAGAGTGTTAAATACACAAAAAATTACTGCAACAACTATCAACGCTGTTCTCCCTTTGTCAACAGCGGCCGTTTACAGATTAGGGTTAGGACCTATTGTACTAAAAAAAAAAAAATCAAGGACTATCAAATCCCCTAGTGGTATGGTACACGGGTTCTTATAGATGTGCTGCCTATTGTCCTCAACGAGTCATGCCATTTTCCGGCACAACAGGCACTGCCAAGTACAATAATAAACTCACAGACCAATAACCAACCACAACCCAAGGAGAATTGCCTTAACAACTGACACAATACCCTCTCACCTCAGAGAACCCTCAAGGTCATACGTCCCACCTCTCCATCGTGGCTCCTGGATGAAGCATTCAACCATCGAATACTAAAAAACACTAACCACGTGACGTAAGAATGGCCTGCGCCGATGTTATTCTGTGCGTATATATAAGCCGTTAACATATGTTTACAACTCGAACCCTAACCCTAATCCTAAACCCAAACCCTAACCCTAAGCCTAAGCCTAAGCCTAAGCCTAACCCTGACCCTAATCGTAAACCCTAACCCTAACCTTAACCCTAAGCCTAACCCTAACCGTAGTCCTAAATCCTAACCCTAACCATAGTCCTAAATCCTAACCCTAACCCTAACCCCAAATCCTAACCCTAACCCTAAGCCCTAACCCTAATCCTAACGGTTATCGCAAACCAATAGGTTTTTGGAATTCTTATATTTTCCAAGCGGTTGGCTGGTACAAAGACAGGGGTTTATCGTAACAGCAGCGGCAAGAACGGACGATAACTTTATGAATGTGTGAGTTATAAGTAGGTAATGTCGAAGAGGGGAAATACCCCCCCCCTTTCTCCACCTCCCGTGCCTGCACGAAGATGGAGAACAACAATAGGGGATGATGATGAAAGCGGAAGATCGGGCCAGACAGTAGCTGAGCAGCGCTCGTCCCCGATTGTTCCACCCAAACCTTCATCGTTCCGAACTATCGCCTCATCTCCCAGGAGTGCATTGGATGCTCTGAGGAAGCGTGTAATGAATACTATATCAAGTAGAGAACCAGATGGCGGAATTCGTGCTCTGGAGAGCCCTTGCCGCCATTTTCCCGCAAGACCCAAACAAGGGAGCAGTTTCATAAAGGCTGCTGCATACCAGTCAAATGATGGTAGTGTTCAGCAACTGGAGAGGCCCAGTCTTCAGTCTTTGGATCAACCTCCTGGAAACAATAACGGCACTGCCACAGCACGGGTGAGTGGAGGTGAAGAAATGTCTTTGAGCGGAAAGTCCGGGGGAAGAAGAATTTTGAGACCTCTCAATCCCAGCCGCCAGCAATTGTTGAACAGGGGGGGGTTATCTGTGTCTTCTCCAGTTGCGTCTCTTCGTAAGGGGGGTGACAGTGCATTGCCTGTTTCACCCAGCTTTACGGTGCCACTGAGTCCAGATGACAGTGAAACAACTATTGGAAGCCCAGTGGCAAAACTCTCGCCCTCCCTCGATAAGCGAAAAAGCTCTCTACTGGAAGCTGAACTTGTGGCAGAGATGTCAGTCTTCCGACAACAGCTAATCGATGAGGAAGAGTTTGAGTTTTCGCTTGTACTGAAGCCTGACGATGCATATACTGAGGCTGCCATAATTATGCAGAAAGCCCTCGAACTGTTTGCAAGGTCTGAAGGAGCTTTGCCAAGTACATTGAGTGAAAGAAGTGTCCAAGAGGCCGAAGAGGGTAGCAGTAAAGTCGTCCCTGATGAAGTAGCTTATCTTCATAGAAATATTTCAGCCCACCCGCGTGCTGAACTCCGTAAGAGCATGGAAACAGGAGGGCAGCAAAGGCCCTGCCCGCCATTGCCTCCACCCCGACCGCGAAGAAACAGTACATCCTTGGAAGAAGCTATACGGAACAGGCTAAGCCTTCTAGATGATATGCACCAAATACAGGAGCAAGCTCCATCCGGTCAAGAGGATCTCTTCACTCGTAGGCGCCAAAGAGAACTGGATCGAAAGAAGCAACAACGTTTCCATCACTTTCAGAACCAAATGGAGCAGGCAGCTATTGTTAGGCGGCACAGAGCGCATCATCGGTCAGATGAAATGATGCTATGCTCAACAAACCGCTGCGCAAGCATCCAATGGAAGCCTCTATTGCCATGGAGTATGAATGCATTGCTTCGAAAATTTTTGAAACGCATTATCTATGATGAAGCAGAGTCATTGCAGGCGGAGTCTATCATTGGCGTGTTGGCTGCTACAGATCCCGACCCTTATCATGCAGGCTTGTTTGGAACAAGATCATTCCGCCAAAGTGCAGATATTCCCAATCCTGCTCGTAGTTTCAGTATATTATATGCGGACGACATTGGAACCCATAGCCTTGATTTGGAATGCCAAGACGACAAACAGTATGCTACTTTCTTTCAAGGATTTGTGCTGCTATGCATGCAGTCTGGCAGAAATGTGATCCAAGGCACAAAATGGGGCACCCATCCCGTACCTCCTCCTCAGCTGCAGTCTACCAGGGCTAAGTGGTCTCATCAACAACAGAGGCGGTTGAATCATAGTGGTGACAACTTTAATTATGGGCATCAGAACACACACTTACAGTCTGCTACTTGTAATTTACGTTTGGGAGAGTTGCATGTTTACCACGAGGGTCATAATTCCCCTCAATTATCTCCCAAACCTTTCCTAAACGGGCATAATATGCAGCACCTTTCTTGTTCAACTTCAACTGGATTCAGACCTAATTCTTTCAGATCAAAAGGTCGAATTAAGAAAGCCCTCAAGAAAGTTGTATCTTCGAAGCGCAAATTATACACACCTGCAGACCCTTCTGCCCCCCCCCCTGCCTATTTCCTGGGTTGGCACAGTAGAGGAACACAGGTGTGGTCGCGCCTACGCATGGCAGGACTGGAGGTAGAACGCTTGTACCATGTTGATACGTGTCGGGTAATGTTACGCATTCGACTGCCTGTGGAACGTATGGAGGCTGTTGCTGAAAGTATGCGCTTACGTCTAAGGAGACGAGATGGTACATTTGGGCGATTCAAAGTGGCGCATCGACATCGATATATTGGGGCAGAATACGGAAGGGATCTCTTCAAGAGCTCCGCAAGTCAGAAGGTGATTGACTATATTATTCGAAGCAAGATTCAGGATGGGGGTGCTGAGATGGATGAGAGGGCAGAGCCTGGGAGCAGCATTTCGTCCAGGCTCCCACTTCACAACAAGACAAAGCTGGATGAGCTTTATGGATTGTGGGTGACTTTTTGGAGACCAAAGAGCATTTGGAAGGAGCCATCACCACCCAAAAGAGTTCTGGAGATGGCTATTGATTGCATCCAAGGCTTCTTTGCTAAACTCATATTTCTCGTTGAAAGTAGTTTCTCTCAGCCTCTGGAACTTGTAGCAGAGTATTTCGGAGAGTCTATTGCCTTCTATTTTGCTTGGATGGGTTTCTACACACGATGGCTGGTGCTACCTAGCATTGTTGTATTTATTTACTTTTGCATTCAAATGAAAAACGGAAAATTAGATAACCCCATAGGTCCTCTTTACTCGATATTCATAATTTGCTGGTCTTCGGCATTCCTTGTAATGTGGAGACAACATTGTTCAGAGCTGGCTTATCGTTGGGGTGTTCTTGGTGTTGAGACAGAAGAGCACACAAGGACGATGTTCAAGGGGAAGGCGGAGGTGGATACCTTCACTGGTGAATCTCGCATTGTATATCCTTTATGGAAGAGACTTTTAAAGTTCTGTGTAACGGTTCCAATTGCTGTTGGTTTCACATCTTGTATACTTGCAATTGTTTTTAAGGTCCTTGTGTCTAATAATGAGGTGAGCTTGAGTTCGCTTGCATGGATTTCTGCTGTTCTGCTTGTGATACACCTGGTACCTCCTGCTTGTCGTGGTTTCTTTTCTTCAGTCTTCATCGAGTAATACCAGTGAGGGAAAAATACTGAATGAACTTGGTTGGGCAAGGTTGCTTGTGGTTCCTTGCCTCTATGGCCTGTTGATACCAATACTCTTTCAGTTATGCAAGGTGGGCGAACCTCCTCTCGCTACATGCAGACACTACATTATATATATTTTTATAATTTGTATCCTTGTTGATGATAATGAGCTCACCCAACATTCTATTCTACTACCTATTTAACAACACATGTGATGCGCTGCGCACATGCAGTTAATAATGAAACGGACAAACGATTTTGAGAACTACCGTACGGACAGCGAGTACAGCAACGCTTTTATCGTGAAGGTCTGTCCCGCCCTGTCACATGTGTTATATTACTGCTACTGTAAATATAAATATTATACGATTCTTATTGCTAGCATCATTTTTTCTAAACCCCTATTATTATTCTTCATCTATCCGTTCTGATCCCAGGTTTTCTTTTTCCGTTTTGCAACCGTCTTTTCGTCGATGTATTACTATGCATTTGTGGCACCTATCAGTTCCGAAAAGAACAACATATCTGGGGAATTGGCCTTTGTAAAACTCCTTACCAGGTAACTAGTCGTCCCATTTTGCTTGCGTGCGTGTGTCTGCAGCAGTCTAATCTAATTTGTAATTTGTTGTACTCTACCCGATACCACCAACTCAGCTTGGCGAGTTTCATGACTGTTGGACAGTGGTGGTACATGATATGGATGACTTATATACCATACAAAATTCAGCAATTCCGTCTCAATAATCTGAGGGGTCAAATCAAGGGCGAATTGGAACGGATTGACTGGGGAGATGATGCAACAGGCAAGACAGTAGCAGTAGAGTAATAGTAATAGAAGTGACTGACATGACGCTGAGATGAGGAGGGGTCTTCTTCTTGTAACTCTCAAACACTGACCTGCCATTATAATTTGCCTCTTTTCGAATGTGAACTCACAACACAAATAATTAGGAATATCTGCTGGGAAACAACCCTCACTTCTCCATACAAAGCGTGCATGGAAACGAAAACTACTGGATGAGGCCTCGAGTCCTTTGTGGGAAGAGGTGTGTGTGTGTTATAACTATAACTGTAAAGAAATAAGGAAATCCAGTCCGTATACTGCCATTACAACAGCAGCAGCACCAGCAGTAGCTGTATGAGTACCTGCCTAGCTAGCCTGGCTAATCCCCTTTTCATCCCTATTAGGAAATTTTGAAGGAGTACGAGCCATTCGATGACTACACCATGAGTCTCATCCAGTTTGGATATGTTACATTTTTCTCTATGGCTTTCCCCCTTGCTCCGCTTTTAGCACTGATAAACAATCTAATCCAGGTGGGCATCTATACCCAATATTGCTGTTGGTACACCTTAAGTGTAGTACTCTGAAATCCAATCTATATATCTATTGCTAGTGTTTCGACAAGGCGACTCTACTAACATTGGACATCATCCCACCCCCCACAACACCTTATTATTATTATTATATATATATTTTTTTCTCAAAAGACACGAGTGGATGCCTTCAAGCTGTGCAAAACGCGCCGAAGGCCCATAGCGCAAAAGACTTCAGGCATTGGCGTGTGGGACCATGTTCTTGAGATCATGACGATCATTTCCGTCTTTACCAACTGTGCACTTGTGGGATTTACAAGGTGGTCATTTGTTTGTCTCATCCCATAATCCTAAACCTACTGCACACTTTTTGAATATCACCAATAGCAATACCATCTCACTACTCGTCCCACCATGGCTTTACAGTACGACTGTTTGGAATGAACTGCCATACATTAGCAATACACAAAAGGTGAGAAATAGAACAACACAATCGTTGTAACCTTTCCCTATTTCTCAATCTCGCGGAAGCTAAATTCAATGGCTAATGACACAGGCACTTCTGGTTGTTTTGATTGAACATATGCTGCTCTTCCTCAAGTACTGGCTTGAGAATCTAGTTCCGCGTATTCCAAGTAAAGTTATCCGTGCAGTGGAGAGAGATCGGTTTGTAGAGACCAAGAGGAGGGAGAACCATCGCAGGAGGAACAACTTTGGTAGTGCCAGCTCTCCAAACTCTCCGATGATGCGTGATGGCAAAAAAGTGAAGAAGTCAACAGAACAAGGAGTGGGGGGTGGGAAAACGATTATCCACCGCCACCAAAGGGGGGGCATGAGCCCATCTTTGGCACACTTGGCAGGAGATCAATTGCCTTTATTCTTGGCATCTCCATTGTCGAGTCCAACCACCACAGACACTCCACTTCTTAGCTCCCCTCCCATGCTTGCGAGCCCCAGATTTCTTTCTCCATCAAGCAGCCTCATGCAATTGGGGGGATCTGAAGGCATTAGACGACAACACCATTGGGAGAGACCAGAGATGAACGATATAGGCTTTAAGGAACAGATATCAGCTGAATATAATGTATTGGAATCTGAAACGGATAGTGAAAGTACTAATAGTAGTAGTAGTAGTAGTAATACTTATCGTTCTTGTTGTACTAGTAGTAACGGTGGAACCGATAGGCCAAGGAGCCCAGACCCTGAACTAAACTAAGCTTGAATTGCTACAGCTTAAGATAAAAAGCGCAAGGTACTACCGCACACCACCATAGTGTAAAATGAGAATGAACAATGATTTCTTTTCATTTCTTATGAACACATTAGTTAGCCGGCTTCTGACAATGCCTCTATGTGTAATTGAACCAACTTTTCTCTATCCCGTAAAGAGAGTATTCTCAGAAGAACCTTGGTATCTCTGACCATGGATTTCATCGTAGCTGTTCTTTCATCATCTATATTCCCTTCCATAGATGGAGATGGAATAAGGTGGTTGTGGTCCATTGTTCTTTTGCATTCCAGCACCACTGCTTGTTGCTGCTGCTGCTTGGCTTCTTCATCTAAGGACGGTATTGGACCATCATTTTCATTAATCTTTATTGATTTGGGGCTGTGTCTGATCATCTTTCCCTCATATTTTCTTTTCTTCAACGTTGATATCGGAACTGGGGCATTAGAGCTTCTTATGCTCTCAGCCTGAGCATCCGCAATAAACCTTTGAAAGTTCATTTTGAAAAATACACATACGTATACATTAGGGCCGTGTAGAGTAGCAGGAAGGAAAGGGTGGGTGGGTGGGAAGAATGAAGAATTCTTCTTACTCATTATCTAGCAAATCATTTGCAGCCGCAATAAGTGCGACAATATTGTCTAGTTCCCCAGATGTCAACCCTTCTGCTTCTCCTAGCAACTCGGATTTATTAGATATATAAAAGTCCTTCTCCCCTCTCCTTAACGCTTCCAGCCACAGGGCTCCTGCATGATACCTTGAAAGTGCATGATGAGACACTATCATGTTGGAGTTTGATGAATATGTTGTTGTAAGCGTTTTCAGTGACAGCAAAAAACACACACACGTAGCAATCCACCTCGACATGTCGTAGTACCCTTTGTGTCGCCCTTCCAACCGGCCATATTCCTCCAACCCAGCTAGAAGCACCTGCGGGGAGAGTAGGTAGTGGCCGCCCATTCGTCAGTCCTAAAGGCACTGATCCACCATGGCAGATGATATATATGTCATTGTAGTACTCCGTTGCACACCTCGGCATCACGGACAAATCCCTCCATATTTGAGACTACAGCCAGGCTGTGCACGGAGTTCTCTTGCTTGAGATTGACACTCGAACCAATGGCAGTACGTACACTTCGCTTTGCTTCTTTGTAATTCCTGCGGGTCTTGCAAGTAGACATACGGATCACATCCTCAATTTTTACATGGATGCCTCGGTCCCTGTGTTGGTTTTCGCGACAATGATTGTTGAAAGAGTTATGAAACTGAGTTAGTATCCTCAATATGTACTCTCAAATTCAAAAAATAACACATCACCTACTCTAGTGCAAGGTGTAATGCTATGACTTCCCGAGCAGCACCTGGCAGCCTTTTATCCGCTCCTATGAGCTTGTATTCCATTTGTCGTCTGATCTGCAGCGCTTTTTCCGCCACACACTTGTGATGAGTACGATCCACGTCCAACTGAGATAAATTTGATAGAATTATTGCTTTCCATGCACGAGCAGCAGCCATAATAATTGCTCGTTCTGAGGAGAGAAAGAAAGTGGGTTATTGTCATCAATTTGCATGCAAAGAGTGTGGTGGCTCCTGCTTGCAAACGGTAAAGGCTGGGATGGGTATGAAGCAATTTATTATTAAGTATGTGTTTTTTAATGTGATGTAGAAAGGAAAACGGAGGACCTTTTCGTAATTTTCTTTTCTTGACGTGCTTCTAACAATGGAAACAGAAGCACTTTAACCCTAGCGGTTATCAGAGGGGTTCGATAGGTCACCACACTTCAATTTTGAACCAGAAAAAATGCTAAAGAGCCCCCTTTCAACATCAGTTCTACTACACTTCCTTGCACAAATAGATGGCAGCCGCCACATCCCCCAGGCACTATATTGCTTGCATCATTGCAAATGAATTACCACCGCATATGTAACCTTCAACATGTTTCTATGACTATCTCTACAGGAGGAGCACACGTTCCCCATCTACAGAAATATATGCACGTTCCCCTAGCCTACAAAGGGGGACCTGCTATGCTGCCCTGCTAATTTCAAACCAACCAACTCACCCCAGTCACAACTATGAATCATATAAGTGCAGGGTAGGAGTCTCACCTATTTCTTGTTAAGTTTGTTGTTGTTGGTGCGACCTGACACCCAATCAGTTTGATGTCAGTTAGGATTACCTACTTTGCCCCGTATCAGATAGTTGCCGTTAGTTAGTATCAGTTTGTCCGTCTATAAACTGACTGGCAGTTCAGTTGGCACCTCTAGGCTTGACACACTCTGCCCTTGTAACATCCTCTCTATTCTCAGTTTCCGCTAAAATCTAAAATCGACACACGTACCGACATCTATTCCGCATTGCCCCAACCTCACGTGTGTTATAGAGGAGGCGACGGAAGGTAGGTGTTCGGGTGAGTGTGGGGGGGGG
>PJEL010004102.1_pt1 | contig 12177 bp, 11 predicted proteins | sample 1853271 | NCBI WGS metagenome assembly PJEL01 (sample SAMN08108733, study PRJNA415343) | Invertebrate metagenome, whole genome shotgun sequencing project. | host: Globobulimina | place: Sweden: Gullmar Fjord | collected 2015-08 | reverse complement strand
TGTGAAACCGGTGAACGTGATACAAAAATCTGGACGGTTGTTGTACGTCCTTATCGCTTTGACATTAGTATTGAAGTGGATTTAATCGAAGAAGTTGCACGTATTTTTGGTTATAACAATATCCCTAATGTATCACCTAAAGCAACTCTGGAAATGCGCAGTCAAAAAGAAGCGAATATTTCAATTGGTAAACTACGTAATACATTGGTCAATAGAGGTTATCAAGAAGCGATAACGTACAGCTTTGTTGACCCAAAAATTCAGTCACAAATTCATCCTGATCAAGCGGTAATGACTTTACCACATCCGATATCTTCTGAAATGTCGGTGATGCGTTTGAGTTTATGGACAGGATTATTACAATCTGTAGTTTATAATCAAAATCGTCAGCAAAATAGGATCAGTTTGTTTGAAACGGGATTACGTTTTATACCTGACGGATCAGCAGAAAATGGTGTTCGACAGGACAATATGATTGCCGGTGTTATTACTGGGCAAAAAAATGAAGACCATTGGAGTATGGACAAAAAATCAGTCGATTTTTATGACATAAAATCAGATGTTGAAGCATTACTTTCCTTAACTGCAGATGTGTCGGCCTATGAGTATGATAAAGCCGAAGTTTCCGCATTGCATCCGGGCCAAACTGCATCGATTTACAAAAATGGCACCTTGGTGGGTTACATTGGTACCTTACATCCTGAATTAGAAAGGAAATTGGGTCTAAACAGTCGAACATTAGTTTTTGAATTAATATTGTCTGAAATTCTAACGCAGAATATCCCTGAAGCTCGTGATATATCTCGCTTTCCGTCAAATAGACGTGATATCGCTGTCGTTGTGAAAGAAGAAATTGATGCAAAAAATGTGTTACAACTTATTGAAAAGGTTGGCGGAAATTATTTAATTGATCTAAACTTGTTTGATGTGTATCAAGGTGATGGCATAGATGGCGGTTTTAAAAGCCTAGCGATTGCTTTAATACTACAAGATACCGAGAAAACTCTCGAAGAAAAAGACATTAACGATGTTGTAAATCGTGTAGTCGAGACGTTGAAAACTGAATTAGATGCATCACTGAGGGATTAAGCCATGGCGCTAACCAAAGCAGAAGTAGCAGAGCACTTATATGAAAAGGTCGGGCTTAGTAAGCGTGACGCTAAAGATATGGTCGAAATATTTTTCGAGGAAATACGAGAAACATTGGAAAGTGGCGAGCAAGTAAAACTTTCTGGTTTTGGTAACTTTGACCTTCGTGTAAAAAGTGAGCGTCCAGGACGTAATCCAAAAACGGGTGAAGATATTCCAATTTCTGCTCGTAAAGTGGTTACTTTTAGACCAGGTCAAAAGCTTAAAAGCCGTGTTGAAGATGGCAATGGTTAATTTTATTATCTTACTTTAATTAAATGACTCGGTAAGTTACTCATAAAGTTAATTCGTGAGTAGCTAGCTAGTTATAAATTGAGACATTATAATATTGAGTAAGTAATAAATAGAATAAGTAATTAAAGGCTGCGCTTGCAGCCTTTTTTATTGCCTATAATTTATTAACTTGCTGCTGAATTACTACTTTTAAAATTATTTTTGCACTTTGAGTAAACGAATAAACAGCTTTGCTTTGTGCCAAACCATAAGCCACTTTTAGTAAATACCACCATAAATGCAAAAATAGCCCCTGTTGACAGGGCATAAACCTCAATGGGGATTGCCATAATAAACTGGTCAAATGTTGCTTGTGCTATCTTAATATCGAGTTCTTTAAAAAAGTAATAGACTCGATTAGCAAATTGATTATCTTGTAGACGGCTAACATTATTTGATAAAAGCTCTGTACGTTGAATTAATGTATTTACTATTTCTCCCGTTTGCTGAATTGCCGGATCGGCATTTTGGCGATACTGTTCAATTAAAGTAGCTAAATTTCCTTGGTATTGCGTCGAAGCGATGAACTGAAATTGCGCTAAATGGTTTAGTGCCTCATTGAGATGGCCAGATAGGCGCTGGCTGTATTGTTGAATAAACTCAGGAAGCTGTACGCCAATAATGAAACTTAGCGTAAATAATATACGGTCAAATATTGTTGCGATAAATTTCAACATAAAGTGTGAAGGTTACCTTAAATATAGGGCTTTATTGCCACTCAGTTTGTCATATCTAAAAGTACATTGGAAATCAACGATGCATTAATGCCGAATGGATTAACAGATTAGAAATCAGCGATTGCTATAAAATTAAATTATTGCTTGGCATTGCTAGAGAAAACCTCTGTTATACCTTATGATCTTAGTCCATTGAGGTTATTGCTTTAAACTATGAGAAAATATGCGCCGTTCAAGCTATTCAGATAACGAAGTTGGTCAAATTAACTGGAAAATTATTAAGGTACTTTGGCCTTATTTATTAGAGTTTAAAACTCGTATAGCCTTTGCTATTTTTTGTTTGATTTTAACGAAAGTGGCTAGTGTTTATCTGCCTTTTATTCTTAAAGATATCGTTGATACTTTAGATAACAATAAAGTTGATAAAATTGTATTAGTACCCTTTGCACTGGTTGGTGCTTACGGTTTAGTTAGGTTATCGATTGTACTTTTTGCTGAAATTCGCGATACCTTGTTTGGTCGAGTTACCGAAAGAGCCATTAGACGCATTGGTTTAAAAGTTTTCCGACACTTACATAACTTAGATCTCGATTTTCATTTGAATCGCCAAACGGGCGGTTTATCACGAGATATCGATCGTGGAAACTCGGGCGTAAGTTTTTTAATGCGCTTTATGATTTTCAATATTATTCCAACCTTAATTGAAATAGTGATGGTTGTCTCGATCCTATTTTTTAACTATGGCATTTGGTTTGCGTTAACAACACTGGTTTCTATCGTCAGTTATATTGCTTATTCAATCGTTGCCACTGAATGGCGAACTGAATTTATTCGCGAGGCTAATAAAGCAGACTCTTCTAGTAATACCAGAGCAATTGATAGTTTATTAAATTATGAAACAGTTAAGTACTTCACCAATGAAGAGTATGAAGCCAAAGCCTATGATGAACAACTAGCGAATTGGGAGCAAGCGAAAACTAAAAATCGCTTATCATTATTTGCACTAAACGGCGGACAAGCTTTTATTATATCTGTCGCTATGACCATTATGTTAGCACTTGCGGCTTATCAAGTTTCTCACGGTATTTTAACACTGGGTGATTTTGTTTTGATCAATGCATTTATGATGCAGCTGTTTATTCCGTTAAACTTCTTAGGTTTTGTTTATCGTGAAATTAAAGGATCGCTCGCAAATATTGAGCACATGTTTGGCTTATTGGATAAAACGCCAAAAGTTAAAGATAAAGAAAATGCGCAGGAGTTAAATGTTAGTCAAGCGGCGATTAAATTTGAGCATGTTCAGTTTGCTTATCAAGCTAAACGTACCATTTTGAAAGATATATCGTTTAGTGTTAACGCGGGTGAAAAAGTTGCTGTAGTGGGCGAGAGTGGCTCAGGTAAGTCAACTTTAATGAAATTGCTGTTTCGATTTTATGATGCGACGCAAGGCACTATTGCAATAGATGGACAATGCATTACCGATGTTACCCAACACTCTTTAAGAAAAAATATTGGCATAGTACCGCAAGATACAGTGTTATTTAACGATACTATTTTTGCTAATATTCAATATGGTGACCCTACGGCGAGTGAAAGTGATGTCTTAAAAGCGATAGATATGGCGCACCTTGCCGGTTTTATCGAGTCTTTACCTGATGGTTCGCAAACCATTGTTGGTGAACGAGGTCTGAAGTTATCAGGCGGAGAAAAGCAACGTGTTGCCATTGCCCGTACTATTTTGAAAAACCCTAAGATATTAGTACTTGATGAAGCAACATCTTCCCTTGATAGCCATTCAGAGCAAGCAATATTGTCGGCAATAGCTGAGGTTGCTCAAAACAGAACCAGTTTAGTTATTGCTCATCGCTTATCTACTATTATCGATGCCGATAATATAATTGTGATGAAAAGTGGAGAAATAATTGAACAAGGCGATCACGCGACACTTATTGCTAAAAAAGGCCATTATTATCAAATGTGGCAATTACAGCAATCAAATGGAAACTAGTTAATTAAGAGTATTTTGATGTCAATAAATGAAGATCCAGCAATAAGCAAAATTAAACAATGGCTCAATGAAGTGATTATTGGCTTAAATTTTTGTCCTTTTGCAAAAAAAGAATTTGTTAATAATACTATCGATTATTATTTGTGCTCAGATAAAAAGTTGAAAAAAGCGGTGGAGGCAGTGGTTTCGCGTTGTCATTATGTTTATCAACATGCTGATGTTGAAACCAGTCTGGTTATTTTTCCAGACGCATTTCATGCTTTTGATCGGTATCTCGACCTCGTTGCAATGGCTGAAGATCGGTTATACGAAGAAGGGTATGAAGGGGTCTTTCAATTAGCGAGTATGCATCCTGACTATTGTTTTGGTGGTGAAGAACATAACGATGCAGCAAATTATACTAATCGCTCACCATTGCCTATGGTTCATATTATTAGAGAGGCTAGCTTAGAAAGAGTTTTGACGGTTTATAAGAAACCAGAAGAGATCCCTGAAAATAATATAAAGCTTGCGCGAGAAAAAGGAAGCACATTTTTTCAATCGATAATTGATAATATTCACCAGCAACATAAGCAGTAGCTCACCACTACAGTGGTTGTAGTATTACAATTTGGAACATAAAGGCGGCATCAACTTACAGTGTTTGGTGGTGCCAAATCGTACAATGCGCTCAATTAAGTAGCATTGTGCGAGGTCTTATGTCTATTAGTTATCTTGGTAAAGTATATAAATTCCAATCATTTGATGAACTTTGGATGTTCTATTCACTAAAGCTTAAACAAAAGCCAATGCAATTGTCTTGGGCGTTTTAGCTTTTATCATTTTAGTACATTATCTTTCACACTCCCCTACAAATATTAATACAGCCAGTTGAGAATATTTTTTAAAACTTGGTTATAATGCCTTTTTTATTGCTATTTTTGCGTTAGTGCATAGCAACATCTTATGAAAAAGGTAGATTGATTTGACGGACAAACCTTCAGTATTACAAGTCGGCGGCAGTATCGACCGTGCTATCAAAGGCGATTATCACCTAGATGTTGCACTTATCTTAAAAGAGGCGTGGCAACAAACCGTTAAGTCTCGTATCTCCATCAACCTAGGCTTATTTTTTACCTTTACTTTAGGCATGATTGTTACCTTGCTCATGAGTACAAATATGGGCGGAATAGAAGCAGTAGTAAGTGATCCGCAATCATTCTTATTGGTTAATATTGTGGTGACGCTTGTTATTTGGCCGTTTCTAGCGGGTGTTGAGATGATGGGCGTTTTACATGCTATTGGCCTAAAAACTGAACCTAAACTTATTTTTGCTTTCTTAAAACGAGGCAGTTGGGTTGCTTTATGTGCATTACTTACTTCAATGTTGACCAATATTGGCATTCAACTTTTCATCATACCGGGTATATATTTAGCCGTAGCGCTCTCTTTAACTATTCCATTAGTTGTTGAGAAAAAACTATCACCTAGTAAAGCAATAGTCATTAGCCTACAGGCTACGCGTTTTCAATGGTTTAAAATATTTTCACTATATTTAGCTTTAGCCTGTGCGTTATTTGTTGCAATTCTACCGGTCACTATTTTAATTAATACTGAGGCAGCAGTTGTAGGCATTATTATGTTTTTATTTGCGTTTACTTACCTTGCGCCGCTATTTTTTAATGTCAAAGGGATTTTATATAGAGAAATATTTGGCATGCAATTACATGCAGTAGACGGTGCAAACACACCGTCAGACGACATTTTTACTGCTTAACTAATTAACGGCCTTATAAAAACAGGGCAAGGGACTGTATGAAATTTTCATTATTAATAAGGTTTGGCTTTGTAGCGCTCTTTTTAATCGCGCTACTTGCACCTTTTACGTTTTTGAAAACTACATTGATTATTGAAGAAGAACAATCACCAGCTGAGCAGCCTACCGTTAAGGTTGCTCCGCCTAAAGTGATTGTTGAAGAAAAACCACTGCATGCTGTGATCCTACCAGAATTTAGAAGCATTACTGATGTGAAAACACGTAAACGTGAATTTTTTGCTTTTATGAGACCAACAGTTGAAGCTGAAAATGCTAAAATAATGGTTCTTAGAAATAAGGTTATCAAGATACTTGATAAACTTTCGCTAGAAGAGCCGTTAACAGATACCGAGCGTGAAGTGCTTACCTTTGCAGTAACTAAGTACCGTGTTGGCAAGAAGTTTAGTCAACTTCATCAAGCGCATAAGTTATTAGAGAAAATTGATATTATTCCGGTTGAACTGGTACTCGTTCAGGCTGCTAATGAATCTGCGTGGGGAACTTCACGTTTTGCACGTTTAGGTTTGAATTATTTTGGTATCTGGTGTTACAAAAAAGGTTGTGGTTTAGTTCCCAGAGGTAGAAATGTTGGCGCTAAGCATGAAGTAGAGGCGTTTAAAAGCCTTGATAAGAGTGTAGAACGCTATTTAGTGAATATTAATACCAATAACGCTTATATGATGTTTCGTACCATTAGAGCGCAATTGCGGGCCAATAATCAGCCTTTAGCACCAGAGATTTTAGCGACAGGTCTTTTACCTTATTCACAACGAGGTATTGATTACGTATTGGAGTTAACGGAAATGATCCGCCATAACCATGCCTATTTTGTACAAACTGAAGCAGACTAATAGCCATAAGCTACTGAGTGTTTTAATTTATAAAAAAGGGCTGATATCATCAGCCCTTTTTTCATAAATCAGAAGATTAGATTGTTCTCTTAGTTATAAAAAATTAGTCATAAAAATTAGCCATAAAAAGCGAATTTGGCTAAGAAAAGTAAAGCCAAGAACAATACGCTCAAGTTAAGAGAGCTAAACTTGCCACTAAAGATGCGTACCGCCACATAACTAATAAAACCAAAGGCAATACCGTTAGCAATTGAGAAGGTAAGTGGCATTGTGATGCAAATTACCGCAACCGGTACTGCTTCAGATAAGTCATCCCAGTTTACGTTAACAAGACCTGCAAGCATTAATACGGCAACATAAAATAATGGACCTGCAGTTGCATAGGCGGGAACCATAGCAGCAAGCGGTGAAAATAATAATGACAGTAGGAATAACAAACCAACTACCACTGCCGTTAAGCCTGTACGTCCCCCCGCGGCAACACCCGCAGTACTTTCAACATAACTTGTTGTAGTAGAGGTGCCTAACATACTACCAGCTACAGTTGCTGTTGAATCAGCAAGCAATGCTTTACCTAAACGTGGTAGAGTGCCATTTTCATCTAATAGCTTACCCCGTTGCGCTACGGCAATAAGAGTGCCTGAAGTATCAAATAAATCAACAAAAAGAAAAGCAAAAATTACACTTAACATGCCAACTTCAAATGCCCCTGCAATATCTAATTGCAACAGAGTTGGTGCAAGGGAAGGTGGTACTGAAACAATGCCTTGATAATCAACATTGCCAATAAGTAAGCCAATAAATGTGATGATTAAAATAGCGATCATTACAGCACCATTAACACCTTTGTTAACCAAGCCCACAATTAGAAATAAACCTAATGCGGCCAAGATAGGCTCAACGGCAGTAATGTCGCCAAGTGTTACTAACGTTGCCGGGTTATCAACCACAATACCGGCATTTTTTAGTGCAATAAATGCAAGAAATAACCCAATACCTGCTGCAATACCAAATCGTAGCGACTGTGGAATGCTGTTGATTATCCATTCTCTAATACTAAACAGGCTTAATAAGGTAAAAACAATCCCCGAGAGGAATACGCCACCTAAAGCTACTTGCCAGCTATAACCCATATCGAGTACTACGGTATAGGTGAAAAAGGCATTTAGGCCCATACCCGGCGCAAGAGCAATGGGGTAGTTAGCAGCAATGCCCATAATAAAGCAACCAATAGCCGCTGCTAAACAAGTTGCAACAAATACGGCACCGTGATCCATTCCTGCGTCTGCCAGCATTGCTGGGTTGACAAAAATAATATACGCCATTGTTAAAAAGGTGGTTATACCAGCAATTACTTCTTGTTTAATTGTGGTGCCATGCGCTGCAAGTTGAAAATGTTTTTCAAACATTTGGATTTTACCTTCGTTAATATTTAGCTAAATATGAGAAAATTTGTTAAGCACTAGTTATTGTTAGCGGTTAATTCACTTCAACAATATTGACCGTTGCAATATCGGCTGAAAATGATGCATTTTTACTTTGTGAATTTGGATCTGTAATGACTTCTTGGTCAAACGCGGTATCGCCACCGTTAACTACACCAGATTCAGTATTAATGTTTTTGAAGTCAAACAAATTACTGTCACACATATGTGATGGAACTATGTTTTTCATTGCCGTGAACATAGACTCAATTCGACCTGGGTGATGTTCATTCCATTGGCTTAACATGGCTTTAATATTTTGTCTTTGCAGGTTAGGTTGAGAGCCACAAAGGTTACATGGAATGATAGGGAAATTCTTTAATTGACCATATTGGATCAGCTCACTTTCTTTACAAAAAGCTAATGGTCGTATCACGATATGTTCACCATTGTCTGAGCCGAGCTTAGCTGGCATAGATTTAATTTTTCCGCCATAAAACATATTAAGCATAAGCGTTTCAATCATATCATCACGGTGATGACCCAATGCTATTTTGGTTGCACCAAGCTCAGCGGCGGCTTTATATAATATAGCGCGTCTTAAACGTGAGCATAAGCTACAAGTAGTTTTACCTTCAGGAATTTTATCTTTTACAATTGAGTAGGTGTTTTCTTCAACAATTTTATATTCAACACCGAGTGATTCTAAATATTCAGGTAAAATATGCTCAGGAAATCCAGGTTGTTTTTGATCCAAATTCACGGCAATAAGAGAGAAACTAATTGGTGCTAGCTCTTTTAGAATCATTAAAATAGACAAAAGAGCATAACTATCTTTACCACCAGAAAGACAAACCATGATCCGATCGCCATCTTCTATCATGTTATATTCTGCGATAGCTTGGCCGACGTTACGGCGTAGTTTTTTTTCTAGTTTAGCAAGCTGCGTTTTTTGTACAGAAGAAAGAGCGCTCATAATTAGTTCCTAGGAATTGACGGCGCATATTATAAACGTAATTTGCTTAAAAGACATTTAAATGGCGAGGTAAAATTGCGGTTGCTATTGAACACAGCCAAAATCAAGTTTAAAAGGCTTATATGCCACGTTATTTATTTTAACAAGGGAATAGCACTCTTAAAATTTGCATATAAAAAAGCCGAGAACTAACTCGGCTTTAAAAAATAAATGAATTTTTGAAGCGTTACTTTTCTAAAGGCGAACGATAACCGTCAGGCTTTAATGCAAGTACGTCACAATTTAATCTATCAATTACATGTTCTGCGGTATTTCCGATAAATGTTGCTGATAAACCCGTTCTTCCGATGGTACCAAGGATCACTAGTTCGGCGTCAATACGTTTAGAGGCATTTTTAATAACATCTTCAGGTAAACCTTCCTCAACAGAGTAGTTATCTGGTGAGATACTGAACTCTTCAGCATGTTCTTTCATGGCCGCTTTATGATGGTTAAGCATTGTTTGATTGTATTCAGCTGAATTGAATTCAGGAATTTCAATCGCAATGTTAACGGGAGTACCAGGGAAAGAATTGATCAAATGGACATCAGCTTTGATAACTTTTGATAAGTTAATTGCTTCTTGGGTAATTTTTTTGTTCAGCAATTGATGTTCATTTTCATCGCTACCGACATTTACAGCAGCGAGTATTTTGCCATTTTCAGGCCAGCTATGATCTTTAACTAATAACACTGGAGAAGGGCACTTACGAAGAATATGCCAATCCGTTGGTGTAAAGATAACTGATTTTAATTTATCGTGTTGATGTGTGCCTTTAACGACAAGATCAAAATTATGCTCTATTACTTCTGCGACAATCGACTCAAAAGGTCGGTTATGCCAAACTACTTTACAGGTAATAGATAGTTCGGGTGCATTAAGTGATGTGATGTAATCGTTAATCCAAAGCTCTTTATCGTTGATAACGGTATTACGCATCATTTCACGTTCGTCACCCGAGAGCATAGTTGTCATCTCGTATGAGAAATCAAAAATAGCTAAGAAAGCAGTGATTTTAGCGCCAGTTTTACTCGCAATTTCTATTGCTCTTTTTAACGCTTTTTGATCATCAGTTGTCGGATCAACTACAACGAGAATATTTTTATACGCGTCCATTTTTTCTCCTAAAAAACAATTAGCTCCAATACATTATGAATAATGCATGAGATGAAACAACAGTTACTTGTTTTATATCAATTAATAAAACATCGTATAAATTATATGTTATTTATACGATGTACTATAGCGTGATAAAAGGAAAAACGAAACTAAGGAGAGGGGATAGCTACTTATTGAAAACCAGCAACGTCTTCAAGTGCTTTAGCATCAAGAATAGTGATAAGTTTACCATCAATTTTGATTAAGCCTGTTTTATGGAAACGATTAAATAAACGACTTATTGTTTCGACAGTTAAACCAATATAGTTACCTATATCACTGCGTGTCATTGATAGACGAAACTCAACAGAAGATAAACCACGTGCATGATAACGAGCGCTTAATGCACTGATGAACGTTGCTAGTCGTTGTTCTGCATTTTTGCGATTTAATAAGGTTAGCATTTCTTGGTCTGAACGAATTTCAGAACTCATTAAACGTAAGATTTGTTTCTTAAGCTTAGGCATGGTGTTAGAAAGGGTATCTAAGGTAAGGTATGGAATTTCACAAACCATAGATGTTTCCAATGCTTTTGCAAAGCTAGGATGCTCTGACTCAGCAATGGCATCAAAACCTAATAGATCACCCGCTAAATGAAAGCCAGTTATTTGCTCTTCACCTTGTTCGTTTACTGTGAAGGTTTTGAATGTCCCTGAACGAATCGCATAGAGCGATTGCATTTTCTCACCGTCTTGGAAAATTTGTTCGCCCTTATGAATAGGACGTTTACGGTCGATTATTTTGTCAAGAACATCTAACTCCTTTTCATTGAGTGAGAAAGGTAAGCACAATTCACTGATATTACAGTTTTGACAATGAATGTGTTGTTGTCCTGAACACTGACGGTTTTGCATAGCTACCTATAAAACTTTCCAATATTTATTGATGTGGATCATATTAAAACAATTGTCTAGATGCAAATATTATGGCGTAAATTCCATATAAAATTATCAAAAAAGCCATAGTTTTTCTAAATTTTGGATTAGTCAATATGTTTTTTAGCTGAAATACACCAAAAGATAGCGTTAATAAAGCCGGTAATGTCCCTAATCCAAAACTGAACATTATTGCTGCACCAGAAAAAGCACTACTACTGGCTAATGCCCATGTCAAAGTAGAATAAACCAGACCACAAGGTAACCAGCCCCAAATTACCCCTAATGATAAAGACTTAAATGGCGTGTCTACGGGAATTACCCGTTTACTTAAAGGCGATATATACTGCCAAAGCACTTTACCTATGCGTTCAATTTTTGCCATGCCCATAAACCATTGGCCTAGGTATAAGCCTAATAATACGATAAAGACCCCAGCGACGAGTCTTAGCCACGCTAAAGGAATACCAATGTTTTTAGCTGCGATGGAGCCACTAAAGCCGACAATTGCACCTATAAGCGTATAGGAGAAAATGCGGCCTATGTGGTAGTTAACGATTAATAGTGAGCGTGATTTATTATTTGGAATAGCAGAGGTTAACATGCTGGTTATACCGCCACACATGCCTATACAATGCCCTGAGCCAAGTAAACCAATAACGAAAGCTGAAAAAATATCTAAGCTCATAATGGTGTTGAGTTAACTTCTGCTTTGTGGCTTTTATCAGAATTTATTGAAGATTCACCTTCGGGTATCGTTTTAGTTTCTGGCTGTTCTGTGTTTTTCTTTTGGTCTTGATTTTCATCAAAAAGAATACTCATGCCTTGTTTTTCAAGATCTTCAAATTGCTCTGTTTTCACTGCCCAAAAGAATAGGTAGATACCAAAGGCTGTTAACAGTATTGCGATGGGAATTAAGACGTAAATAACACTCATTTTTTTAATAATCTT
>PJEL010004100.1_pt1 | contig 12179 bp, 7 predicted proteins | sample 1853271 | NCBI WGS metagenome assembly PJEL01 (sample SAMN08108733, study PRJNA415343) | Invertebrate metagenome, whole genome shotgun sequencing project. | host: Globobulimina | place: Sweden: Gullmar Fjord | collected 2015-08 | reverse complement strand
GGCGGTGTTAGCCGTAATACCATCTTTAGAAAACCACACCCTTTTTATGCCGATAAGGGCGAAGGTTGTTATGTAACTGACATTGAAGGTGTGACTCGCATAGATTTTGCCAATAATATGGCATCGTTAATTCATGGCCACGCCTACCCTGGCATTGTTGACTCAGTATCTAAACAACTTGCCAAAGGTAGCTGCTTTACCATGGCAACGGAGGCTGAAATCGACTACGCAGAGCTTTTATGTGCACGTGTACCAAGCTTTGACAAAATTCGTTTTGTTAACTCTGGTACAGAAGCGGTTATGGCAATGCTTAAAGCATCACGCGCCTATACTGGCAAAGCTAAAATAGCCAAAGTGGAAGGTGCTTATCATGGCGCTTATGATTACGCTGAAGTAAGTCAAACAGCCAACCCAACTAACTGGGGCGATATTGATAGACCTAACAGTACACCTGTTGCCGTTGGTACCCCGATAAAAGCACTTGAAGATGTCGTGGTTATTCCATTTAATGATGTTGAGCGTGCTATTAAGATTTTAGATCAACACAAAGATGACATTGCTTGTATCTTAGTTGATTTATTACCACATCGTGTTGGCTTAATTCCAGCAAGCAATGACTTTATAAATGCATTGCACAAGTGGACCAGAGATAACAAATCACTATTAGTGTTTGATGAAGTCATCACTTTTAGAACAAACTACAGTGGTGCTCAACAAAACTACGATGTAACTCCTGATCTTACTGCAATGGGTAAAGTGATTGGTGGTGGCTTCCCTGCTGGTGCTTTAGCAGGCAATGATGAAGTAATGAAAGTATTAGATCCTACCGAGCCTAAAGTATTACTGCCTCATTCAGGTACATTCTCAGCTAATCCAATCACCATGACAGCGGGATTTGCTGCCATGAAAGATTTTGACCAAGCCGCTGTGACTAAACTCAATGATTTAGCCATATACGCTAGAGAAGAAATCACTAAGGCAATTAGCGAAGTTGGTATTAAGGCTTGTGTAACTGGTGCAGGCAGCATGTTTAGAGTGCACTTAAAAGCACAACCACCTAAAAATTACCGTGAAGCTTATGTTGATAAAACAGAAAGTGCTTTAATAACTAAATTACTCGATCACTTATTCGATAATGGCGTTATGCTAATAAATACTTGCTCAGCAACCTTATCAACCGCCATGGGTAAAAAAGAAATAGACCATTTAGTCAGTGCCTTAAAAGATGGCTTTGAAATGTTAAAGCCAGAGATGACTAAGTAATATTAATTGATTTAACGAAAGATTATCACCGACAGGAATTCATAGCTTGCTGGCAGAGTTCTGTAGCAAATATCTTTAACAAGGATGTTAAAGTTAAGCCTACAAGGATGTATTTACAGCGCTTTGCGAAAGAACTGTCAGTGAGCTAAAGAAACAAAAAGGTTTATTGAGTATGACTGAAGTATATATTTGTGACGGGATCCGCACCCCTATTGGAAGGTATGGAGGCGCTTTATCATCTGTTCGCGCTGATGACTTAGCCGCCATCCCCCTTAAAGCATTAAAAGATCGTAATCCCAAGCTAGACTTAAGCCAAGTTGATGATGTTATTTTAGGCTGTGCAAATCAGGCCGGTGAAGATAACCGTAACATCGCCCGTATGAGCTTATTACTTGCTGGCTACCCAGTAGGGGTAGCAGGTATCACTATCAATCGCTTATGTGGCTCAGGTATGAATGCCATTGCCATGGCAACTAACAGTATCAAAGCAGGCGAAGCTGAAATGATGATTGCCGGCGGCGTCGAAGCTATGACACGAGCTCCTTATGTGATGGGCAAAGCCGAAACAGCCTTTGGTCGTAACCAAGAAATGTTTGATAGCACTATGGGCTGGCGTTTTGTTAATAAACAATTAGATAAAATGTATGGCACTGAAACCATGCCAGAGACCGCTGAGAATGTTGCTGAGCAATTTGGCATTAGCCGTGAAGATCAAGACAAGTTCTCTTTCTGGAGCCAAAGCAAAGCCAAAGCCGCTCAAGAAAAAGGGCTATTTGTTGATGAAATTGTTCCTGTCGTTATCCCACAGCGCCGCGGCGATGATATTGTCTTTGAGCATGATGAACATTTACGATTAACACCATTAGATAAACTGGCAAAACTGAAAAACCTTTTTAGAGAGCCTGGTACGGTAACCGCAGGTAATGCTTCTGGTGTTAACGATGGCGCGGCGGCTGTTATTCTCGCAACAAAAGAAGCTGCGCTGAAAAATAGTTTAACGCCAATAGCTAAAATTGTAGGCTGTGCTGTTATTGGTGTTACTCCTGAAGTGATGGGCATTGGTCCAGCGCCTGCAAGCGCTAAATTATTAAAACGCTTAGGTTTAAGCATCGACGACATGGATATTATTGAATTTAACGAAGCCTTTGCTGCACAAGCACTAGCCAGTGCTCGTGAACTCGGCATTAACGATGATGATGAACGCTTAAACCCACAAGGTGGCGCTATTGCCCTTGGTCACCCATTAGGTATGAGCGGTACCCGAATTGTACTTTCCGCAGCGAAACAACTAGAACGAAGCGGTAAGCGTTACGCGCTCTGTGCTATGTGTATCGGTGTTGGCCAAGGTATTGCTATGGTAATTGAGAAGGTATAGCTTTAAAAAGGAGCAAACTTCGTTTTTGCTCCTTTTTATCTAGTGCTTCGCCCTAACAAAGTAGCCATTAAGTTTAGAGTGACTAACGGCAATTCATACCACAAATAAAATATTATCTATTACAGTAAATTGGGCAGGTTGGATTAAGTTTTGTATCGATAATCCCGCGCTAAGTGGCAAGTAATAGCTGGTTAAAGTGCCTTTTCCTTGAGCTGATGAGCAGCTCAGTTTGGAGTTTGTTTTTCCTGCTTGGCGTCGCGGTGGCGACAGCACGAAAAGGGGAACGACCGCTCCGCTCCCCTTTTCAATCCCCAGAGCGCCCAACTCAGCAGAACATTTAACCACCAACTAGCCTAGCCCACAATTCCTGCCGATTCATCATCCCTGAACAACGTCAGCCCTCGACGTCCTGTCTCGAGTCGAGGCCTACCTTTGCTAGTTGATGATTAAATTGCTGAGATGGGATTTGGAGTACTTGGTATCTAAATAGCTTATAAATAAACTAAATAATTTTTGTTTTTTTTAAAGTAACCTCAATATCAGCAAGCACCCAATCTGCTTGAACAAACGCTGAAATGAATGAAAGTGTTCACGTATGTTCATCATGGATGATGAGCAAAGCGATGTCGGCACATGACGGTACAGGATGTACCTTATTAGACAATGCAGGAGCATATTGTCCTGATGTGCCATCAGCGCTGTTACGTTGATAACACTTTTATGAATTGAAGAGTACGTTTGTTAGCAACTCCGAGGGGTTCCAAAGGGATGAGGAAAGAGTGGAGGCAGTCTCCTCTTTCTTCTGGGTGTTGTCGCCACCGCGACAAATCTATTAAACTTGCTCTCCCCATTTACTTAGCGATCACTTCTACCACAAAGCGGTCGGTTATTGTGAGTCCAATTCACCTTAGTTAAGGGGGAGTTTAGATACGGAAGCCGACATTAAAATTTTTGCCTTATCTCTTTTATTATTTATTATTTATTATTTATTATGATCATCATTTCGTTGATAACGTGTAGATAAGGTTCTTTCTAGCTCGGTTATTAAGAGGGGTTTAGGAATAAAGTCATCCATACCGACAGCGGCACAATTTTCTCTATCTTCCTTTAATACATTAGCAGTCATGGCAACAATAATGGGGCGAGCTCGGCCATAACGTTTGACTATCTCTTTTGTTGCAGTCAAACCATCCATTTCTGGCATTTGCAAATCCATGAAAATAATACTGTATTCAGAACTATGTAAGGCCGCTAACGCTTCAAGGCCATTAACGGCTACATCACATTCAAAACCCAATTTTGTTAACATCATTTTTACGATGGTCTGATTTATACGTACATCTTCAACAACAAGTATTTTATGATTAAGATTGATGGAATTTGCTAACTCATTTTCTGGACTTTTTTGAACACGGGATTTATTAAAGTTTTGAGCGGCTTTTAATGGTAAAGATAGGTGGAATGCTGTACCTTTTTGTTCTTCGCTTTCTACACTAATAGTGCCATTCAACGCTTTGGTAAGGTTAGCTGAAATAGCAAGCCCGAGACCTGTGCCGCCAAACGTTCTACTCATTGAATTATCGGCTTGAGTAAAGGGTTGAAAGATGTTTTTCAGGACGCGTTTACTAATACCAATTCCAGTATCTTTTACTATTATATTAACTTGATAAAGAGAAATAGCTGTTTTTTCACACTCCACTATTATATTAACTTCACCTACTTGGGTGAATTTAATCGCGTTATTTAACAGATTAATTAGTATTTGCTTTATTTTTTCTACATCCCCCTTCAGTACTACAGGCGTAGCGTTATCATACAACGTGGTTATGTTAAGCCCTTTAAGCCGAGCCGTAGCAAAGGATAGTTTAACCACCTCTTCTACAGACTGAATAACGTTAAAATCAACTTCATCCAACTCCACTTTACCAGTTTCAATTTGACTATAATCTAATATGTCATTAAGTATTTTTAATAAATCGCCTGTACTATTCGTTATTGTGCCAAGCATTTCTGTTTGCTGGTTATTAAGCGGCGTATCTTTTAACATCTGAACAATTCCCAAAATACCATTCATTGGTGTTCTTATTTCATGAGATATAGTGGCTAAAAACATAGACTTTAGCTTATTGGATTCTTCTAAAATCGCTTTTTCATTTTGTAATTGTCTAGTTTTAAACTCGTTACTTTTTGTTTCTAATAATTTTTTTACGGATGTACAAAATAGTTCTAACACTATATAAACTTGAGAAGAGAACCCCTCTGAACGTTGTAAAAAAAGCATCAACTTAGAGTTTTCACTGTCTTTATGTAACACGTTGTAAAATAGGTAATAGTCGTTGTCAGATAACGATATAGGCATGTTTTGCGTATATTCTACAATAGGTAATTGCCTTAACGACTCGAAGTCATGGTTTGTATCCTCATTGTTTAAAATGAGTTCAAGGTGACATTTTGTCGACTTCTCAAGGATAAGACATAGATCAAAATTGATAATCCACATCAATTTATCAACCGCCTGACTTATTATTTGGCTAACGTCTACAGAAGGGTCAATACTCTCTTCAGCCATCGCATTTGTTAGCTCAATTAGAGACGCTAATTGGTAGGTATCAATTAAATTTTTAGCCATTATTAAGTAAACTCACAACCTTTTGGTCAACGTCAATCATCATGCCTTGCGCAAGTGTATTCGAATAATTGACCAAACTAACCAGAGCCATTAATTCAAATATTTGGCTTTTGGTGAGCCCCGAGTCGAGTAAAGTCTGATGGTCTGCTTCAACAATTAATGCTGGATTTACAGCCATTTTTTTAGAAAATTCAATGGAGAGTTTAACCCTTTTGGGGTTTAAGTTAGTTGCTTTTCCTAGTACTTTTTGAATGTCACCCTCATTTACATTAAGAAGCTTACACATCGCAGTATGAATATCGGTGCAATAGCTACAATTTTTTTCATTGGAAACCGCAACAAAAACAAGTTCCTTTAATGACCGAGGTAATTCACCTTTCACTAAAATATTTTTTAGAGCATTCCATGTCACGTCTAATACAATAGTGTTGTAGTTACCAAGGACTTTAAAATAATCGACAAGCCCTTCGTTGCCTAAACACTCAAATATATCATCATAAATTTCTTTAACTGATTCAGAAGCTCCTTCATATTCCAAAACACTATACATTTTAAAAACCTAATTAAAATAGTTACAGTAATAGTAGTCAAATGTTCTGATTTCATCCAATAGTTTTGAATAGCTTGGTGTTTATAGCTCTCAACTCTATTACTGGCAAAGATCTTCTCATAAAAAAGCATGTTAGACCAAGATACTATGGTGATTTTTACATACAAAGTCTAAAGTGAAAGAAGAGTTTTTTATTAAGATAAATGTCTCGTTTGTGGCAGTAGTTAGCCTTTCCAACGCAGCCAAAACAGTCAGATTTTAGCGATCAGTTGTCGTTAAATTCAGCCACTACGCCATGTCTTCTGTGCGCACTTTAAAGTCATACCAATACACTTCTTCTTAGACACAGCTTAGGCTGTGAAAATAACCACTCAACCTTTGCTGCACCTTGACAGCTATCTTCAATGAAGAAATTTCACACCAATTTACTCTAGGCATTAATTGATATAAACGGGTATAACATAGCTGACCAGTTGATAATTTATCCTCAAAAGTTTATCATTATTTTTAATTGAACGTTCAATCAATAAAAACAATTTGAGAATTCTGTGCCCAAAGTTGGAATGAAACCGCTGCGAAAACAGCAGTTAATAGACGCTACCTTAGAATCTGTAGCGCAATACGGATTACAAAATACCACCATCATCACCATTAGCAGAATAGCCGGTTTATCTTCTGGCATTATTAGTCACTATTTTGGTGGTAAACAAGGGCTAATAGAGGCAACCGTTAAGCACCTGCTAGAAGAATTAAAAGTCGCGTTATTAGCACGTATGACTCAACAGCCGCTTGAACCCGTCGAACGCTTAAAAATGATTATTGAGGCTAACTTCACGCCGCTACAACGCTCGATACAGGCAACCAAAACTTGGCTTAGTTTCTGGGCGCAATCAATGCATGAGCCGGGCTTGGCCCGTTTGCAGCACATTAACAGCAAACGCCTATATAGCAACTTGCTCTTTTCTTTTCGCCAGCTATTCAATGAAGAATTAGCCATTATAGCGTCTAAACAAACTGCCGCTATGATTGACGGTTTCTGGTTACGCAGTGCTCTTAGTCTTAAGCCTGACGACGAATTTAGCCAAGCTGAGCAGTTATGTAAAAACTTTATCGATGCCCAAATCAAACAGTACGGAGACAAATGATGTCAATAATTTATAAGAACTATGTTAATGGTGCCTTTATGGCAAATGCCAGTGGCAAAACATTTGATGTCATTAACCCGGCAACAGCAAAAGTGATCTACCAAGTTGAAGTAGCCGATGAACAAATCAAAGCGGCGACTATTGCCAGTGCAAAACGAGGCTTTGCTACATGGTCAGCAATGGGCGCTATCGAGCGTAGCCGCATATTACTTAAAGCGGTAACATTATTACGAGAAGCAAATGATGAGCTGGCAAAAATAGAAGTACTAGATACCGGTAAACCATGGCAAGAAGCTTCTGTCGTTGATGTGCAATCAGGTGCAGACTCTATTGAATTTTTTGCAGGATTAGCCCCTGGTATTGAAGGTAATCAACAACAAGTTGATGGCGATTTTTATTACACTCGCCGTGATCCACTTGGCATTTGCGCTGGTATTGGTGCTTGGAATTACCCATTACAGATAGCTTGCTGGAAAGCGGCACCTGCCCTTGCTTGCGGCAATGTGATGATATTTAAACCGTCAGAAGAAACGCCACTTGGCGCATTAAAGCTTGCTGAAATATTCACTCAAGCAGGTCTGCCTGATGGTGTGTTTAATGTCGTTCAAGGCGCTGGCGATGTTGGTGCTTGGTTAACTCATCACGCTGATATAGCCAAAGTATCTTTCACTGGCGAAGTGGGTACTGGTAAAAAAGTGATGGCCGCAGCTGCTAGCTCTCTTAAAGAGGTCACCATGGAGCTTGGCGGTAAATCTCCGCTGATTGTTTTTGATGATGCTGATATCGACAATGCTGTTTCAGCCGCCATGTTAGGTAACTTTTATACCCAAGGTGAAATCTGTACTAATACCACTCGAGTCTTTGTACAAAAAACAGTTTACCAAAAATTTATCGACAAATTAGTTAAGCGCACCAGCGAAAATATTGTTGCTGGTGACCCTATGTCACCCGAGACCAATTTTGGCGCACTTATTTCAGCAAAGCACTTTGACTTAGTTTTAGGTTACATCAAGCTAGGTATTGATGAAGGTGCAACGCTGCTTCATGGCGGAACAGCACTGCAACCTGACAACTCACCTGAAGGCTATTTTGTTGCGCCAACTATTTTTAGTGATTGTACTGATGACATGCGTATTTGCCGTGAAGAAATCTTTGGCCCAGTGATGAGCATTTTAACCTTCGATGATGAAGATGAAGTGATTGAGCGAGCCAATGCCACTGAATTTGGCCTAGCCGCTGGCGTATTTACCCAAGATATTAACCGTGCTCATCGCGTTATTCATCAAATACAGGCCGGAATTTGCTGGATAAATAGCTATGGCGCTTCACCTGCACAAATGCCTGTTGGTGGTTATAAGCAATCAGGCATAGGTCGTGAAAATGGCCTTGCGACGCTTAACCACTATACTCAACTTAAAGCGGTATATGTTGGTTTACAGCCTTTGGAAAGTCCTTTCTAACAGACTATCTAAAGGATTACCCAAAAGAATTTCTAAAAGCATTTCTAAAAAAATGTCTTAATGTTAAGCGTTAAATCCATACCAATACTAGAGTACCAAAGCATAACCTTTGGTAAACAAAGCAGTAGATAAGAGTATTACATGAATAGTGAAAGTTTTGATTATATTGTCGTCGGTGCAGGCTCTGCAGGCTGTGTATTAGCAAACCGCCTAAGTGAAGATGGCAATAATACTGTGTTGTTACTTGAAACAGGCGGCACTGATAAAAGTATTTTTATTCAAATGCCTACCGCATTATCTATTCCAATGAATACCAAAAAGTATGCTTGGCAATTTGAAACTCAGCCTGAGCCACACCTTGATAACCGCCGAATGCACTGCCCTCGAGGCAAGGTATTGGGTGGCTCGTCATCAATCAATGGCATGGTTTATGTTCGTGGACATGCCAAAGACTTTGATGAATGGCATGAACATGGCGCAGAAAACTGGGATTATGCACATTGTTTACCGTATTTCAAAAAAGCCGAAACCTGGGCATTAACTGATAATGGTGAAGATGATGACTACCGTGGCAAAGCAGGTCCATTAGGGGTTAATAACGGCAACCAAATGCAAAACCCACTCTATAAGGCCTTTGTTGATGCTGGTGTTCAAGCAGGTTACTTGGAAACAAAAGATTCTAATGGTGCCCAGCAAGAAGGTTTTGGTCCAATGCACATGACCATAAAAAATGGCGTGCGTTGCTCAACATCCAACGCCTATTTACGCCCTGCAATGGCACGTAAAAATTTAACTGTGATAACTAATGCGCTAGTACACAAAGTATTGCTAAAAGGTAAAAAGGCGGTAGGTGTTCGATATGAACGTAAAGGTAAAGTTGTTGATATTAGTGTTAACAAAGAAGTTATTTTATCTGCAGGCCCGATTGGCTCACCACATATTTTGCAACTTTCAGGTATTGGTCCTAAAGCTGTACTTAATGATACTGGCATTGAAGTAAAGCATGATTTACCTGGGGTCGGCGAAAACCTGCAAGATCACTTAGAGTTTTATTTTCAGTTCAAATGTAAAAAGCCAATATCTCTCAATGGTAAATTAGATTGGTGGAGTAAGTTACTCATAGGTACTCGCTGGATCTTAACGAAGAAAGGCTTGGGTTCAACCAACCATTTTGAGTCGTGCGGTTTTATCCGCTCTAAAGCGAATGTTGAATGGCCTGATTTACAGTATCACTTTTTACCTGCAGCCATGCGTTACGACGGTAAAGAAGCGTTTGCTGGACATGGTTTCCAAGTACATATTGGCCATAACAAACCTAAAAGCCGCGGCTCGGTAAAAGTAATCTCAGGAGATGTTAAAGCGCCCCCTCAAATTCTATTTAATTACCTTGAACATCAAGATGACCGCGAAGGCTTTCGCGCCTGTGTACGCTTAACTCGAGAAATTATTCATCAAGCTGCCTTTGATGACTACCGAGGTGAGGAAATTCAACCAGGGATAAATATTCAAACTGATGAAGAAATTGATACTTTTATTCGTCAATTTGTAGAAAGTGCCTATCATCCGTCTTGTTCATGCAAAATGGGCACAGATAAACTTGCTGTGGTAGATCCTCAAACCCGAGTACATGGTATTGAAGGTTTACGTGTCGTTGATTCATCAATATTCCCCACCATTACCAATGGCAACCTTAACGCACCGACAATAATGGTGGCAGAGCGTGCAGCTGACTTTATTCGTAATAAAGAAATGTTAGCCCCATCTTCTGCACCTGTGACTATTGCCGAAAACTGGCAAGAAGCACAACGTACAAATAAACCTATTCGTTAAGTTGCATATAGACTAAATTTAATCGTGAGTATTTTTGTCGTATTTAGTTTCAAGCTCAAGGCACTTGCTTTGAGTAGTTAACGCGAGTTAGCAATAACTAAAGCTTAAAAAAGAAAATACATACAACAGAATGCTCAAACCATAACTATAAAAAGAAAGAGGAGTAATACTTGTTTACACCCATTAAAATCACTATCGGGAGGCTGAAATGACCGCTTGGTTATCTGCTGGAATATTGTTTACCTTTACTGCCATTGCATTTGTATTGTACCGCTGGGGAAACATACGCTGTGTTGGCGTTACCCCCGTTAAAACATTCACCTTTATTGCTATATTGTTTACTTCAGGACTCGATGTCGGACTTATTATGTTCCCGCTCACCGAGTTTGCTGGCTATGCTGATTTGGCGACTAGCCCTGAATATTCCTTTACTAACCCACTCTCTATTGAGTTTGGCTTTTGGGCCTTTCTTATTTGGGGCTTCTACTTCTTAACCTGTTTTTACTTCTGTGTTATTGAGCCACGAGTAAAGTTCTTTGAACTGCCAATAATCAAATTAATTAACAATGTTGTCATTATCGGTACTTGTGCTTTTACCGCCTATTTATTACTCACTAACTTACCTTGGTATGTACCAGAGCTGGGAGATGGTGAGTCCATTATTAGTAGTTTCTATTTAATCGTCTTCTTAGTCATTGCTTCTGCCGTTTATTCCAGTACCAGTATTCGTTACGTGCGTTTATTAAGCTTAGCAACCAGCTGGTTATTTATCGGTCTAATTGCGCTAATGTGGGCTGGAGCATTCCTTTCTGAAACATCAGGTATTGGTGAGTTTGCCACAACCGTAGCCTTGCTTGGTGGCTACTTTGGCAATATCCACGAATTTGTCTTACCCTTAAATGATTATCATGAATTCTACCTTTACTGGTGGTTTGCTTGGAGCATTATGATTGGTCAATTTACCGCTCGTTTTGTTGGCGGCCTGCGTACTTATCAAGTACTTGCAGCTATGTTGATATTCCCATCAATACCAATCGCGATATGGTTTACCGTGCTGTATTACTACAGCGCTAACGGGTTGGAAACAGCTGGTTTCTACAATCTAGCAATGGCATTTGTTGGCATAACCTTTGTCATCAACTCGCTTGATTCCTTGATTCGTTTATATACTGATAACCTAAATCTAACAGTAACTAGACTGGGCAAAGTTAAATATCTTCTAGGGAACTTATTTGCCTTGAGTATACTTACTTTACTGTTTAAGTTAGATTTCTTACAGATCCAATGGGTAGGCGCGGTTGTTATCGGCTTATTTTTCACTTGCTTTGGTTATATTTTGTTTAAAAAGTTCAAAGTGGTTAGTGAAATTGAGTGTTCGCCAAAAGAAAATAAAATCGACTTTAATAAAATTGAACTTGTTAACTAGCTCGAATAGTCAACTAATCAAATAGATAAATAAAATGAGAATAAAAAATATGAATAAAAATATCATTGCTATTGTAACAAGTAGTTTACTTGCCGTATCAGCGAATGCAGCGGCAGAAGTTTCTTCAACAGTTAACCTAACTTCTGACTATACCTTTAATGGTGTCAGCCAAACAGATAACTCTCCAGCACTGCAAGCCAGTTTAGATTATGCAGCGGATAGCGGCTTCTATGTCGGTACTTGGGCATCCAATGTGGACTTTGGTAGCGGTGAAGATACCAACATAGAATGGGATGTTTATGCTGGCCAATATTTCCAACTAAATGAAAAGGTTGGCTTGGATGTAGGTCTTGCTTATTACACCTACCACGGTGACTCAGCATCTGATGAATACGCTTATCCTGAAACCTATGCCAAGTTTGGCTATAGCTCTTCACTGGGTGATAGTGAAGTAAACTTCTGGTATAGCTGGGATTATTTTGGCACCGATGCTGGTCATTA
>PJEL010004099.1_pt1 | contig 12182 bp, 14 predicted proteins | sample 1853271 | NCBI WGS metagenome assembly PJEL01 (sample SAMN08108733, study PRJNA415343) | Invertebrate metagenome, whole genome shotgun sequencing project. | host: Globobulimina | place: Sweden: Gullmar Fjord | collected 2015-08 | reverse complement strand
TCATTTACTGCTGGTGTTGTTTGGGAAATCACAGATGGTTTATCAACAACTATGGATTACTGGTCATTCGATATCACTAATGCAATTAGTCGCGTTAATGTTCAAGATGAGATGAATAAGTGTTTTGCTGATGATCTAGCTGCTTGTGAGACTATTAACATCACGCCGGAAGGTGACTTATCAGAAATGACATCAAAGTTAACTAATATTGGCAAACAAAATACTTCAGGTATCGATTGGAATATTAGCTACACTGCGGGTATTTTCAATGTAACACTTGATACCACTTACCTACTTGAATTCGAAGAAAACGATATTAGCTATGAAGGTACTATCGATGGCAACATGGGTGGTTACTCACAGTTAAAGTCTAACTTAGCGGTTAATGCTGCGCTTACTGAAGACTTGGATTTACTTTACACAGCAAACTACATTCAAGGTATGGAAGGTAGTTATTACGGTGATGCATACGCGACTGATGATGTGATTTACCACAATATATCAGCGGCTTATCATGTTAATGATGCTTGGCAGGTAACAGGTGGTATTAAAAACTTATTTGATACTGAGCCTGAAGAAGTACCAGGTGGTAATGATATGGGAACAGTACCAAACATCTATGATGTTGTAGGTCGTACTTTCTTCGTAAATACTTCTTATAAGTTCTAATAAAGCTAGTTTTTTATAAGGGGCTGTTGATTTTTCGAGATTACTTTTACAGCAACTTGTTTGGTATTTAGACAAGGCAGAGTATGTGACGAGTAGCTGGCTACTCGAACATACGATAACGCAGTGTAAATCTCAAACAAGCGCTGCCTTTTAGGGGTCATTTAAAACAAATTTACTCATTGTTGCTCGCTTTTTTAATAGAATGACTATGATACAAAGCTCGCGCCGTGATTAAATACGTTTTAAATTGAATAAATTTTAACCCTGAAAGATCAACAGCCCCTAGACAATTAGAAATTTAAAGGCACCTCTTAGGTGCCTTTTTTATTTCTGGGCTAGGTAACCACAAAATAAATGTTGTTTTAGCTCATCATTTGCCAATTCATTTACTGCTTTTACTCGTTTCTAAAAGCGATTTGGGTATATAATGTTTGCATTGAAATTTAAGCTAACAGTTAAGTTAGCTATGTAGCATTAAATAGCAGGAGTTGATTTATTATGGGTGGTATTGGAATTTGGCAACTAGTAATTATTGCCGTGATCGTAGTGTTATTATTTGGTACTAAAAAATTACGTAATTTAGGTGGTGACTTAGGCTCAGCAGTTAAAGGCTTTAAAAGTGCAATAGGTGAAGAGAAAGGTGCTCAAGATGAAAAAAACAGCGCTGAAAAAACGTCAGACACTTTAGCTGATAATTCAACTACCCCTGCTGACGACGTTAACAAAACATCAAGTAAAACTAAAGAAACCGATCAGGCCTAATTTATGTTTGATGTTGGCTTTTGGGAATTAATCCTCATTGCAATTATGGGCCTAGTTATTTTAGGTCCAGAGCGGTTGCCTGTAGCAATACGTACTATTCGTGGCTGGATTACTGGTGCACGTAAGTTCAGTGATACGGTAAAAACCGAATTGACTGAAGAGTTACGTATTCATGAGTTGCATGCTAATTTAAAAAAAGCAGAGCAAAGCAATTTGCAGAATTTAAGTCCTGAAGTTGCAGAGTCATTAAAGACATTGCAAGAGGCGGCAGACTCAGTCAATGAACCTTTTAAAAAGATTGATACCCAAGCGATGGATTCAATGATTTCTTCTTCATTAGCCGCATCGGAAAATGTGAAGTCAGGAATATCTGATCTTGAACAATCAGCAAGAGGAAAGTCAGCTGAGCCCTTAAGTTCAGCTTCAGAGCCAGCAGCGAGCCATGCTCCAGAGCTACAAAGTTCAGTAGATAAAGTGAGTGATAAACCCCAGCCATGAGTCCATCTCCAGCACCCAGTGTTACCTTATTCGACCATTTATTAGAGTTACGTAATCGATTATTACGCTCAGTGTTAGGTGTGATGATTGTCTTTTGTTGCTTGGTATATTTTGCTCAAGACATATACCAATATGTCGCACAGCCCTTATTAGCGACAATGCCTGAAGGCTCACAAATGATAGCAACGGATGTTGCTTCGCCATTTTTTGCCCCATTCAAGTTGACCTTAGTATTATCACTCTTTATTGCCATGCCATTTGTCTTGTATCAAGTATGGTCATTTGTTGCTCCAGGCTTATACAGTAATGAAAAACGCTTGATCGCTCCGTTAATGCTTGGCTCAACAATGCTTTTTTATAGCGGTATTGCCTTTGCTTACTTTATTGTCTTCCCTGTAGTCTTTGCTTTTTTCACCTCGGTAGCCCCTGAAGGTGTTGTCATAGCAACGGATATTAGTAGTTACCTTGATTTCATTCTAAAGTTATTTTTTGCCTTTGGTGCTGCATTTGAAATACCAATTGCCATCATTCTAATGTGCTGGACTGGTATGACTACACCTGATAGCTTACGTGAAAAGCGCCCCTATGTAGTTGTCGGCGCTTTTGTTGTAGGAATGTTATTAACACCACCAGATATTATTTCGCAAAGTATGCTTGCTATACCAATGCTTATTTTGTTTGAGGTAGGTATTATTATCGCTTCTCTTTATCATAAAAAAGACGAAGATGAATCAATCGATGTAAAGGAAAGTGAATAATGAACTATATTGAAAAATTATCTTATTGCGCATTTGTTGGTTGCTTATTGTTACCACAGACAGTAAGTGCTAAACAGGCAGATCTTGCCGAAAAAATTAAAGCCTGTAGTGAAGTAAGTGGTAATAAAGCAAGACTTAGCTGCTTTGATAAAATAACAGCTAAACAAGGTGCTAAAGTAGAAGTATCTAAAACAACAGGTCTGAAAGCAACAGGTTTGAAAACAGAATTATCAGCAGAACAAGTTGACTTGTTTTCTAAAGAACAGGTTGAAAAGACTGCTGAGGAAAAAGCTAATGAGATTAAAAGTATATCACTAACAATAAGCAAACTAGAAAAAACTCAACGAAAACAGTGGAAAATTACTTTTGAAAATGGACAGAAATGGCTGCAAAAAGATACTACTAAATTAAAGTTAAAAGAGGGTGAAAATGTAACTCTTACCAAGGGCGCGCTTAGCTCAGTATTTTTAATAAAAGAAAACTCCAATAAACGCATTAAAGTGAAAAGGCTTAAATAGAGCAAAATTATTTTGAATAACGAGACCTTAATAGATATCGGTGTTAATTTAACTAATAAGCGTTTTGAAAAAGACCGTGAAGAAGTAATTCGCCGTGCGCAAACGGCGAGTCTTAGTGGTTTATTGATTACCGGAACCAGTGTTGAAGAAAGTCATAAGGCATTAGCACTGTGCCAACAATACCAATCAACTTTTCCTGAATACTTGCATTGCACCGCGGGTGTTCATCCCCATGATGCCGACCATGTCAGTATTGATTACCTTGATCAACTCAAGCAATTAGCTAAGCATAGCCAGGTTAAGGCTATAGGTGAGTGTGGTTTAGACTTTAATCGCAACTTTTCCTTACCTGCTCAGCAGCAAAAAGTATTTAGTGAACAGGTTTCTTTGGCAGCAGAATTACAAATGCCACTATTTCTTCACCAACGCGATGCTTTTGAACCCTGGTTTGCCACCTTAAAGCCATATTTAGACAAGATACCAGCAATAGTTTCCCATTGTTTTACTGGCACAAAATCTGAGCTAGCTCAGTGTTTAGATGCTGATATGTATATTGGCATCACTGGTTGGCTTTGTGACGAACGCCGTGGTCAAGAATTACGAGATATAGTGAGCCTAATCCCATTAAATAGGCTATTAATTGAAACTGATGCGCCTTACTTAACACCTAGAACAATTAGACCAAAACCTAAAAGTAGTCGTAATGAACCGAGCTACTTGCCTTTTATCGTGGAAGAAATTGCGAGTATTACAGGTATTGACCCAAACGAGATTGCTTGTCAAACTAGCCTTAATGCTAAGAAAGTGTTTAATTTTACAACAACATAAGAATTCATCTAAATGAAGTCATTGGTTATAGCTAAAGTCGTAGGCTTTGCATCTTTTTTGATGAGCTATACACCTGCCGCTATGGCAATGACCTCAGATGATGCAGAACATTTATGTTTGGGGGCGGGATTTCTCTTAGGCTGCTTAATCACGGTTGCAATTTGCCTATATTTGAATCGTCATCATCGCAATAAATATCAGAAAATGTCGCTTCAATTGAAGCACGCGCAAAGTCTTACTGAGCTTTCAGAAAAGGCGTTACATACCTTAGCCAAAGAGCAACAAGATAGCCAAGACTTATTAGAAGAAAGGGTTCAAGAAAGAACATTAGAGTTGAATATTGCTTTGCAAGAGCTAGAGAGTGCAAACCAAGAACTTGAACGTAAAAACGTTCTAGATGAGCTAACAGGCCTACATAACCGTCGATTTTATGATCAAAAAATTCTGGCTGAATATCGTCGTAGCCGCCGTAATTTAACAGCACTCAGTCTAGTGATTATTGATATTGATCACTTTAAATTAGTCAATGACAATCATGGTCACTTAACGGGTGACCAATGTCTTATTTGGCTGGCAAAGCATATTAAACAAAGCTTAAAACGAAGTGCAGATAAAGCATTTCGTTATGGGGGAGAAGAGTTTTGTCTTATTCTGCCTAATACTGATGCTGAAGGTGCATTATTACTTGCAGAACAACTTCGCTTGGCTATAAGTGAACAAGCTTTCACTTTCCAAGAAATAGAAATAGCATTAACTATTAGCTGTGGTATTTGTACTTATCAGCAACAAGTTGATATTGGTCCAGAACAAATATTTTCTGGTGCGGATAAAGCTTTATATCAGGCTAAGAATGCTGGCCGAAATCAAACCAAACAATATACTTTTATTGAGTAATACCTTTATAGGTAATATTTTCACAGAAAAATTTAGGAATTCTTATGAACAACAGTGGTAATACACCTTTTGGACAATTCCCCGCTCGCCGTATGCGTCGTATGCGTGTTGATGATCATACTCGCCGCTTAATGGCTGAATCACAGTTAACAGTTAATGATCTTATTTACCCTGTTTTTGTACTCGAAGGCGAAAATCAGCGTGAAGCAATTGCTTCTATGCCAGGTGTTGAACGTAAAAGTATTGATTTGCTGCTAGAAGAAGCGCAAGAATTAGTAGATTTAGGCATACCTGCTATCGCTATTTTCCCGGTAACGCCAAGTAATAAAAAATCATTGATGGCAGAAGAAGCATATAATCCAGAGGGCTTAGCCCAGCGTACAGTACGTGCGCTTAAAGCTAAGTTTCCACAGCTAGCTGTGATTACTGATGTTGCCCTAGACCCTTTTACAACGCATGGCCAAGATGGCATTTTAAGTGAAAGTGATGACAATAAAGCAGGTTCAACAGGCTATGTGGTAAATGATGTCACTAAAGCTATTTTAGTTAAGCAGGCATTGTCACATGCAGAAGCAGGTGCCGATATTGTAGCGCCATCAGATATGATGGATGGTCGTGTTGGTGCAATTAGAGAAAACTTAGAAGAGAATGGCTTTGTTAATACCAAAATATTAGCTTACTCAGCAAAATACGCATCTAATTATTATGGACCATTTCGTGATGCGGTTGGCTCTGCAGGCAATATTAAAGGTGGTAATAAACATACTTACCAAATGGACCCTGCCAATAGTAATGAAGCTTTACATGAAGTTGCCCAAGACATCGCTGAAGGTGCTGACATGGTTATGGTGAAGCCTGGTATGCCTTATTTAGATATCGTACGTAGGGTGAAAGATACTTTCCAAGTACCAACTTATGCTTATCAAGTGAGTGGCGAATATGCCATGCATATGGCGGCCATTCAAAATGGTTGGTTAGCAGAAAAACCTTGTGTGATGGAAGGTTTACTTGCATTTAAACGTGCAGGTGCCGATGGCATTTTAACTTACTTTGCCAAGCAGGTTGCGCGCTGGATAAAAGAAGACACTTAACTCTGGCCCTTTATTGATAAAAGCGCGATTAATTCGCGCTTTTTTTATGGCTGTAATTACGCATGACGTTATAGCTTTTTAGCGATTAATACCTTTTGACATGATGGTCTTGTCATCAGTTTTTCTAGGTATTGTTCTGCGTTAGGGTAATCAGGTAACAGGTTATAGCCACTAGGTAAGCATGATAGGTAATGTAGCATTGGCACTAATAAAGCATCGGCAATGGTAAATTGCTCTGCTGATAATGAGTTTTCTTCATTAAGCATATTTTCAATAATGGCTAGCGTTGCTGCAACCTTAGGTTGTATTTCATTGACAACGTCAAAGCGAACACTGTTATTCTCTCCTTTTGGAAAGGCAAATTCCATTAAGTATTCTCGAACTAACACCTTATCAATATCAATAGAAATAAGCGCACACAAAGCATCATGGCGGGCATGCCCTAAGCTATTGCTAGGCTGTAACTGTTTATCAGTATCAAAATAGCGACAAATGCTCGCGGTTTCTGGTAACACTAGTTCACCTTGCTTACCCTTATTTTCAAGCAATACCGGTATTTTACCAAAAGGGTGCCACTTCAGGTGTTGCTCTCCTTTAAAAGGAATTTCCTTGCCTGCTATTTCAAAGCCGACATTGTGTGCAATGTTTTTCTCCTCACAAACCAGCATTACTGTGCGTACAAAATTTGAAAAACTAGGTCCATAAATATGCATGCTTTCCATTGTCATTTTATTCTCCGATTGATAAAAGTCTGTTCAATGTATCGCCAATGACAATATGTTCAAGAACATATTTTAAAAGTATGAAATAATAGGTGATTGAAAATGGAGAATTGGAACGGGTAATGGCTTGGCAAGAAACGCATAAAGAGCAATCGAAAGATAGAATATTACAAAGTGCAGCGATGCTTTTTACTCATCATGGCTTTGAACAGATTTCAATTGACCAAGTAATGAAGAAAGCAGAATTAACTCGAGGTGCTTTTTATAGTCACTTTAGCTCCAAAAGTGACTTGTACGCACAGGCAATAACTAAAGCATCACAAGTTGCCTATCAACGAAAGCCCATTAATTGTCCGCAAAATATGGAAGACTTTGCCCAGTATTATTTGAGCACTCAACATCGAGATAATAGTAATGAGCAGGCCTGCCCACTAGCCTTTTTGGTATCAGATATCAGTCAACAGGATGCCCAAGTCAAAGCCACTTATACTAGGACTCTTCAAGCTTTTATAGAGCAGGCTCAAGCATTGACCGGAAGCCGTGAAAAAGCACTACAAAGTGCAGTCCTAATGATTGGTGGCCTAGCTCTATCGAGAGCATTAGATGATAAAGGCTTTAGTAATGAGTTGCTCGAAGCATGCCAAAAAGGTGTGTACTCATTAACTTCACAATCAACGAACGAGGCTGAAAATGTCGGCTGAGCTAAGCATAGTTTTATTAAATGCAGTGATTATTGTCATTGCTTATCTTTGGGTTTATCCAAAACTTGCCGGTAAAAATATAAATAAGGTAGGTTTATTTGACTGTATAGCTTCTGGCTTGGCAATTATGATTGTGGCAAATAAGTATTGGGCTTCAGGTGCTGAGTTTGAGTTTTTATTTATGCAACTAAACTGGTTTTGGTTCACTTTGATTAGCTATAGTGTCATTGAAATCCCTATTGCGCTGTGGTATTTCAGAGAGTTACTGGAAAAGAGGGATTAGGGCGTATGCCTAAAGGATTTGTGCGTCAGGCACTAACTCAAATAACAAACCTTCACGCAATGCTCCGCTAGAAAGTTGCATTGATTTTATTTGTAGACAGTTGAAAAGTGCAATTAATATGCTTAAACCACTAGCCAATACAGCCTTTCTGTCTTCTCTTAAGCCTTCGATATCAATATTATCAATAGCTTTGCAGCCTATTAATGTTTGTTGAATATCAATTAAAAAGTCTAATGTGATAGCAGGAGCTTGCTGACGTTGGTTAAGTATTTCGATCATCGCTTGCATGGTGCCTGAGCTACCCATTGCCGATTGCCAACCAAGTTGAATAAATTCGTCTTTAACTTGCCTAATTACTTTTTCCGCTGAGCGAATGCAGCTGTTAAAGTTATCTTGCTTTAATAAGCCATCAGCAAAATAGTTACCAAGAAAGCTAACACAGCCAATATCTAAGCTAACTAGCTTTTTAGCGTTACAGCCTTCACCGACAATAATCTCCGTACTTGCACCACCAATATCAATGACTAACCTTTTTACTTCTTTTTGGTCAATAGCTTCAGTTGATGTGTGAGCAACGCCAGCATAAATAGTTTTAGCTTCTTGTTCACCGCTCAATAATTTAATGTTTTTAGGCAAAATAGCGTGAGCAGCTTTAAAGAAAATCTCATTATTTTTAGCTATGCGCAAAGCTGCCGTAGCAACAATGAGAATGTTTTCTACAGGAATACTAGCAAGGTGTTGCGAGAAAAGTTTTAGACAATTAAGGCCGCGAGCGATGGCTTCATCAGTAAGTTGCAGATTTTTATCTAATCCGGCAGCTAAGCGCACTTTTTGTTTAACTTTATTAACGGTTGTTAAGGAGGGAATTGTTTCAGTGGTGTTTAGTTGGGTAATAAGCAAATGAAAGCTATTGGAGCCTAAATCAACCACAGCATAATGATTATCATCATACTGTGGTATTACTTGATTTTGGCTCACTAATTTACTCAATGTGCTGTCTATCCAATAATGTTAGCTGGTTTAGCTACGGTTACCATGGTTATTATTACCACCACGGTTTCCTGATCTATGGTTAGAACGACCACCTTGTCTGTTACCACCCGATCTTCCCGCATTTGATCTAGGACGACGTTGACGAGGTTTAGGTCTTGGCAGATCAGTCAATAATGCATCATGATCATACTTAGTTACTGGTAACTCATGCTCAATATAAGTTTCAATTGCAGGTAGATTAAAAACATATTGCTCACAAGCTAGACTGATTGAGTGACCTGATGCACCAGCACGACCAGTACGGCCAATACGGTGAACATAATCTTCACAATCGTCAGGTAAGTCATAGTTAAATACGTGCGTTACACTCGGAATATGTAGACCGCGAGCAGCAACATCAGTTGCGACTAGAATATCTACAGTACCTTCACTAAATTGCTCTAATATTTTTAGGCGTTTCTTCTGAGGTACATCGCCAGTTAATAAACCAACACGAATTTTATCAGCTATTAGGTGATCATAAACTTTTTCACAAACATGTTTGGTATTAGCAAAGATAATGGCTTTTTCTGGCCAGTCTTCTTCAATTAATGTTTGTAATAAAGTCATTTTATCTTCGTTTGAAGGATAAAAAAGTTCTTCACTGATGCGAGTATTGGTTTTTTGTTCTGGCGCAACTTCTACGCTGGTTGGCTCGTTCATGTGATCAAAAGCAAGTTCTTTGACACGGAATGATAAGGTTGCAGAAAATAGCATGCTTAAACGCTGTTTTGCAGGTGGCATTTTATTAAACATATAACGAATATCTTTAATAAAGCCTAAGTCAAACATTCTATCAGCTTCATCTAGTACGATTACTTCGATATTTGAAAGGTTGTAAACACCTTGCTTCATATAATCAAGTAAACGACCGCAGGTGCCGATAAGAATATCAACACCAGCTTCTAGTTCTAAACGTTGACTTTCATAACCTTCGCCCCCATATACAACACCAAGACGTAATCCAGTGCTTTTTGCCATTTCAATAGCATCTTTGTGAATTTGTATAGCAAGTTCACGTGTAGGTGCCATGATCAGAGCGCGAGGCTGATTATGTGTCGGTGCTTCTTTTTGAAGCAAATGATGAAAAGTTGCGGCTAAAAAGGCAATGGTTTTACCTTCACCTGTCTGTGCTTGGCCTGCTATATCAGTGCCTTGCACAAGTACGGGTAAAGATTTCGCCTGAATAGACGTACAATATTCGAAGCCCATGGCTTCTAATCCGGTCACTACTTGCGGAGCAAGATTTAGGTCAGCGAATTTAGTTTCTGTTAAGTGGGTATTTTTCATGGCGATACCTTAACATTTTTGTTAGCAAAATAGTTGCTTAATAACTAATTAATTAGAACTTACTGTTCAAATAATACCAATGTGGTATTAAAACAGTATTGGAAAAGTAGTGAATCAGGGTATAATTAACTCAAAGGCGTATTTCGCCATAACCAACGGAGAATATAATGAGCGATAAGATTGTTCAGCTAACTGATGATAGTTTTGAAGCAGATGTATTAAATGCATCAGGTTTAGTATTAGTTGATTTTTGGGCTGAATGGTGTGGTCCATGTAAAATGATTGCCCCAGTACTTGATGATATTGCCACAGAATATGACGGCAAAGTGACTGTAGGTAAATTAAACATTGACCAAAACTCAGCGACACCACCTAAATATGGTGTACGTGGTATTCCAACATTATTACTATTTAAAGATGGTGAAATTGCAGATACGAAAGTAGGCGCATTATCAAAAACTCAACTTAAAGAGTTTTTAGATAAAAACTTATAAGTTTAAAATTAAAAAGCCTGATTCATTTCAGGCTTTTTGTTTTTAATGGTTAAAATAGCACTAACATTTTTATTCTACCTTTACCTAGTCAGGTTTTAGTGCTAAATTTACCTCCTGAGTACAAAATTACATCGCTTTATCTCTATTCTTATTATAAATAATACATTTAACATACACTGGTGTCGGCAATCGCCGAAGACACTATCACTTAAAATAGTTTAAGAAACCCCCTATGAACCTTACCGAACTAAAAGAAAAATCCATTAACGAATTGGTTAAGCTTGCTGAATCTATGAAGCTTGAAAACCTAGCTAGAACACGCAAACAAGACATAATTTTTGCTATTTTAAAAGCACATGCTGAAGGCGATAATGATATTTTCGGCGGTGGTGTTTTAGAGATATTACAAGATGGCTTTGGATTTTTACGCTCAGCAGACTCTTCATACTTAGCGGGCCCTGATGATATTTATGTATCACCAAGCCAAATTCGCCGCTTCAGTATGCGTACAGGTGATACCATCCAAGGTAAAATTCGTTCACCGAAAAAAGGCGAGCGTTACTTTGCCTTATTAAAAGTTACCGAAGTTAACTTTGACCGTCCAGAAAATGCACGTAACAAGATTTTATTTGAAAACTTAACACCTATTCACCCTACAGATCGCCTAGGAATGGAACGTGGTAATGGTTCAACAGAAGATATCACCGCACGTGTTTTAGACTTAGCCTCTCCAATTGGTAAAGGGCAACGTGGTTTAATCGTAGCACCGCCAAAAGCCGGTAAAACGTTATTATTACAAAACATCGCACAAAGTATTGCTTATAATCACCCTGATGCAGAGTTAATGGTTTTACTTATTGATGAGCGTCCGGAAGAAGTAACTGAAATGCAGCGTTTGGTTAAAGGTGAAGTTGTTGCTTCTACCTTTGATGAGCCAGCAAGTCGTCACGTACAAGTTGCCGAAATGGTTATCGAAAAAGCCAAGCGTTTAGTTGAACATAAAAAAGACGTGGTCATTTTATTAGATTCAATTACTCGTTTAGCGCGTGCTTATAACACTGTTATTCCATCATCAGGTAAAATCCTGACTGGTGGTGTTGATGCTAATGCTTTACATCGTCCAAAACGTTTCTTTGGTGCTGCACGTAACATCGAAGAAGGCGGTAGCTTAACTATTATCGCAACAGCACTAGTTGAAACTGGTTCTAAAATGGATGAAGTTATCTACGAAGAATTTAAAGGTACAGGTAATATGGAATTACACCTGTCACGTAAGATTTCTGAAAAACGTGTATTCCCTGCAATTAACATCAACCGCAGTGGTACTCGTCGTGAAGAGCTTATTACTAAGCCTGATGAATTACAAAAAATGTGGGTTCTGCGTAAAGTTGTTCATGAAATGGATGAAATAGGTGCTATTGAATTCCTTATCGATAAACTAGCAATGACTAAAACTAATAATGAATTTTTCGATTCAATGAAGCGTAAATAAGCGCAATTATTAGTTGATAAACAACATTGAAGAAAGCCAGTCTAAATGACTGGTTTTTTTATTTTAAATAGCCTTGGTGACAGTGTTACCACTTATAAAACTCGATAAAAATATTATGAAATATAGTGATTTAAGAGACTTTATTAGTCA
>PJEL010004098.1_pt1 | contig 12184 bp, 9 predicted proteins | sample 1853271 | NCBI WGS metagenome assembly PJEL01 (sample SAMN08108733, study PRJNA415343) | Invertebrate metagenome, whole genome shotgun sequencing project. | host: Globobulimina | place: Sweden: Gullmar Fjord | collected 2015-08 | reverse complement strand
CCAATAATCATTGTTTTGTCAAACAAAACAGGACAAATTTAATTTTTGAGATAGATACCCTTTCAACGGAACTCCTTTAAAGGTTTTTTAGGTTATTTGTGCTATACAAGAATTGAAATTTTGTAGTTTTGGGAGCATTTAAAAATTGAAAAAGCCTAACAGAAAAATGCGTCTCGTCTTCCATTATAACCATTGTGACATCAAGACCATTGTATTGTCTACTCTCCAATTTGGTATGGAGGCTCTTGAGTTATACTTTTGTCAAGTTTGTATCGAACTTTCAATGGTTTCCAAAAAAACACAGCGGCAGATGATCCAGTGAATATCGCAACAGCGCCAATGATAGCTGCCAACCTTATCCACGGCAGTCCAACGGCTATTCGTTGCTGAACAAGGGTATACAATACTAAAACCCATACCAGCGAGGCTAAAATAAGACAGAGCTGCACAATCCGCGCTGCCCAGCGTTCAGGGAACAAGAGCAGGAGTGGAAAAGCAAGACTACTACACACAAAAATTAAAGAACCCCCACGCAGGAAATGGGCGGCAATGAGTAGGGCGCTCAAGAATACGGGTAACAACCTTACAACATTCATAGTAAATCTCCTTTACAATAAAAAAAACCCATCAGTTTGGGGGGTTTTTTTGTTTATAAAGAGGCTCCTGCAAAAAGGTCTCAGCTTGAAATGGGGGGAAAACTCCAAACTAAAGCTCAACAGATAGGCTTCCCACGCTCAGCGTGGGAAGCCGAAAAAACCAGAAAAACCAAAATTACCCCCTAAACAACCACCAGACCAAAAGACCACCAGGCCAAAAGACTAAAAGACTATTGGACTTCTTGCACCACAGTTGCCAAACGGCTGATGCCCTCATCAATTTCAGTTGGGGTGAGGGCGCAATAGGGCAGGCGTAAAAATCGTTCGCCGCCGCCATCAGGGAAAAATGCCTGTCCACTGGCTAAATTGAGATTATGGTTTTTGGCCTGGGCCATCACCTGGGCGGTGGTGATCCCTTCCGGCAACGTAACAGACAGGAAAAAGCCGCCATCAGGCCGTGTGGCTGGGGCTTCGGGCAGATGTTTGTCCAGTGCGGCCAGACAGGCTTGTAAACGTGGGCCGTACAATGCTTTTAACTTTTCAATCTGTCCCGGCAAATGCCCCGCTCGACAAAATTCATAAACAATGCCCTGCGAAAGCAAACTGGGCGTAATGTAGGTATCCTCGGCAATTTTAGCCACCTTTTGCAACAAATCAGCTGGGCCGTAGAGCATCCCGATGCGGGGGCCAGGGCCAACTAATTTGCTAAATGAGAGCATGTGTAAGGTACGCTCCGGGTTTAGGTTAAACAATGAAGGCTGTTCCTCACCCTGGTAGCGCAAAGGGCGATAGGGGGCATCTTCAAGCAGCCAGAAGCCATGCTTGTCGGCCAAATCAACCAGCTTTTGCCGCTTTTCTGGCGAACATGTTGCCCCCGCCGGATTTTGAAAGTCGGGAATGGTATAAAAGAATTTGGGTGTATGTTGGCTTAAAGCCGCTTCCAGAGCCTCGATGTTGGGGCCATCTGGCTCTAAGGGGATGCCTACAATTTTGGCTTTGTGGCGATGTAACAAAGTCAGGGTACGGTCATAACTGGGCAATTCAGTAAAGACCACATCACCAGGTTGTAAAAAGTGATAACTTAAAAATTCAATCACTTGTAAAGAGCCGTTGGCAGTTAAAACTTGTTCAACTGTTACGCCTTGCCACTCGGCCAGCCACTCTCGTAGGGGTACAAAACCATAAGATTTTCCATATTGCAAAATTGTGGTACCGTACTTTTCAATGGCACGTTGTGAGGCGGCCATCATCTCTTCAAGGGGAAAAGATTCTGTGGCTGGAACGCCTCGCGTGAAATTAATAACTTGTTGTGCTGACATAACTATTCCTCCAAAAAATGAATAGAGACAAGTTAACAACATAGCACCTTTGCCAACTTGTTCCGTAGTGTGTTTATGGTTAAGTTTTATATTGTCAGGGAGCATAACATGGAGTAGGAGGATTGTCAATCATTAATTTTATTGACACTTTATCCCATATAAGATACACTCAAATGGACATTGATTACCAACCTTAAGAAAGGCTATAGCATTGGATCGATCTCTCATTAGTCAGGCAATGGAAGATTACCTGAAAGCAATTTATAAACTTCAACTTCAAAATGAGCAGGTTCCTACCACAACTCTGGCCGATTATATGGGCATTGCCCCAGCTTCAGTCACCAATATGTGTAAAAAGCTGGCCAATATGAATTTGCTGGCTTATGAACCGTATCAAGGTGTAAAATTCACCCCCATGGGTCAAAAGGTAGCCTTAGAAATTGTGCGCCATCATCGCTTGGTTGAACTCTATCTGGCTGAAGCGTTGGGGGTTCCCTGGGATCAGGTCCATGAAGAAGCCGAAAAATTAGAGCATGTGATTAGCGAGGATTTGGAAGATCGTATGGCGGCGGTTTTGGGCGACCCCAAGTTCGACCCGCATGGAGCCCCCATTCCAACTCGCTCTGGTAAAATATTTAGACCGGATAGTGACTATCTGGTTAATATGGAGCCTGGTGATAAGTTGGTTGTGGTTGAGGTTGATGATGAAGACCCGGAGTTACTGCGTTATCTGGGAAAATTGGGTATTTATCCCGGCACAGAAATTCTTTTATTGTTTCAAGCCCCATTTGATGGCCCTTTAACCCTTAATATTGGGGGGGAGACGCATAATTTAGGTTATCCAGCTGCAAAATCAGTTAAAGTTGCTAAACAGAAAGAACAAGAAAAATAAGCTCATTCAAAGGAGAAAAGCATGAATCAGCTACCCGTTGTACACATGACTCTTTATAAACATGGTGTTGGTTATTATCGGCGACGTGGTGCTATTGATGGAGCTGCCATCAGCTTGACTTTTCGGCGTGAGGAAATGGATGATTTGCTCAAAAGCCTGACCGTAATTGATTACGCCGGGGGGCAAATTCAGGGCGTGGATTATGACACCCCTCAAAGTCAAGATGAACGACTGACGGGCTGCTCGGTTATTCTTGATGATGTACGCAGCTTACGAGATTTGTTGATGGCTTTGCGTGGTCGGGCGGTTCAACTACAGGTTAGCGATGGTAGCCAACTTGAAGGTCAACTGTTGGGTTTAGATGAGGCTGATAAGCGTCCCCTGGTTCGATCTCTGGTCTCTATTTTAAAGCATGATACGGCTCAGGTTGCCACTTTTCCCTTAAGTCGAATTGAAGGCCTTGAGTTGCTTGATGACACCTCGGCGGCTGACCTGCGCTTTTTTCTGCAAACGGCCCTGGGACAGGAGACCCACCGCTCGATTACCATTCGGCTTAGCCCCGGCTCCCACGATTTGGAGGTCAGCTACATTGCTCCGGCCCCAACCTGGCGGGTGAGTTATCGCCTGGTGGTTGATAATCCTGAGACGGAAGGGACCTCACCAGAAGCTTTGTTACAGGGGTGGGGTATTTTTGACAATCGTCTGGAAGAAGATTTGACCGACATTTCCCTCTCGTTAACAGCAGGTATGCCCATCTCGTTTGTTTATGATTTGTATACTCCCCACACCCCAGAACGTCCGGTAGTTGAAGATGAGGACCGCACCGCAGCGGCCCCAATTATGTTTGAGGCAAGCGCCCCCGAAGCTGACATGGCTGATTTTAAGGGTACGGGTGGTGCGCCCCCTCCGGCCCCCAAACGGGCGAGGTCTAGAGCTATGCCTGCCTCCTCAGGTAAGTTGTCTGCGGCGACAATGGCCGACTCTGTTGAAAGTGCAGCCACTGGCGAAGCTCTGGGAGAATTGTTTCAATATAATGTCTCGGCTCCAGTTACAGTGGGACGGGGCCATTCGGCCATGGTGCCCATTGTAAGCAATAAGTTAGGTCCTAAAAAGGATTTGATTTACAACGGCTCTAAAATGGCGACCCATCCCGTTGCCACCCTCCGCTTTAAAAATGGAACGGGCCTGACTTTGGAACGTGGCCCGGTTACGGTTTTGGAAAATGGCGAATATGTGGGCGAAGCGGTTTTGCCCTTTACCGCTGACAAGGCCGAGGCCGTCATCTCTTATGCGGTTGAGTTGGGCATTCATATCAAAGAAAGTGTGCGCCATAGCTCAGAATTACATAGCTTGAGCATCAAAGATGGTTATCTTATTCAACAAAAATATGACATTCGCCAGACCGAATATCGGGTTGATAATCGCACACCTCAGGTTAAAGCGGTTTTAATTGAGCATACCAGCCATCATTATAAGGTTTTTGAAACCCCGAAAGCGCTTGAAAAAACGTTAGATACCAGTCGTTACAAGGTTGAGGCCGCATCCGGGAAAATTACCACTTTTGTGGTCAAAGAACGACATTTACAGGCCCACCGTGAAGCACTTCGTAATCAAACTTATAAAGGTTTGCAACAATACTTTGAGGGTAAGTTTTTAGACAAACGTACTTATCAGTCCCTAAAGGTACTGTTGGGGGTCATAGACGAAATCACCCAACTGGAGCGGGCTATTAAACAGCAAGAACAGCGCCGGGTTAAAATCTATAAAGCACAGGAACAAATTCAAAAGAATATGGTAGTTTTAGCCAAAGATGGTGAAGAGGGACGTTTGCGGGGGCGGTATGTTAAACAGTTGACCCAAAGTGAGGAAGAATTGCTAGATGTTGAGCAAATTATAAAACAAACCCAAAGCACCATTGATGAAAAACAGGCGGAAATCAAAAAGATGATAGCTGCTTTGGGATAGTTGGTAAGTGAAAAGTGATAAGTGAAAAGTGGTTGTTAGGTTTAATTGCCAATTATAGAAGCCAATTTTTTAAGTTATTTGATATGATTGCTGATTATTATGAAATGAAGAAGTAATCATTCACCTTCCCATAAAAAAATCAGCGTCATTAGCGTTATCTGCGTTCTATATTGGGTTGGGAGCTGAACAGTTACAATGAAGCAAAAAGATGTGCTGCGGTTGAGTAAATTAATGAGCGTTGCTTTACGTCATGACCCGGCTGGGTTTAAGCTAAGCCTCAATGAGAATGGATGGGTTGATTTTGAGATGTTGGTCGCTGCTCTGGCTGCCTGGCCAAAATGGACTTGGGTTAAGACCGAGCATGTGCAGCATGTGGTTAATATGTCCGCCAAACAACGTTTTGAAGTCGAGGGCAAGCAAATTCGGGCCCGTTACGGCCATAGCCGTGCCGCTCGACCATCGTATCAGGCGGTCACACCTCCTGAAATTCTCTATCATGGAACCCCTCGCCGTAATTTGGAGGCTATCCGGCATAATGGTTTGAAGGCTATGAAGCGGCAATATGTTCATCTTTCGGCCACTCCGGATATGGCCCTCAATGTCGGCCAGCGACGGGATAACAGACCCGCCCTATTGCACATCAAAGCAAGGGAGGCGCATACCGCCGGAGTAGCTTTTGGTACGCCTTCTGGTAAAAAAGATGATGTTTATTTGGTCGAGTTCTTGCCACCCGAATTTATTGAGTTTGAGGGGTGATTTTTAATTCTAAATTGGTGCTTTTAATAATCTCCCGCCGTAGATGCTCATGCAGGGTTGAGTCAGTTTTGACTTCAACCACTTCTGATATGTCGGCCTGAAGAGCCGTTTTTAGGGCCTGCCGAAATGCCTCACGGGTTGAGGTTGATACAAAGTTTGCTCCAAACATCTTAACCACGGGTTCAAAATCGAGGCCATGCGGCGTGACAAATAAATCATTGAAGGGTGGCTCAAAGTGAGCAATGGGTAGTCGATGGAAAATGCCGCCGCCGTCATTATTAATCAACACAATGGTGACTTTAACCCCACAGCGTTGCAAAGCCAACAAAGCATTTAAATCATGATAAAATGATACATCGCCAATAACCAACAGTACGGGGCGATCTGTAGCGGCTGCAGCCCCTAAAGCACTGGAAATAACCCCATCAATGCCACTGGCCCCACGATTAGCCAAAACCTGCATATCGATGTCTCGCGGTGGGGCAAATTGGTCCAAGTGACGGACGGGTAGACTATTGCCCACGTATAGTACCGATTTTGAGGGCATTAAATCGACCACATCCGCTAAAATAGTTCCCTCAAAGAAGGTCTTGTTGCTGACAGCCTTAAAAGTTTGCCGGGCCACATTTTCTGCATGGTGGAATGTTGTTAACCAGACCTCATCAACAGGCCGTATGGGGGTGACTTCAAGCCGTTCGATGACCTGTTGGCAGGTGGTCTCCGGGTCAGCCCACAACAGGTCGCTTAAGGTATGACTGTCATCATGCCAACTGCCGCTGCTTGTTACTGCAATACGTCGACAATCGGGCCAGGCACTCAGATAATCGCCCAATGCTTTGGAGGTGGGCATGGCCCCAAATTGCAAAACAAGTTGGGGCGGCTCCCATGCTTGGGCGGCGTATGTTTGTAAAAAGGTTTCATAGTTACCCAAAATGGGGCTTAATTCCGGCTGCCTGGTCGCTCCAAAACGTACCCCCGAAAGCGCATCAGCCAGGAGGGGATAACCTGATAACCCGGCCAATCGAGTTACAGTTGGAGGAAAATCACCAGCCGGGCAGCGTGGACCACACACGATTAGGCCCCGGGGGGCCTGTTGAATGGCCTCAAGCAACATGTTTATTTGCTTGGCTGTTGGGGTTAGCAAACCGCGTGTAAATTGGGTAAAAGGATGAGCATCCGCTTTACCATTTAGGGGGTATGATGTTGGCCGTTGAGGTACATTACCAGAGACGGGGGTGGGTTGCCCATCGCCGGGGACGGGGGTGGGTTGCCCATCGCCGGGGACGGCGATGGGTTCCAACGGTTTGCGAAAGGGAAAGTTAAGGTGAATTGGCCCGGCTGCCGGAGCAGTGGCCTTGGCAACAGCCCGGCCCGCCAAAGTACGCAGATAACGCAAGGTTGTTTCCGTTGGGTTGGTTTCTGGCAGAGCCACATCCACAAACCAGCGCACGTGATTGCCGTACAGCTTAATTTGGTCAATGCTTTGATTGGCCCCACTGTCTCGTAGTTCGGGGGGGCGGTCGGTGGTCAAAACTAAGAGCGGAATTTGGGACTGATAGGCTTCGATGACAGCCGGGTGGAAATTGGCTGTCGCCGTACCCGAGGTGCAAAGCAGGGCCACGGGTATGCCACTAACCAAAGCCATCCCCAGGCCAAAAAAACTGGCCCCCCGTTCATCCAGCAAGGAGTAAACAGTTATGGCCGCATGCTCGGCAAAGGCCAAGGTTAAGGGTGTTGAGCGAGAACCGGGAGCGATACAAGCTGCTTGGACCCCGGCCCGACTCAATTCATCAACAAAAATCTTAGCCCACAATGTATTACGGTTAGGGGCGTTCATAACTTCGTGGCCCCGCTTAAAGCCTCCATAAGGGGTTTAAACTTAAGTTGGGTTTCGTGCCACTCTTTATCTGGTTTAGAGTCGGCCACAATACCTGCTCCGGCAAAAAGCTGAGCCTCATGCCCAACGCTTACCGCCGAACGAATAGCCACGGCAAACATGCCATTATTATGATGGTCTAACCAACCAATGGGCGACCCATACCACCCCCGCGAGACCGGCTCAGATTGATAGATGAGGGGTAAAGCTTTTTGTTTAGGGCGGCCACCCAAAGCGGGGGTGGGGTGCAGGGCTTCAACCACCGTCAGGCTGTCGCAATTTTGGGCCAAATCACCCGTGATAGGGGTTTGAATGTGCTGAATATTGCTTAAACGACACAAGCCCGGTTGGGGTGCCACTCGCAGTTCTGAAACCAGCGGCTCCAGGCTTTCTTCAATCGCATCCACCACATAGGCATGTTCCTGACGTTCTTTAGGGGTATCCAAAAGTTGTTGACCTAAAACCTCATCCTCTTGAGGCGACTGTCCGCGGCGAATAGAGCCGGCCAGGGCCACCGTACTTAGGGTACAATCCGTTACCTCGGCTAACAGTTCTGGCGTGGCTCCGTAAAAAGCGTGGCCGGGAATGGGTTCAAACAAAAAACGATAACAGTCAGGATAATTTTGTTCCAGTCGGGTCAAAATATCAGCCGGGTCAATGGGCCGGGCAAAACGCATCTGTCGGGCGCGAGCTAAAACCACCTTATCCAAACCCCCACGCTGAATATGTTGGGTAGCATTGGTTACCAGCCAATGCCATATTGTGGGGTCCATCAACTCTTTAACTTCCGGCGGTTCTGAATTTACAACGGCTGGGTTTTCATGGCTACTGTCGGCGATTTGTCGCAGATGGTGCTGTTCTTCATCCAAAAGATGCTCAACGTCTGACAACACATCTCCCGGCTCCAGGTGATGATTGATGGTCAGCCACAACTGTCCCTCTAAACAAGCCAATTGGTAACGGGGTAAGATAAAACAGGCTGCTGGAAAAGCCGACCATAACTTTGTTGGATTATGGTCACTCCGAAAGGAAAAACCACCGAACAGACGCAAACCAACACCGGCTGGGGTATCAGATTTAAGCACCACAAGATTTTGAAAAAGTTGGTCAGCCGCTTGTTGAATGGTCTGGAAACGATTATCACCTTGAGCCGTCAGCCTGGCTGTAATGCCGCAGCCAGCTAACCCTAATGAAACTTTGTTGTTGGCCCAATACATGCGGGGTGCGTTGGCTGCCCGTCGTAAAAAGGCCATCAAGGAGTCGTTTGCCCAGGGAACTGTATAAGTAACAATAGTTGACACCTGGTCAGTTGTGGTTAGGTGAGGTCCGGGAAGTTGGACTGCCCTGGAGCGCCGCTTGTTTATTTGTTGGGGAATAGTTTTAGTTAACATTTGTATCTTCCTGAAGGTTTAATGCTGATTCACTATTTAACTCTTGTATTCGCGTTTCAGATACGCCGATACTGCGTAACAACATAATTGGTAAAGTTTGGGCCACACGCTCCGGTTCCGGCTGTCCGGTATGAACCCAGCGGATAACTAGCTCATTGATGGCCCCCATCCAGGCGTAGGAGACCACCTCGGTATCAACCAAGGGGATATCTCCCTCAACCACAGCTTGATTAAGATGGTCCTGAATTAGTGAGGCAAAACGGTCATGAACTTCTAGTCGTTTCTCTTCAAAAATTGTACCTAACCCAACAGCCTGAATAAGTAAAATCTTGGCCGGACCTCGATATTTGCCAAATGCGGCTAAACATGCCTTAATAGCCGCATCGACCCGCCGCACGCCGTCATCTTCTTGGGCAATGGCCTCGCTTAAGCGCCGCTCTAATAAATCGGCAAATTGGTCAACCAAAGCCAGAAATATTTGCTGTTTACCCGGAAAATAAGCATAAACCGAACCTTTGGAGCTATTGGAGGCTTCGACAATATCATCTACCCGGGTTTCATGGTAACCTTTGTTGGCAAAAATATTAGCTGCTGCTTCCAGGATACGTTTGCGGGTAGCTTGTGCTTTTTTAGAAATTGGGGTTGTTTTTAGATTTTCCATAATATCCTTAAAAACCCTCCTTGAGCGTTAAAGAAGTTCCATAACTTTAGGGGGGGCATCTGTCTTATAAATAAACCGACCAGTCAGTCTATAGTGAAAAGTACCACAAGAACTGCCGTTTGTCAAGAAACAAAAGTTTTTTTGAGCTTATTGGAGAAGCCGGGAAAACTGCTTTACGGTGCAAGCGTTATACCGTAATTCCAGATATAAAAAGCCCCCAATAGATTTTGGACACAGATAAATACAGCTAAAAAATCTGTGTTTATCCGTGAGCTAAAAAGGAAAATTTGGACTATAATGGGTGAATCGACAAACTTTTATTAACTAACTTGGATAATTTGATTCTGTAATTGGTTATTACTATTAACCCTAATCGCCAACTACCAACTAGCAACGGGTCTGTCCGAAATTTTAGGAGGACTGGGGGACGCGGGGGGTAATTCCCCCCGCATCCCCCCTAGCTTGTCCGAATTCCTAAAATTCTGGACGCATCCACTAGCAACTAGCAACTGCCAACTATCATTTAATGAACGACTTGGAGGTCTAACATGGCCCTGGCTGTCGAAAATATTTTACAAGATCGTTACCGGATTGAAGGTTTTTTGAAACGGGGAGGAATGGGCGCCGTTTATAAAGCCTGGGATATGGCTTTGAAAGTGCCTGTGGCGGTCAAAGAGAATACGATTGAGGCTTCACCTAAAGCGAAAGAGCAGTTTGAACGGGAAGCTCAGATTCTGGCTCGTTTGCACCACCCAAATTTACCCCGGGTTACTAATCATTTCACCATTGCTGATCAAGGTCAATACCTGATTATGGACTTTGTTGAGGGTGAAAGTCTGTCCGATTTGTTACGCAGATTAAACCAACCCCTGCCCAACCAGGAAGCACTGTCTTGGATAAAACAGGTTTGTGAGGCCCTAGAGTACCTGCACAATCAAACCCCTCCCATCATTCACCGCGACATCAAACCCCAAAATATTATTGTTACCCCTGCCGGCCAGGTTATGCTGGTTGACTTTGGCATTGCCAAACTCTATGATCCCCATCAGGACACAACTATTGGAGCCAGAGGAATTACCCCTGGTTATAGTCCCCTGGAACAATATACCCACGACCCCACCGATGCCCGCAGCGACATTTATGCCCTGGGTGCTACTCTGTACGCCATCTTGACCATTGGTAAACCGCCACCGGAATCAATTCATCGTCGGCTCAAGGACACTCCCGTCACCCCGCCAAGCCGATTAAATCCGGCAGTAAATTCACAGGCCGAAAAAGTTATCCTTAAATCCCTGGAAATTACAACTGAAAGACGCTATCAAACGGTCATAGATTTTTATAACGATCTGGAAAACACCCTGGCCGTAGCCGATGGTAAAACAATTAAAAGAAAAGAACCTGAGCAGCCCCCTTCCGGCAAAGCAAAGCTGCTTTTATTTGCCGGCGCAGCGATTATGCTTATTCTGCTTGTGGGGGGGGTGTTTCTGGGACTTGGTCTCGGCTCAACCTCTTCTACACCGGCAATGCCCGCGATTAAGCAAAGCGTAATTGAGATAGATGGCAGCCCCATCCAGACCGATGATTTTCAGCCAGTGGCCTGTGACAGCTCACCCAGACTTGAAGTCAAGTTTCTGGCGGCCAATGGAGTACCAATAGAAGCGGCCAACTTCTCGTACAACTGGCGCTTTGAGCCGGACGACCAGTACAACGAGGATAAACTTAATTCTAGCAACTATGCCACCATCTATCACGTTCCCTGTGAACTTGATAGCCAAACGGTGATTGTTCAAGCCCAGAAAGACGGCCAAACATTTTTTACCAAGAGCCTGTTATTTGATATTAGTGAAAAGTGAAAAGTGATAAGTGAAAAGTGACAGCCAAATATTGGTTATTAGATGAATGAATTGTACTTTTATGATTTTTCGATCAGTAGATACTTCTTTACATCTATAACTCTACAACTCTATAACTGTATAACTGTAAAGAGGTATAAAGTTGTATCGATAATCTCAATTCATCGTCGAGCGTCCTGTGGGTCGAGCGACTTTAGAAAAACACAACAATTTATAGGAGAAACATATCAATGAAAGTTATCGCCAGATATACCAGAAGCTCGTATATTTTCCCATCTCTATTTCTATTAATAACCCTCTTGGCCGGGCTGCTTACCGGCTGCTTTGGACAGCAAGCTTCTGAGCCGCCCACCATTAGCGAGCCGAAAATCAGTGCCCCCACGCCCCAGGAGCCGGGGAAAGAGGTAGGCATCTCCATTGATGTTTCCAATGTGTCTGGCACCAAATTGAACTATGTCTGGCAGGTAGATGGTGGCGAAATTGTTCGCGGCGATGGCAGCCCGGCTATTACTTACCGCACTTCGGACCAGCCAGGCATTTACAACGTGCGGGTAACGGTCAGTTGGGACACCAGCAGCGTAGAAAAAGTGACCACCATCAGGGTGGAAGCCCCGGAAGCGGTGCTTGCGGAATCTAATCCAGCAACCGATACACCGGCTCCAGATTCAGACTCAGGTGATGACAGTGTTGAAAGTGAAGCCACAGCTACCTCGCAGCCAGCGACAGCAACCAATCGACCTCCGACATCCACACCAATGCCCAAAGCAACCAACACCCCGGCAGCAACCAATACACCTGCACCCACCAATACCCCTCGCCCCACCCCCATCCCCACGGCCACCATTGATGCTGATCCGCTCGTGTATGATAACTTC
>PJEL010004097.1_pt1 | contig 12189 bp, 8 predicted proteins | sample 1853271 | NCBI WGS metagenome assembly PJEL01 (sample SAMN08108733, study PRJNA415343) | Invertebrate metagenome, whole genome shotgun sequencing project. | host: Globobulimina | place: Sweden: Gullmar Fjord | collected 2015-08 | reverse complement strand
ATCATGTAAATCTATACGTAAAATTTCAAAAGTTTGTTTAATATTTTTATTTAAAACATGATGTTTTTTATCAATTTCAGATTCTATATTATATTTTTCATAGTAAAAAGTGATCATACTAAATACAGTTAATAATAGAACAATAATCGCAAGCAATTTTATTTTAATATAATTATAATTTTTCATATTATGATTATATCAGAATCTTACTAATGCAATCTTGATAAATAACTATTTTATATTTCGCCAATTTACACTAGAAATTAGACCTAATTTTGATAGAATACATTATGAAAAATAAATCTATAAAAAATATCTTAATTGTATCCTTAGCATTGTTTGGAATAATACTTGTCTCAACGCTTATAGTCATAACATTTAACTCTTTTCTTGGCTTTAGTACAGATATAAACTCTAATAATGTAGCAACAAGTATTGCAGCTGTAGCCTTTTTTATTGCATTGATATGGAGATATTTATACAAATAAAACTTTGTATAAAACTTATTTAATAGGCAAAAGAATTACCAATTCTGCACCTATATATTCTACATCTTCATACATAAACTCTTTATTCTTAGCTTCAATTTTACCATTGATATTATCTTCAATAATCATTTTAGACATATATAATCCAACACCTGTTCCCATACCTTCTAATTTTGTAGAAAAATGGGAATCAAATACTTGAGGAAGTACTATTTGTGGTATTCCACCTGCATTATCAAGAATACTTATTTCTATAAAGTTTTCTCGTAAAGAAACATTGACAAATAATAATCTAGTATCCTTTTTTTTGATTAATTCATCTCTTGCATTATTTATTATATTAATTAATACTTGAATTAATTCATTTTCAACACCAATAAATAGAACATCTTCTATCTCTTCTACAATAGTTATTTCTGATGTTTTAAATTGTGAGGATATCAATTTAAATGTTTTGACAAAAGTATCTTTTATTTGAAACTCTTTTTTTACTTTATCAGATTTATAAAAACTTCTAAAATCCTCTATAGTTGTGGAAAGATGCTCTACATTATAGTTTATATTCTTCATAGAAGAACTAATTTCATCCTTTTCCAATATTCCTAACTCATTACTTATATCTGTACTACTTGAAATCGTAGAGATTACAGATAATGGTTGTCTCCACTGGTGTGCAATATTTTCAAGCATTTTCCCCATAGATGCCATTTTTGCTTGTTCAAGAACAAGCTCTTCATTATCTTTAAATTGTGTTTTGTCATGAGCACTAGCATATATTAATGTATTATCTTCATTCATATTTGCAGACCATGCAAGAACTATATATTTTCCATCTTTATGTTTATATCTATTCTCAAAATAGTTCACAACTTCATTTCGCTGCAATCTCTCCATCTCCTTTATTGTACTGTCAATATCCTCGGGATGTATCAAATCTAGAAAAGAGGTATTCTCAATTTCATTTGGCATATAACCTAATATATCCTCACAACTATTACTTATTTGAATTACTTTTCCATTCCAATCAGCAATTAATTGGAGATTAATGGATAAATTAAAAAAAGTATTTGCCTGCATCTGTGTGCTTTTTAATTTTTTGGATAATTGATCTTTAAGTTCATCTATTTTCCTAAAACTAGTAATTAGTTTGCTACGTAAGAATAATAATATAAAGGCAAGAAAAATAAAAATTATTATTTGGGAACTAATAATCCCATAAATATATTTTTGAAAGTTTTCTAATATTACTGTACGTCTTTGTTCTATACTCGCATTTAAATACGATAAGGATATACCAGTGCCTATAATCCAGTCTTTTCGAGAATATAATTTTGCATATGTTATTTTCTCTGATGTTTCTTCTGATTTTAGTTTTTTGAAATAATATCGTAAATACACTTCTTTATGAAGATTAATACCAGCTAACTCTTCTAAATAAGGTTTACTTCCTTGAATATCTTCTATACTCGTTGATAAGAATTTGCCCTCGGTATGTTTTAAATTTGGATGAATTAATCGAATTGCATAATCTTTACCACCATTAAAATCAATAACTTTATTTATCCAAGTATATTGTTCATTACCTATTATATTTTTATATAAAAAATCTCTTACCGCATTTTCCAATATAGAATCAATTCTTTTATTATCAATACTCATATAAAATGGAATATTATTAAATACATTCTTTTGTTGAACTATATTATCTGTTTTTTCAAATGATAATCTAAAAAAAGTATGTTTATATCCTTGAATATACTTCTTCATCTCATTTTTATTATAATTTTTAGTTTGTGTTTGCATTCTATTTAGTTCACTAGTAATAAGTGTTTTATGATTTTTAATAATTCTTTTATAAGTAGATTCTATTACTATAAATGTAGTTTTGATTGAACTTTTTAATCTACTTTTATATTCTGCAATTATCTCTTGTTCTACTTTTACAATAGAAGTATCTAATAATACTTTATTTGAATGAAACTCTTCATATTGTAAACTCAATGATACGAACATAAATATTACCATGGAGCCAAATATTAAAATATTTATTTTTTTTATCATTATTTACCTTATTTAAAAGCATTTATCATAGTAGGTATAAATTTTTTATTTTATAATAACATAAATATTTAAAAATTATAGTAACTAGTATTATTAGTAATTTATATTATTTAGATAAATAAGTTTTTTGAATTTTAGAGGGAGTATTTAACAACTTATGATAAGTTGTGTGTATTAATGGATGAGCAGATAAATCTGCTCATAGAGAAAAATTACAGACCTGTAACGTTTTCTGCTTGAAGACCTTTTTCACCTTGACCGATTTCAAAAGTAACTTTTTGACCATCATTTAAAGATGTTCTGTCGTAACCGTTACCATTAATTTGTCTGAAATGTACGAATACATCTTTTCCACCAGTTTCTTGTTCGATAAAACCGAAACCTTTTTCACTATTAAACCATTTTACTGTTCCATTTACTAATTCTGCCATTGAGAATCCTTTTTTTTAAAATACACCATTTATAACGGTGGTCGAAAATCTAATAAGAAGTCGAATTTTTAGATAAGTTTTACTATTAACAAAGAATCATCAAAATAAAGCAAACTAAAGATGTAACAACAATCATCTTTCATTGATAACAGTATAGCTAAATTACATTAGAATCAATAGAGATTTGACAAAATCTACCATTTTTATTGATTTTAATCGATATTCCTTATAATTAATAAGAAATTACTCTACTATTATTCTAAATTCTCTTAGGTTCACATAAATAAAAGCCTTGAAATAAAATCGTTATTTAGACTTTTGGTAAAGAGATAATAAATTCTGCACCTATAAATTCTTTATTTTTATATTTATAGGTGCTATTATTTGCTTCTATTGTTCCACCCATACCATCACAAATTAAATTATATGTCATATGCAAACCAAGACCTGTTCCTTGACTTTGATGTTTTGTTGTGAAATATGGTTCAAATATTTTAGGTAAAACATCGGTATCAATACCACCAGCATTATCTTTTATCGATATCAGTACATGATCATCTTGAATAGAAGTTGAAATAAATATAAATTTATCTTTTATATTATTATCTACTAAGGCATCTTTTGAATTATTCACAATATTCATAAAACATTGTATGAGTTCATTCTCATACCCATCAATTTGAATATTTTTATTTATATCTAAAACCATCATAATATTATTACTTTTTAATCTACCATCTATAAGCTGTAAAAAACTATTAATATCCTCTTCTAAATTAAAGAGTTTTTTTGTTCTATCTCCTTTAATGAAATTTCTAAAATCATCTATTGTTTTTGATAGATATTGAGCATTATCATTAATACTATTACAGTTTTTTACAAGTACCTCATCTGTAAGATTACCATATTCTTTTTGTAATATCATACCAGTTGATGCCGTTGATATTACACTTAGAGGTTGTCTCCATTGGTGTGCAATATTTCCAATCATCTCACCCATAGAAACCATTTTAGATTGTTCTGCTAAGATAATATCTTTCTTTTGTGATTCTTTTTGTCCTGTCAGATCGATATCCATAGAAAAGATAATCTTTTCGCCATCTTTTCTTAATACCATAAGATATGTAGAATAAACAAATATTGTTGTCTCATCTTTTTTTATAAAAGTAACTTCTCTTGGCAATATTTTTGTACCATCATTGTACCAATTATCTATTGATTTAATAATATCACTTTTCTCATCATCAGAACCTAGTAACTCTTCATATTTAGTATTTTTAAGATCACTAAATTTATATCCATATAATGCCTCACTGGTTTTATTCCAATATACCACTTCTCGATTTTCATTATAACCTATTACTGCCATTGGTAAAGAGTGCAATAATATATCTAATGTTTCTTTTTCATGTTGTTCATCTTTTTGTAAATCTAACTTAATAATGTATTTTGTATAGATATAGAGTACAAAAATGATAATAGATAAAAAGATACTGATAAAGACCATTCTGTCTTCACCTTTTTTTGTCAATAATTCACTCACTTCAGTTTGTTCTAACTCAATATCAATTATTCCTCGTAAATCACCTAACTTATAGTTATACGCGACATCATAGTTATCTCTAATAATTTTAGGAGCATCTTCTTTTTTCCCATGACAATTTAAACATTGTTTATTGATATATAATGGCTGAGAGTAATAATATTTATTATCAATGTTTTTAAATGAATATTGTAATTTTTTATTTTCTTTAAATACTTTGATAACCTCTAACTGTCTTTTATTTGCCATATTTACAAGATTTCGAGGTCTATCCGATACTGTAGAAAATTTGGTGTATTCATTATTTTTAGAAAATAGTTCAGCTATTTTATTTGTAGTTTTTACTGGTAAAAAATCTATTGTAGTTTTATCTAAATTTATATGATTTTGAATAAAGATATCTTGATATATTTTTCTAAATGAGATAAGAAAATCAGCCAATGCTTTTGCCTGATAGTGAATAGATACTTCTTTTAGTTTATTTTCTGAGATATTATTTTGCGTTACTTTAAGTGTAAATATAATAATTAGAACAATTGAAATAATAAAAAATATTTTATAATGTTTATTCATATATCTATTATATCAAATTGTATATAAATCTAAAAAAGAAATTATTTATAATTTGTAACTAAAATTATTTATATTCATTAAAGAGTAAATCAATCTATTTACTCTAGATTCTAACGTTTATACTTCCTTCAAAAATAACTTTTCAAATTCATCTGCAGGAATTGGTCTCGAAAAATGATACCCTTGACCATAGTTACAACCCATTTTAGATAATAAGTCTTTTTGCATTTCTGTTTCAATCCCTTCTGCTATAACTTTTATGTCCAATTTATGTGCCATTACAACAATTGCTTCACATAAAGCCATATCAGATGAGTTTGGTTCCAAATTTTCTATAAAAGATTTATCAATTTTTAAATAATCAATATCTAGCTTTTTAAGATAAGAAAGAGAAGAATATCCTGTACCAAAATCATCAAGTGAAATTTCTATCCCTTCATCTGAAAATCTCTTTAATTTATCTACAATAACTTGTTCATTTTCCATTAACAAATTTTCTGTTATCTCAATAACTACATTCTCACCACTTAAACTATTTTTCTTTAAATGATTAATCCAATCATCAAGACTTACTATATTTCTAAATTGAACTGGAGACTTGTTAATACTCACTTTAAAGTCTATTTTATACTTTTCAATCCATTCTCGCGTTTGCCGAGTAGATTCTTTAAATACCCAATCTCCAATATTAACAATAAGACCTGACTGCTCAGATAACGGGATAAAATCATTAGGATATACTAACCCTAAGCTACTATGATTCCATCTTATTAAGGCTTCAGCCTTCAATATTTTACCAGTTTCTAAATTAACAATTGGCTGATAGTACATTTGAAATTGCTTTAAATCCAACGCACTATGTAAATCACTTAAAAGTTGTTTCCGTTTTTGTGCAGATTCCTGCATAAAATGAGTGAAATAATGAAAACGGCTACGCCCAGTATTTTTTGCTTGATACATAGCTTGATCTGCATTTGTGAGAAGTTCTGATCCATTTTTTGCATCAAGAGGATACAAAGTTATCCCAATGCTAGCAGAAAGATAAACCTTATCCTCTCCTAATACAAAAGGTTTACTCAAGCTATCAATAATATTTTGAGCAATATGATCAACATCTAATCTTTCCGTAATCTCAGGTAATATAATAGTAAACTCATCTCCTCCAAATCGTGCTAGTACATCTGCTTTGCCTATTTCTTTTTTAATACGAAGAGAAGCCTCAACTAATAGAGTATCCCCAAAATCATGACCTAAACTATCATTGACATCTTTAAAATGATCAAGATCAATAAATAATACGGCAAAGGGTTTTTTAGAGATTACACTTTTTTCTATCTCTTGTTCTAAATGGATTTTAAACATACGACGATTTTCTAAATGCGTTAATGCATCAAAGTTTGCTTGTTTAATAATAATCTCTTCAGACTTCTTTTTTTCAGTCACATCAGAAAAAAGTGCAACATAATGATCTAATACACCTTTACTATTTACAACCGTATTGATTTTTAGCTCTTGGATATATATTTCATCATTTTTACGTTTATTAAAAACTTCTCCATTCCAGTAACCATTACGTTGAATATCACTCCACATCTCTTTATAAAAACTTTTATCATGTGTGTCAGAAGATAAAATATTTGGATTTTTTCCCAATATTTCACTCTCAGTATATCCTGTAACAGCAGAAAAAGCGGGATTGATACTTATAATATTGTTATTTGAATCTGATACAAACATAGACTGCGAACTATTTTTATATATAAGGGATGCTAATTCTCGTTCTGTAATATCTGTATGTGTACCAACCATACGTAATACTTCACCATTTTTACAACGACTAACTACTTTCCCTCGACTTAATACCCATGACCAAGAACCATCTTTTTTTAATACACGATGTTTATTACTATAAAATTCTGTTTTCCCATCAAAATGGTCTTTAAAATCAGACTTTACCTGTTCAATATCAGAAGGGTGAATATGAGACGCTTTTGTATCTTGAGGTAATTTACTTGTAATAATATCGATAATAGCAACATCATTTTTAGAATAAGCCAACTCATCACTTTGAATATCCCAATCCCAAATATTCTCAGTACCTGTATCAAGGATAAACTTCCAACGCTCCTCACTTATATGTAAAGCTTTTTCAGCTTTGATACGTAAAGCTTTTTCTCTCATTAGATCTAATGTACGAGTAGAAATACTACTATACATACTAAGTACAGTTTCTATATGAGTTTGCATAGCTCCGCTCATATCAAAATCAGCTTTTGCTTTTGCCTCTTTAATTGGTACACCAGACTCAATATTTAATACAGCTTTTGCCATTCTCTTATCTGTATCTAAAATATGGTAAGCAAGCCACTTAGATAAAAAAATAACTATGTCATAGATCACTTTATCAAAGGGTTTATTCTCTTTATTATTTTTAAGTGCAATTACTTCATCAATAAATGAACCATGTGTTTTTTCATGTGAAAGAAACCATTCATCATTTTTAAAATACCTACCCCAAATACCCTCTTCACTTTTAAAATGATAGTCTGCGTAATTTGCAAGTTCATCAAAAATTTCATCCAATGCAGGAGCACTAGATAAATTCGCCAAATGGGCTGCTAAACGATTCAAAATATTTACAAGTTCTTTATGTTCTAGATCAATTAGCGGGATTCCTGTTTCAAAATTTTTATCCCAAGGAAAAATTTCAAAAAACTCTATATCGTCATCACTATTATGCACGTAGCTACCCTTAATTATAATTAATGTGATTATTTTACTATAACTAAGTAATCATATACTTGAATTTTTATAAGATTTATGATTTAAGTGGTAGTGATATTATAAACTCTGCTCCTATATACTCACTATCAATATAACTATAGCTTGTATTTTTTGCTGCAATCGTTCCCTTCATTCCATTTACTATAAAGTCATATGTTAAATGAAGTCCGAGTCCAGTACCTACTGATTGATGTTTGGTAGTAAAATATGGTTCAAATATTTTTGGCAAAACATCCTTAGCTATACCTTTGGCATTATCTTGTATATTTATAATTGCATTATCCTCTTTTAGAGAAGTTGATAAAAATATAAATTTTTCTTTTACATTATTTTCAAGTAAAGCATCTCTTGAATTATTGACTATACTCATTAAACATTGAATGAGTTCATTTTCATATCCATCAATTTGAATACTTTCATCTAAATCTAATATTATTGTAATTTGATTGCTTGTAAATCTAGCCTCTATTAGATGTAAAAAACTATGAATAGTATCTTTTAAAGAAAAAACTTTTTTTATTCTATCTCCTGTAATGAAATTTCTAAAATCCTCAATCGTTCGAGAAAGATATTGTGCATTTTCATTAACAAGCTGACAAGTCTTTTTAAAATCTTCATCTTTTAATATTCCATACTCTTTAAGCATTTCCATTCCAGTAACCCCAGTGGATATTACACTCAAAGGTTGTCTCCATTGATGGGAAATATTACCTATCATCTCTCCCATAGCCGCCATTTTTGATTGCTCCATAATCAATATGTCTTTTTTTTGACTTTGTTCTATCTGAAATTTTACTTTTTCATCTAGATAAAGTTTACTCCGTTTTACATTTTTATTAATCATTTTTCCCATTTGAGAGAACTCATCATCATTTTTAATAATAATCGATTCAATATCTTTGGTTTCATCACTTAAATAATTAAAGAAACTACTTAACCCTTTTTGTAATTCATTTGAAGACGCAGTAATATCATGAATAATTTTTAATGATATTATCGAAATAATCATAATGATAATAATAATACTAAAAAGATATCCTAAAATCATATTATTTTTCTCTTTTATTATTAAATCTAGATTTCTTCGAATCTCTTGAGTATAGTTCGATTCAATCTCTTTTAATATATTTATACGATTTGTTGATACATCATACCAATGCGTACTTTTTATACCTAGTATTGAATTACTCAAAATATTAATTGCAGAGATTGCATCTTTATCATTAACAGATACAACTTCATCTAAACTATTGACTGAAATATTTGTACGATAAGCCTCTGTAACTTTTGATAATCCTTTATAATACAGTTCAAAGGTTTTAGAGATTATTCCTAAAAGTTCTTTTTCTTTATCTGTTGATGTTTTTAAATTTTTATATTGATTAATATTTTCTATGATTTTATTATAATTACTTAAAAAACGATACAAGTATTGAATATCTCCTCTTACTTCATAGTTTTTAAAATCATGAATAATCCCACCAAATCCTGACAAAGCTCTTATCTCTGAGATAATATTATTTTTAATCATTTTACTAAAAACAATTTCTCTGAGCCTCGATACTTCAGGAACACTACTATCTAGCATTTTTGTATTATAGTTTTTTAATTGTTGAGAAGAAAGAAGTAACCTAAAATTTGCTAAATAAGTTCGTTGAGAAGAATAAATCACTTCTATTTTTCGTAAAAGGTCACTAGATATTTTACCGGTTGCAAATATATTACTTAAAATGGCTCTTTCTCTTCCTGCATCTTCTTTTGCACGTAAAAGATTTGTATAAGCAACCAATGATTTTGATTTTGTATTATCATTTTTTAATGACTCAATCTCTATATAACTAAGAATAATACCATTGATATCAGTATAATAATTATGCACTGGTTCAAAAAGTATAGTTTCATTTAAAATTTTTGTTCGTACTGTTTTAATTTTCAATAATTTGTGAACAATTTCATCAAATTTATTTATATGATTTTGTTTATTTATATAGTTCATTAAAATTTTGATTTTCGAGTCACTCATATTATGTTGTTGGAGTAAACTTTTTTTAAACTTTTTCCCTTTTGAACCAATATACCCAGTACTAAGTCCTCTCTCCTTTTGGAGTTCATGAATAACATTACTTAATAATACACTTTCATCTATATAAAATTTTAGTTTATTAATTTCATTTTTTTCTTGAAAACTTTGTATACCATCATTAATAGTAAATAACACAAGTCCTAATATAGGAATCATTAATGCAATAATAAGTTTTGATTTTAAACTCAATTTATGTAGCATTTTAATATTCTCCTTTTGAACTAGTAACTATTTGATTATATTCAAGTTTATTATACAGATTAATATATTAATAAATCTAAAATTTATTTTTATACTATAAAGCTCAGAATATATAAGAAATAATTATCTCATCATAAAGAAAATTTCACATCATTGATCTCAAACTTTAGGCATATTATCTTTTTAATTTCTTTTCTAATGTAGATGTATAGTATGAAATAGGATATGTTAAAAGTAAATATCCAATAGCCAAAGGAATGTAACTCTCCAATGTAGAATAAGTATATGCATTTACCTCTTGTGCATTCATTGTAAATTCACTAATAGATATAATTGATAATAAAGATGAGTCTTTAATAATAGATGCAAATTGCCCAGTCAAGGCTGGTAGCATTCTATTAAAAGCTTGAGGGAAGATGATATGTCTATACATTTGATACTTATTCATTCCAAGAGATAAAGATGCTTCAAACTGATCTTTTTCTATACTTTGTATTGCAGCTCTTATTATTTCACTCACATAAGCACCTGAAAATAATGCAAGTATAATTACCCCTACCACATAACGATTATCAAGTCCTAAGCTATTTGCAAATACATAATAAAATATAAGGATTTGTACTAAAAGAGGAGTACCACGTATCCCTTCTATATAAAACCTACTAAAAAATCGTAAAAATATAACTTTGGAGTTTTGTCCATAAGCAAAAAACAAACCTATAAGAAAGCTCAATATCAAAGCAAAAAATGAGATAACAATAGTCATCATAAAACCATCAATGAATTTTTGTTTATATTCATAAATACTTGACCAATTAAATGTATACGATACACTTAAAAACGTAAGGTAAAACATAGTTATTGTAAAGAGTGATATAAGAATAAAGTTAAAGATATAAACTCTAGAAGAGAGTTTCAAATCTTTTTTATATGATAGTTCTTGTATAAAATATTTTTTAATATTAATTGTAAGTCCTAAAAGAAAAATGGAATATTTAATTTATCAAATGTTTCTCTTGCTTCTTTTAAATATTTGTATGATAATTTATCAAAAGTACCATCTTTTTTAGACTGCGCTACAAACTTATCAATAGAAGATTTTAATTCTAAATCATCTTTTCGTAAAGCTATTCCCCAATGTTCAAAATCTTTTTGAAAAGATGCAAGAATTGGAGTAGTAGTATCTTTATGTTGTAACCAGTTTTTATAAATAGTAAGCTGATCATATATAAAACCATCAGCTTTCCCTTGAACTACTTCTAATACACACGCTGACTCTTTATCAAATACTAAAACATTTGCATTTTTTAAATTATCCTTTGCATATAAGTGCCCAGTTGAGCCTTTTTTAACAGCTACTGTTTTACCAGCTTTATTCAAATCGTTTATAGTAGCTATATTTGATTTATTATTTGCAAGTATTGCTAAAGATGATTTTGCATAACCATCCGAAAATCCGATAACTTTTTTACGCTCATCAGTAATAGTCATCGATGAAATAATAATATCTATCTTTTTTGTTTTAAGTGAAGGGATCAATCCATCCCAAGCAATATTTTCGATAACAACTTCTCTATCTAGATACTTCCCTAAAGCATAAGCCATATCAACAGAAACTCCAGTTGGTACTCCATCTTTATTACTCATCTCAAATGGAGGATACGCTAACTCCATACCAACTTTTAATACAGTTTGTGCATTTACATCTTTTTTTTCATCAGTACAAGCTGTGAATGTTAATGCTATTGTTAACATAATTATTTTATAAATGTGATTCATTTTTTACCTTATTTTTAATCTATTATTATCTCTAAATATTCTTATCTTTTTCATTAACTTTTATTTTTCTAGAAACTATTTTTGCTGAAAAGTCGTATGAATAAGTATCTTTATCAATTTCTATAAAATTAAACTCTATATCTTTTACTAATTTAGCAATTTCATAGAGACCTATTCCTCCACCTTTTCCATGAGTATTCTCACCACTTCGTCTTAGTTCCCTATATCTTTTTTTGATACCTGCTT
>PJEL010004096.1_pt1 | contig 12189 bp, 13 predicted proteins | sample 1853271 | NCBI WGS metagenome assembly PJEL01 (sample SAMN08108733, study PRJNA415343) | Invertebrate metagenome, whole genome shotgun sequencing project. | host: Globobulimina | place: Sweden: Gullmar Fjord | collected 2015-08 | reverse complement strand
ATTAAATAAAAAATGCAAATTGATATCCAAAGTCGTGATGTATTCTATGTTTCTGATGGAACGGCCATAACATGTGAGACTTTAGGGCATGTTGTTCTAGGTCAATTCCCATTCGAAGCTAATGAAAAAACCTTCCCGTTTGTCGAAAGTGAAGACAAACTTTCTGATTTATTGAAAGAGATCGAGATTTCATATCGAGCAACAGGTCATGAACCTTTGGTCTTTTTCTCGATTGTGATTCCGGAGATAAAACTCAAGCTGTTAGATGCGCCTGCGCATTGTTATGACGTGTTAGAGAGTATCGTGCAGAAAGTGCAAGATGATACGAAAATGGCGCCTAAGCCGAAGCTGCAGCGTTCTCGTAGCGTCAATAAAGACTCGGACAAATACTTCGACCGTATTGCTGCTATCGAATACACGTTAGCGCACGACGACGGCATTACTTTAAAAGGCCTGGAAGAGGCAGACATTATCTTGTTGGGAGTCTCTCGCAGCGGTAAAACGCCAACGAGCTTGTACATGGCAATGCAGTTTGGTTTGCGCGTCGCAAATTATCCGTTTATCCATGATGATATTGCTCGCTTAAGGTTGCTACCGGAGTTTGAGATATATCGTCATAAGCTGTTTGGTTTGACGATTGATGCGGAAAGGCTGACTGAGATCCGTGAAAATCGATTGGCAGGTAGCGAGTACGCAAGTGACTCTCAATGTTTGTATGAGCTGCAAACGGTAGAAGGTTTGTTCAGACGTGAAGCCATTCCATACATCAACACCTCGTCACTGTCTGTTGAAGAGATTTCGACACGAATCTTGGAACGTACAGGTTTGCGACGCCGCTTGCTTTGATTCTAACTGACGAGAAGCACCCGTTGTTGGTTTTACAGCTTGTGACCAACAACGAGTCTTGTAGCTTGGCGTCTTATCATCTCATAACAAAGTTTTCATTGTGCCAATGACTAGGCTTTAATCCTTTACTTACCAGTTGCTTTTTTAATGAGCTGAGCATTGGAGTCGGCCCACAACCGAACACTTGATACATCGACAGTGGCAAAGATAGTTTCTCACTAATACCATCAGCAGACAGGCGATCTTGTTCACTATCTTGTATGTGTAATTGAATGTTCTTAGTTCCAATTATCTCCGTCACCTTTTGAACCATTAAGCGGTAAAACTTTCCTCGGCCAACAAAAAATAGGTGAACCTCTTGATCCGGACTAGCCGTTGCCTTTATCCAAGAAATAAAAGGTGTGATGCCTATACCTCCGGCTAACCATACTTGTGGTTGACTTGCCTTCTTTTTACGCATGAGTTGTCCATAACCACCATCAACGGTTACCTTTTGGCCTACAGCTAATTGTGTTTGTAGCGCCTGAGTGTGCTTGCCTAAGTTTCTAATAATAAAGCTCAATTGTTGCTCACTGGGATGAGACGTAATAGTAAAAGGATGAAAGTGGGATACTTTATCCAAATTAAAGTCGAGGTAAGCAAATTGTCCTACTTGGTAATCAATTGTTTTGGATTCAGCTTCGAGGGTAACCTCAACAGCGTTGTCTATCGGTTTAATATCACTAACCGTGTAGGCGCAGAAATTTCGCTTCTTAAAGATGATTTTGTAGACCCAACTTACAATGCCAATAGCGGAAACCATTAGCAGAGTGATACCAGTTACGCTGGTCAGGCTAAACGGCACGTCTGAGAAGAAAGTATGATAAACCGAGATGATAAAAATCGGCCCCATTAGCATATGGGTGTAATACCAAATTCGGTATGGGATCTGACGGACCATGCTAATAGCTCCTAATAAAATGAGGCCATACATCGCCCACTGTCCCACTTCTTCTCCAAAATCAGCAAAGGTTGGATCAATACCATTACCTGCGGGGCCTGGAACCAATAACCAGTGGAAGCTAGCGCCAAGTACACCAGAAATGCCTAGCCACTTGTGCCAAACATAAGCCTTATCTATCCCACCAATCAGGCGGTCTAGCCATTTAGTTCGACAGCTAATGAGCATTGCCATCGCCATACTTAACATTGAGATTGCGGCAAAAAATGCAGGGACTTTTCGTGCTAGTTCGAGCTCAACAGGCAATATGAACCAGATAGATAGTGATACGAATAGGGTTAGCAGTGTGGTTTTTAATGTGCTCATACAGGGCTCTAACAATACAGGAATGTATATATCGTACGGGTGTCAGTATGAATGAATTGTGAATGGTATTGTTGGAATTGATTAAGATAGAAAATAGAACGAAATAGAAGCTAAAAGCTGGTCACAGCTCCTAGCTTCTTTTAGGAAAAGCGTTTTAGCGAAATTGAGGTGGATTTCTAACGAAGTAAAGACAGCTTTAGCGTTTCACTTTGCTTCTCTAACCAACGTTCAAGCGCTGGTGGCCATGTGATGCTTGGTTCAACACAGAAACCGCGCAGCATAGAGAAGTACACCGCTTGATCGATAAGCGGCAGTGTCGACTCACCATTTTCTAGGTTCAGTAGAAGCTCAGCGTCTTTCAATAGCGGATTAATCTGTTCAACGAACTGCGGCGTTTGCTCGATCAGTTTGTCGAAGTTGAGATCTTCGGTTTCTTTGGCTGCGCGCCATGCTGCTTTACTGGCTTCTGATTGGTATTCAGCAAGGTCCAGTTTCGACCAACGCGGCAGACCAATGCGTTGGCTTAGCGGGAATGCGCGGCTTTGGAACAGAGTAACTTGCTCTGATGGCACACGTTGTTCATCACTTGATTTCAAGTCCATGAAGTAAGCGATGATATCTAAGCTTTCTGCCATGATAGAACCGTCGTCTTTCTGTAAGACGGGTACCATCTTTTTACCGATCAAATCGATAAGGGTTTGGGCGTCATCATAATCCACAGAAACAAGTTCGATGTTCAAGCCTAGAGATTGAGCGATGTAGGCCACTCTTGCACAGAAAGGGCAGTGGTCGTAAATGTAAAGCTTCATAGCTTCCCTTAGTTCAGGTCATTATAAATATAAGTTAATGCTAATGTATCAGAAAGTATTGCGAACATTAAGCGTCGATAACGTTAAGTGTCAATAAACCCTAAGATTCAAAATAGTGAGCATCAACCGACAATAAGCACTTGGTATGAATACTATTTTATTAATTCTATTGTCTGTTGGATTCGGCTTTACTGCAATGAGTAAACTAATGGGGAGGTTACTGGGAAATAGCAGGTACAAAAAAGGCTCTGGCAATCCCCTCTAATGCAGAAGAGTGAGATCAGCCAAAGCCTGTATTTTGTTACCTTTAGCAGATGGTCTACTAAAAGAGCAAAGTGGTTAAACTATGCTTTTTTAAGATCTTGCACTGGGTAAGTAAGCGTCATTGCGCCTTCTACAGTTGTAACGTGAACGTAGCCGCCACCAGCGCTTAGGCCAGTCACTACCATTTCACCAAGTTCAACACCTTTTGTTGCTACAACGCGATCATCAACTGAAAACACTTTACACACCTTCAATAAATTAAATAAGTACGATAGATATCGAACGCGGATTTAAACAGATGACTCTCTAATCAACTAATCCAGTTATTTGTCGTAAAGATTAAATTTGATTATGTATAAATGACTATTTCTTATTTATCAGGCAATTAGCGTATTTGTGGAGCCTATTTGTCTGCAGGGTAAACGACACCAACTTGCTGACGCATCTCTGTAATCAGCTTGCAAACGGTTAAAGCGCGCTGTGTTGTTTGAGCTTTGGTTGTTTGATCGCCATGGATACAATCGGCAAAGGCTTGCGCTTCATAACTCATTGAGTTCTCACTTTGATGTTGCGTGAGGTTTTCTACCGAGCCATCACGATAGCGGATCTTAACATCCGTACATTCAGCGATGTGATCGATAATGATCGCCCCTTGTTCACCTTGGATCTCACTAGGCGCATAGGAATCACTGACTTTAGAGTGCGCGAGAGTGGCATCGAACTCAGGGTACTGGAAGATCGCACAGCCATGAGCATCCACGCCAGACTCAAGCAATTTAGCAGAAGCGTGAGCTGCTTGAGGCTTGCCAAACAGTGCCACGGAAGCGGCGACACAATAGAAACCAATGTCGACCATTGAGCCGTTTGAGAAGGCAGGGTTGAACGTATTTGGATTTTCACCGTTGAGGTACTTTTGGTAGCGCGATGAATACTGGCAGTAGTTGATGTGTGCTTTATGTACCTTGCCAATCTTTTCTAACCCAAGTTGGATTTGTTTAAAGTTCGGTAGAAACTGAGATTTGTACGCTTCAAATAGCACCACGCCGTTTTGTTCTGCGACTTCAAACATTCGAGTGGCTTCATCAATATTTGACGCGACAGGCTTTTCACAAATCACATGCTTGCCGTGCTTCATCATCAAGATCGATTGCTCACAGTGCATTGAGTTTGGAGATGCGATGTAAACCGCCGTTATTGTACTGTCACCGGCTAATGCTTCGAGAGAGTCATAAGTCGTTTCAACGTCAAATTCTTGGGCGAACTGTGCCGCGCTGTCTAAGTTTCGTGAATAAACCGCAGCAAGTTGCATCGATTGAGTTTCATGGGCAGCTTGAACAAACTTTTGTGTAATCCAATTGGTTCCAATTACAGCAAACTTAATCATATAGGTATCCAGTCGTTAGTGTATTGATTCTGCAGAGATAGTAGCATTCAAAGGTCGCTAATGTGCCTTAGATTTGCGGAACAATTCCCGTTTAAATGCAGCCTAATATCCATTTTCGCCGTCAAAAACATACCTGAGTTGGCTAGGACAACGGTGCACAAGTAAGTCATTTTTGCTAAGGTATTATGGAATTCAAACAAGGTGATGATATGCAAATTCGTACCGCAAAGGTAACTGACATCCGCTCTATTTTAGCGCTTTCTGAGCAGATAAACCGTCAACATCATCTTGGTGCACCTATGGTGTTTGCACCACCGTCACGAAGCCTTGGCGACAGCGAAGAGTATTGGTTAGGGTTGATGATAGACCCGCTCGGTTCCTTCTTTGTTGCGGTTCAAGACGAACAGGTCGTTGGCTTTCTTGCCGGCAAAGTGACGCAGAACAAAGGGGTGAGCTTTATTCAACCGCATAAAGTCGCGCGGGTGAATACGATTGTGGTCAACGATCAGATTCAAAGCCAAGGTGTCGGTAAGGCGTTGATGAAATCATTCAACCAATGGTCGCAGGCCAGAGGAGCGATAGAGCTTCGTTTGGAAGTGATGGAGTTTAACCAGCAAGCTCAGAGTTTCTATGAATCGTTAGGAATGGAAACTCAGTCGCGAACCATGTCTATGAGCTTAGAGAGGATATAGGAGTGCGGTTGTTTTTGCCTTTATCACTGTGCTTACTCTTTGCGAGCTCTCTGATTTATTCAGCGACGTCTTTTGCTACTGATACGCCGCAATATGTAAAGCCGCCAGTAGTACCGAAATCAGAAGCACAGAAGCTTGTAGTAGATAAAATAGTTTCTGATGCAACGGCGATAGAAACCATTGTGTTTGAGTCCGCGCCTTCTCACGCTCAAGCTATCTCAACGTCTCCTACGAGCGCGAGCTCAAACAATGTGATTGTTGTGGATGATGTTCTTGAAAGTGGCTCTGACGACAATTCTAACGACAATAAGAATAAGGTTGCTCAGCTTTCTCAAGGTTCATCGAAGCGCCCACCTCAAAGCTCATCTCAACAGTTTTACAACGTACCTAATATTGCTTCACAGATAGACCCGCTACTTCAAGTGGTCACTTTGGTTAAGGTCGATAAATCGAAACGTCGCATGTACTTATTTAAAGACGATGAGATCGTACAAGAGTTTCGGATCGCTTTGGGTAAGCAGCCAAAAGGGCATAAGCGATTTGAAGGTGATAATCGAACTCCAGAAGGGCAGTACAAGCTCGATTATATTATGGAAGAGTCTGATTTTTATCGTTCAGTACACATCAACTACCCACAATCCGCCGACAAAGAGTGGGCCGAAAAACATGATCTGAGTCCGGGAGGAAATATCAAAATCCACGGCATCAAAAATGGTGAGCGTCGTTCGCCAAGTTTTATTCAAAGTTTTGATTGGACGGATGGTTGCATTGCTTTAACCAATCAAGATATGGATGCGTTTATTGAACTAGTTAAAATGGGCACTCCTATCCATATCGAATGGTAGCACCCAAATTGCTTTTATTCGTTCAGTTTAGATTTTCACTTACCCAGATTAAGTTTCACTTACTGAGTTTAGGTGTTCACTTACCCAATTTAGACGAGTACTCGCCCTGCACTGAATATGGCTATCACCACCAGCAGGGCAATAGTGACTGGCTTGAATTTCTCTCCGCCAAATCTCTCGAACAATTTAGACCCGACATAGCCACCAAACATGCTGCTTGGCAAAAGTACAATCGTAAGCCAAACCACATCACGGTCGACTAATCCCGCTATCGATGCCGAGACAAACGCACTGGAATCTGCCAATACAAAGAACGCGATAAGGCCAGCTCTGGCAATGTGAGGCTCGACTGGGCTTGCTAATGCATGCGTGCCAACTGGAGGCCCAGACATTGAAGCCGCACCATTCATTAATCCAGCAAGGCTGCCGAGAATATAAGGTGCAAACCTAGGTTCACTTCGATATTGAAAGCCTTTGTAGATCATAAGTGCAGACGCAAAGATAAAAGCGCTGATGATCAAGATGATCGTGTCTTGGCTAACCGATTTGAGCAAGAGTAAGCCGACTGGAGTGAAGGCCAAACAAGGAATAAACACCTTTGAAACCCAGCGCCAGTTAACGTGTTTTCGAACCTTAGGCAGTAATTGAATATTGCCGAGTAGGTCGATTAACATGAAAACAGGAACCAGTTCGATAACAGGGACGAATAGCGCGCTTAATGGCAATGCCACTAAGGTGAAACCGAAACCTGAGAAGCCACGAACAATAGCGGCGAAAATGAAAATTGCACCCAAAATTGGGTAAGTTGGACTAAAAATGAGATCCATAAATTAAGTAACCAATGAAGCTGTCTGTATAGAGCGAGCTAATGAAACCAAGTGAGTAGCGGAATGTACTCCTACTCACTTGTGTTTGCTACCTAATTTTCAGGTTTATTGGGGTTAATTTTAATGTCTCTTGAGGCGTGCTTTTTCGGTATTCGCTCGGTCAATTTATCGAGCTAAATTGATTCGGAAAATCAGTGAATACAGCGTCTACTTTTGAGAGAAATTTGAACTGAGACGGATCATTGACGGTGTAGCACCATGTTTGAATATTCGCTTCTTTTAACGTGTCGAGATCGTTCTGATCGACATGTTCATAGTTTATGTGACAGCTGAACGCTTTTACTTCATCGATAAGCATAAGATCGGCTTGGGTCAGTTGCTCTGTGATCACACCAACTCGGTATCTCGGTAAATGGTGAGCCATTTCAGCAACGACTTGGTGACTGAAGCTTGAAAGTAAGATCCTGTCGGTATCCAGAGTTGAGCGGATCAGTTCAGTGTGCAGAAGATCGACCACATGAGGCGCTTGGTGTTTGCTATCGACTTTGATTTCCAGATTAACACTCAGATCATGGGCTTCAACCAAGCTCAACAACTCAGTGAGAGTCAGTATTTTTTCACCGGTGAACTGTTCTGATTTCCAGCTACCAAAATCTAACAGGCGCAGCTCTGCCAAGGTATGCTCATCAACACGACCTTTACCATCACTACAACGTTCTAGAGTGTGATCGTGACAAACGACAAGTTGGTCGTCGAGAGTGACTTGAATATCGACTTCGACCCACTTCAAGCCAAGATTAGCGGCTTGTTCAATGCTTACTTTGGTGTTTTCTGGGTGAGTACCCGCTACACCACGATGACCTACGATGATAGACGACATAATTAATCCTTCTTTAAGACGCATCGTAAATATTTATTAAATATCAGTTTTCTCTATTACGCCAGAGCAATCGTGAAGCCAAATAGCCGTGTTGTGACTCTGCTAATGAAAGCGGTCTATTAGACTTGTCACTTCTCGTGATTCTCATCTACGAAAAAGCCTCTCGATGGAGAGGCTTTCGATGAAATAGGCTCTAGATAAGATAAAGATTGGTTTAGCTTAGTGCGCGATGTCCAATTGGTTATCTTTCACGCCGTTAATACGGAACCAACCAGCGATACTGAATCGCTCCGTGTTGGTTGGCAGAACCTCGTGTGGGAACTGTTCAGACAAGAATACCAACAGTCGACCACCCTTTGGCGGAATGGTCGCGATGTGATTGTCTTTTAGATCGTAAACCACGAGCTCTCCTGCGTCTTCTTCAGACCATTCGTCATTCATGTAGAACACGGTGGTCAGGCGGCGATTCTCGTTGCCTTTAAAGCAGTCTAAGTGCTTCTGGTAAAAGTCACCTTTTTCGTATTTTGCAAAGTGCGCTTCGTATTCGAACAGACCTAAAAAGAACGCTTGGTTTGCCTCTAAACGAATTTGTTCCATTTTGTCTAGGAACAGAGATGCGGGTTCGCCCATATCACGGCGTACCCACTGAATTTTATCACTACGAATCGTTGCTTCTCGTGCTACATCATCGTTACGGCCGATCCTAGCCTTTTTCCAGTTCTCTGGAATGCAATCCCTCAATGCCACTACTTCTTCGTGAGTTAAGAAGTCATCCCAAACAAAGTAACCTTGGGTAGAAAGAGCATCGATAAGTTGGTTCATGTATAGCACTCAGACAATAAATTAGAGGCGCATATATAGTCCTAATAACTCAGGTCAACAAATCACATGTTTTGTCGTCACGATAAACCGCAAAGGATGTCTAAATTTGGAGATGAGAAAGCTTGCAGAGCGCCTCAGAGCTAACCCATATTAGGCCAACGCTGAGGCGTTGATTGTGAGGGATAATTAGAATGAAGCGATAGTTAGAATGAAGGTCGAGTTAACTCACCGTTGATGAGAGTGCTTCACTGATTTGTTTAGCGGCTTCTCGTGCGTGCTTCTGAACGCCAACAATGGTTGCTGAAGCGTAACCAGACCACTCGCCATAGCCAATAAACCAAAGCCCTTGGTGTTGATTAGAGCGAGTACCGTCTGAGATCTTGCTAAGATCGCTGTCTAGCTCTAAACCTTGTAAGTGTTCGAGTTGGGTTTTAAAGCCCGTGCACCATATGATCGCATCGATCGGGATCGTTTTGTTTTTGGTGACGATGCTGTCTTCGGTAAAGCGAATAATGTCTTCTTCTTTGACTAGCACACCTCTATCTCGGGCTTCTTTCACGCTTTGCGTCATCACGATCTTGGAAAAGTCATCGGTATTTTCAAGAGTCTCGCCTTTCAAAGAGGCGTAGTAACGTTTGGTTGAAAGATCGAACAGGTATCGGCCATCCAAATCGTCATCAAGATATTGTAGCGGGCGGTTAGTAAACCAGTGCGTGTTGGCTACTTCTGAAACCTCAGCAAGGATCTGAGAGCCTGAGTTACCGCTTCCGATCACGGCTACATTCTGTTGCTCAAACGGTTTGTTGTTTTGGTATTCGCTAGAGTGAATCTGTTCGCCTTTGAATAGTTCAATGCCTTCAAAGTAGGGCGTTGAGGCTCCTGAGAAGTTACCCGTTGCAGATACTAAGGCGTGAGATTGATAAACACCAGTGTCGGTTGTGATGTAAAACAGGCCGTCTTTCTTTTCAACGTTTTGCACTTGAACGGGGCGTTCGACTCTAAAATCATAATGCTTTTCATAGCGGCTTAGGTAGTTGATGATTTCATTGCGGCTAGGGTATTCGACCTCAGTTTTCGGCATCATCAGCCCAGACAATGAGCTGTACTCTTTTGGGGAGAACAACATCAAGCTATCCCAACCTTTTGTCCAAGCGCCGCCAGGTGTTGGGTTTGCATCCAGAATGAGTGGGTTGAGCCCATTTCTTTTTAGGTAGTAGGCCGTAGATAGACCCGCTTGGCCTGCGCCAATAATAATGATTTGCTCAACCATGTTGCACCTCTGATTCTTTGATTTCTGGAATGATTCGTTTATGTGCTTGTTTATCTATTTGTTTTTCTATTCTGGGGTATTGAGAAAGCACACTCAAGAGAGTGTGCTTTTAGGGTTAGAAGATGAATTGGTACAAGAAGCCAGCGCCAATTGCCATGCTTAAGATTACGAACAAGAACGCTGCAATCATTTTGTTTTTGAAGATAGATTTAAGCAAAATCACTTCAGTCAAACTCGCACCAGCACTACCAATAATCAACGCCATTACTGCTCCAAGTCCCATGCCTTTCGCTGCTAATGCTGCGCTTAAAGGAATCACTGCTTCAGCTCGGATGTAAAGTGGGATACCAATAACCGCTGCAATTGGAATCGCAAATGGGTTGTTTTCACTTGCTACGCTTGCCACAAACTCTGTTGGCATGAAGCCGTAAATTAATGAACCAAGAGCAATACCACCAACTAGATAAGGAACCACTTTTTTGAAGTCAGACCACGTGCTGTTCCAAATTCTTACCCATTTGTTGATAGGCTTTGCTTTTGAACCGCATGAAGAAGCACAACCTTTCGCTTCAGGAGCAATGTACGCTTCTGGTTTTACGTATTTTTCAAAGCCAAGTTTCTCTAAGGTGTAGCCTGCGATAACCGATACGCCCATCGCGACAACAAAATAGAACACGGTGACTTTAAGACCAAAGGTCACAGCAAACAAACCGATGATAATTGGGTTTAAAAGTGGGCTAGCAAATAGGAACACCATCATGGTTCCGAAACCTGCTTTTGCACGCAGTAGACCTTTCAAAAATGGAATCGTTGAGCATGAGCAGAATGGGGTAATAGCACCTAGTAAGCCTGCAACGATGTAACCTTTACCATTTTTACCACTTAAAATACTTTGTATCTTTGCTGGTGGGATGTACTCCTGTAGTACACCTACGATGTAGCTGATTAATAGGAAAAGCAGGGTCAATTCGACAGCTAAGAAGCCGAACATACCTAAGGTATCCATAACCATATCTTGTGTAATATTCATAATTCGTTTCTCTATATTTCTGGAATAATCGAAATATACGCCCGCGAGATTTCCTCGTCAACATATATTTCGATAAATATCGAAATATATGTTGGTGTGAATTTATTCATGGCGGCAATTTGTTTTTTAGCAGCTGAATTTTATCGGGTTTTAAGTGATATCTAAGAGAGGGTGAATTTCTATTCCATGTAAATAAAGTGGCTATAGGTATTTCAATTAACAAAATGATCACAATTGATGGTGGGTTTGCTATTGTATAGGTCTGACCAGTTGTTTTGTCACAAGGAGTGGATTTGCAACTTCATACCATCAAAGGCTATATCCAAGACATGTATCTCGTAGAGTACCCTGACAGGTTGTTGTTACTTGATGGTGCGTGCCGAGCAGACATCCCGCATTTGAAGGATTTCATCGAAACAGAGCTTATGCGTGATTTTGCTGATCTACATACGGTTGTGGTTACGCACATGCATCCAGACCACGCAGGGGCAGCGCACAAGCTCAGAAAGCTGACAAATTGTAATTTGGTGGCAGCAGATCGAGACAAAGACTGGTATCACGGCATCGATGGCATATTGATGCATTTGACCGATCTGGCATTGGCTCGATGGATGGCGAATCGATTGGGCAAGCCTAAAGCAAATCTATGGTATTCAAGAAAGTTGAAGCCGGACTACAAGTTGTCGGATGGTGATAGCATTCCTGGCTTTGATGATTGGTTGGTTCTGGAAACGCCAGGCCATACCGACAGAGATCTTTCTGTCTATTGTCCATCACACAGTGTCGCCTATGTGGCGGACTTAATGGTTGAGGTCAAAAAGAAGCTGATTCCGCCTTTTCCAATTTTTCATCCCAATAAGTACCGAGAGTCGGTATCCCGTATCTATAACATGCAGCTCGACACTTTGCTGGTGGCGCATGGGGGGCAAGTGAATTTGAGTGAGCAAGCGTTTGAACATCTGTTGATGAGTGCACCAAGAAGGCCTGTGACACATTGGCGAGTGACCAAAATCAAACTCAAAGGTTTGCTAAAATCTGTTTGGCGATTTGGGTTTAAAGATAAAAAAAGTCGCCATAAATAATAAAGGCCAGTCTCAAAGACTGGCCTTTATTAATGCGCGTTGTTGACTCACTATTTGAGCTGTGGAGCAGTTCAATTAGTGAGAAATTAGAAATTCACCCGCTGGGTCAACAATCACTTTGTCACTCATGCC
>PJEL010004095.1_pt1 | contig 12189 bp, 9 predicted proteins | sample 1853271 | NCBI WGS metagenome assembly PJEL01 (sample SAMN08108733, study PRJNA415343) | Invertebrate metagenome, whole genome shotgun sequencing project. | host: Globobulimina | place: Sweden: Gullmar Fjord | collected 2015-08 | reverse complement strand
ACTTGTTTGATAAAATAGTAACAGATGCTTGAAAGCTGGGAAGCTGGGAGGCTAAGAAGCTGGGAAGCTGGGAGGCTAAGAAGCTGGGAAGCCTGGAGGCTGGGAGGCTGGGAAGTTGAGAGGCTGAGAAGTTGGGAAGCGGTGAAATGCTGGCTGAAAGCTCAAAGCTGAAAGCTCATGGGCAATCCAACTTGTTGGTGAAAATGAGCCTCCAAGCTTCATAGCTTGCCAGCCTTCCAGCTATGGATTATTTTGCAAAAAATAACAATTAAGTTTTTAATATTAGCAATTATCAGCTATCAGATCTGAGGAGGTAGAGTATGAACGAAGACAAAACTGTCGAGATCTTAAAAAATGCCATTTTGCTGGAAAAAAGAGGCCAGGCTTTTTATGGCAAAGTTGCCGAGCAGGCAAGCGCCAAAGCCGTCAAAGAATTTTTTGAAATGATGGCAGACGAGGAGGTAAAACATGTTAAGATTCTCTCCGATCAATTCAAGGCCTACCAGGAAAACCATGAATTCACACCCGGAGAATATAATAATAATTTCGGCGGCAACCTTACCGCCAGTGTGCTGACCGAGGAATTAAAGAAAGAATTGTCAGCTGCCGACTACGAGGCTGCCGCCATATCCGCAGCCATGTCGATGGAAGAAAACGCAATTAAGCTTTATTCAGACCGATCCGCAGAGGCAGCTGATCCGAATGAAAAAGCCCTGTACCACTGGTTGGCAGATTGGGAAAAACAGCATCTGCATTTTTTATCCGATATCGATAAAGAACTCACGGAACAGATCTGGCATGATAACAGCTTCTGGCCGTTCTAGTTGAGGTTGATTGGATGATTTGTTGATTCGGTGATTGGGTGCTTCGTTGATTGGGTGATTGGTTGCTTCGGTGATAACTTCAACCCAACCCGGATAAGCCGGAATTGAAGTAGGTTTCAGGTGTCAGGTTTCGGGTGTCAGGGAACCGAGGTGCAAAATCCTGACACCTGAAACCTTCAGTTTCTTACAACGTGTTGTCAGAAAAAACCCGATAAGAACCTAAAATAAAGGGTTCTCAACTTATGAACTAATCAATAATTGTAATCTAACAAGGTCTGTCATCATTGAGGAATCTATGTTTTGAAGGCTTCTGAGGAATTAAAACAGGAAATCTCTCGGCTGAGAAGCGAAAAAGCCGCTTTGCAGGTCCAGAGCCGGTTGTTGAATAATTTTGTCAATTTTGCACGATCTTCGGCCAAAGAACGCGTGCTGACGAGACTCCTGCAAAAAACGCTTGAAATATCGGCGGAATTAACCGCTGCGGATAAAGGCAGCCTGTTTCTGCTGGACGCGGATGGCGCCGTTACCGACGGTATTCTGACACGCGTTGATCCGACCCCGGAACAGCGCTCCAAAATAATTGGACAGGTATTCGACAAAGGTCTCGCCGGTTGGGTCAGACAGAATCATAAAGTGGGATTAATTATTGACACCCTCCATGATGACCGCTGGGTGAATCTGCCCAATCAGCCCTACACGGTCGGATCGGCCCTGGCCGTGCCGATTCTCAAGGGAGAAGAACTGCTGGGTATTGTAACCCTGCTGCACGAACAGCCGCAGCATTTTAACCAGGATGCCGCCAAGTTAATGCAGATAACCGCCGCCCAGATCGGCAACGCCCTGGAAAACGCCAGGCTTTACTCCAAGCTGGATGAATCATACCGGTCGCTGGAAAAAGCTAAAATGAAGATTGAAGCGTATTCGAAAGCCCTCGATAATGAGATGGAAAAGGGCAAAAAAATACAACGAGATTTTCTGCCCCGGAAAATTCCACAGATTTCCGGCTGGAAGATCGCCTTCTATTTCCATCCAGCCCGACAGGTTTCCGGTGATTTTTACGACGCATTTATGCTGCCGGAAAACTTGCTCGGTGTGGTGATCGCTGACGTGTGCGACAAAGGCGTCGGCTCAGCGCTTTTTATGGCGCTTTTTCGCAGCTTGATCCGGGTGTTTTCCGGTAAAATCAATTTAGAGGGCCTGTCCGTGCCCGGCTCCACCAAAACTGAGCCCGATTCACAGGGAGATTATTTTTATGAAGCCCTGAACGCGGTTTCACTCACCAACGAGTACATCGCCGGGGAACACGGTGAGGAAGGTATGTTTGCCACTATGTTTTTCGGCGTTTTAGATCCGCAGACGGGAAAGATGGCTTATGTCAACGGCGGACACGAACCATTGCTGATCGTTAATCAGTTCGGGGTCAAAAAAAGCCTTAAAAGCACGGGCCCGGTCGTGGGGATGATGACGGAGATGGAATATCAAGTCAAGCTGGTCACGATCGAACCCGGCGATATTTTACTCGGTTTTACAGACGGTGTGACGGAAGCGATGTCGCCCCAGGATGAACTATTTGGTAAAAAGCGTATCGCGAACCTGCTTGAAAATCCGCCACCCACGGCATCTGCCTTGATCGAACATATAAAACTTGGACTATTCAAGCACATCGACAATGCGCCGCAATTTGATGATATCACGATGATTGCTATACACCGGGAAGCCGAGGAATAATTAATGTTGATTGAGGGTTGACGACAGGTGGAAGTCGTTTTGCTTCGTCAACAAATTAAATTCCAAATTACAAGCATCAAATTACAAATAAATCCCAATGACCGAAATTCAAAATGATCGATTAGCGCTGTTTCTTGAAAGGTTTTTGGTCATTGAATATTGTAATTTGGGATTTATTTGTAATTTGATGCTTGTTATTTGGAATTTTTAATTAGGGGTTTTTCATGGATAATTCTAAGTATTCCCACCTACTAGCTCCCTTAGACTTGGGCTTCACTAAATTAAAAAACCGGGTTCTCATGGGTTCGATGCACACCGGGCTCGAGGAAGCTCCGAATGGATTTGAGCGTATGGCAGCCTATTATGCCGAGCGGGCCCGGGGCGGGGTCGGGCTGATCGTTACCGGAGGGGTAGCTCCAAACGAAGCGGGATGTGTTGCCGCCGGAGCAGCCAAATTAAATACCGCCGATGAAGTCCAAAGCCACCAAGTCGTGACCGGGGCCGTGCACCGTGAGGGCGGTAAAATTGCCATGCAGATCCTGCATGCCGGACGCTACGCTTTTAACGAAGATCTGGTGAGCGCCTCAGCGATTAAAGCGCCGATAAATATTTTCAAACCCCGGGCCTTGACTGAACCGGAAATTTTAGAGCACATTCAGGATTATGCAAACTGTGCTACGCTTGCCCGGCAGGCCGGTTATGACGGGGTGGAGATTATGGGCTCCGAAGGATATCTGATTAACCAGTTTATCGTATCCAAAACCAATAATCGAACCGATGGCTGGGGCGGCAGTTTTGAAAACCGTATTCGATTCCCGGTTGAAATTGTACGCCAGGTCAGAAAAAAAGCCGGTCCTGATTTTATCATAATTTATCGACTTTCTATGATCGATCTAGTCAAAAACGGCAGTTCCTGGGAGGAGGTCGTGAATCTGGCTGAAAAAATCGAGCAGGCCGGTGCCACCATTATCAATACCGGCATCGGCTGGCATGAAGCCCGAGTCCCCACGATCGCCACGCTGGTGCCGCGGGCGGCTTTTACCTGGGTGACTGCAAGATTGAAAGGCAAGGTTTCCATCCCCCTGGTCACCAGCAATCGTATCAACACCCCCGAGATGGCTGAAAAGGTGTTGGCCCGGGGCGACGCGGACATGATTTCCATGGCCCGCCCGTTTTTAGCGGATGCTGATTTTGTGATCAAGGCGGCCGAGGATCGAGCCGATGAAATTAATACCTGCATTGGCTGCAACCAGGCCTGCCTGGATCACATTTTTCAGGGCCGGATTTCATCCTGCCTGGTTAATCCAAGGGCCTGTCATGAAATCGAACTTCAATATCCGGTAACGCAGCAGCCGAAAAAAATTGCCGTGGTCGGTTCCGGGCCGGCCGGCCTGTCTTTTGCAACGGTTGCCGCCCTGCGGGGGCATGAAATTACCTTGTTCGAACAAAGCGATAAAATCGGCGGCCAGCTGAATATGGCCAACCAGATTCCCGGCAAAGAGGAATTTGACGAAACCTTGCGCTATTATAAACGACAACTGGAATTATCCGGTGTTCGGACTCGTTTAGATACGCGGGCTTCGGCTGCCGGCCTCATCGGCGAAAAATATGATGCGGTTATCCTGGCCAGCGGGGTCATCCCGCGCAAACCGCAAATTACCGGCATCGATAACCCCAACGTTTTGAATTATATAGATGTTTTATTGCATAAAAAGGAAGTCGGAGAGCACGTCGCCATTGTCGGGGCCGGCGGCATCGGGTTTGACGTCGCGCAATACATTACCCACCCGGCCGACATATCAACCAGTCTTGACGTAGATGAATTTTTAAAAGAATGGGGGGTCGACAAGGATTACCGACTGCCCGGCGGACTGGAAAAGAAACGTCCGCCGGTGTCCGCCTCCGGCCGCCAGGTTTATCTGCTGCAACGCAAACCGGATAAAATGGGCGCTACCCTGGGCAAGACCACCGGCTGGATTCACCGCATCACGCTCAAGCAGCGCAATGTCATCATGATAAACGGTGTTGCTTATGATAAGATCGACGATGACGGGTTGCATATTACGCTAAAGGGAGAGCCCAGGTGTCTGGAAGTCGATACGGTAATTATCTGCGCCGGCCAGGAGCCGCAAAGGGATCTAAAAGTTGAGCTGGAAACCGCCGGTATGCCGATTCATTTAATCGGCGGTGCGGATCTTGCCGTGGAACTGGATGCCAAGCGGGCCATCGATCAAGGAGCTAGATTAGCTGCAACGATATGACATATGGCCTCAGCAAGATGGACATTAGGGATATGATTTAACCGGATACCGAATAAAAAAATTCCAAATTACAAGCACCAAAATACAAATAAATCTCAAATTCGAATACTCAATGTCCAAAATTGGAAAGTACTTTCTGCCAGATCGTTTATAGGTTCCGCCAGCGACGTGCCAAGTCGTTTCGAATTTAGTATTTTGGTCATTGTGATTTATTTGATATTTGGGATTTGTTATTTGTGATTTCCGCTATTCAAGATTGAATATTTAGGAATGCGATTGATTTAAATAGAAAAGACAGAGCGAAGTGATTCAACAAATATTCAATCTTCAATATTCAATTCCGGCTTACCCGGGTTGGGTTTAAAGAATAGAAATGGGCTATAATTTTAACGGGGGGAAGGAGACAATGCTCATGAATGTATCGGATATCATTAAACCACATGTGAAAGAGAATCCTGAAAAAACGGCAATACGCTTCGGCGATCAGCGAATATCTTATGGGGAGCTGGACACATCCATAAATCGAACTGCTGCAGGTCTTTTGAAGATGGGGCTGAAAAAAGGAGATGTGCTGTCTCTTTTCCTTCCAAGCATACCGGAACTTATCATCGGGTATCTCGGAACCGTAAAGGCCGGATTAACGGTGAACGTCGTAAATGCGATGCTTCGCGAACAGGAAGTAGCGCATATACTCAAAGACTGCCAAACGCGTGTGGTACTGGTTGATGCCAAAAGGCTCCCCATTTTAGAAGCGGTACGGTCGGAAGTCACCTCCTTGAAGGACACGATTTTGACAACTGACCGCGAAGGCGGAGAATATCCATCATTAGGATCGGTACAGGATAATGGCGATGATCGTTTTGAGCCATCGGCTACCAAAGGCAGTGACACGTGTCATCTTTTGTACACTTCCGGAACCACGGGTTGGCCGAAAGGGGTTATGGCCACCCATTTGAATGTCCGGCATAACGCCAAGGAGTTTGGCAAAGTTCATTTCAGACCGGATGATTCGATCATGGTCGCCACACCGATTTTTCACTGTTGGGGATTGGTGAACGGCACATTTGGAATGTTGTCGCAAGGCGGGACGGTCATAACGGTTGAACGTTTTTACCCGGACAAGGCATTGGATGAGATTGAAAAGCTGAAACCGACTGTTTTCCAGGGCGTTCCGCCAATGTACAACCTGTTGCTCAAACAGCCCGGTCTCGCTAAACGGGATATCTCATCTGTCGGTTTTTGCCTGTCGGCCGCTACCAAGATGCCTGAAATTCTGATACGGCAGGTTGAGGAAAAGCTTAAGTGGCGATATGCGGAGGCCTGGGGTCTCACCGAAGTCTCCTGTGTGGGTTCCACGGCACCGTATACGGAGACCCGGATAGGTTCTTGCGGCAAAGGAATGGCTGATGCCCAATTAAAGGTGATTGATGAAAACGGCAATATCCTGCCGCCCGGTAAACAGGGCGAACTGTGTGCCAGAGGGACCTGCGTGACCAATGGATATCTCAATAAACCGGAAGTAACAAAAGAGGCATATGACGCTGAGGGTTGGTTTCACTCCGGCGATATTGCCTACATGGACGAAGACGGTTTCGCCTACATTGTGGACCGCAAAAAGGACATGATCAACGTCGGGGGAGAAAAAGTTTTTCCATCGGAAGTAGAAGACATGATGCTCGACCACCCCCAGATTAAAGACCTGGTAATTGTGGGCATCCCTGACGAAATAAAAGGCGAAGCACCGAAGGCCTTCATCCAGCTTCAGGAAGGTGAGACCACCACTGAGGCGCAAATAAGAGCGTACTGCAAGGCCAAAATGGCACCTTATAAAGTTCCCGCGGCGGTTGAATTTATAGAGGAAGTTCCGAGATCCGCTTCCGGCAAAGCGTTGCGGCGAACGCTGCAGGATAAGGAATGGAGTAAATAGGATGGAGACCATTTTTTAAGATTTTCTCAAGCAATTCCCAGAAGGGATTTGCTCTTTTTTACACCATCCGCGGCGTCGTTTGCGTAAGCATCGCCGCCACAGGCTTCAACAAATTTCCGGCTAAGGGCTGCGCCACCGCAAATTATCTTGACCTTATCACCGATCGAACTGGTCTTGATGGCCTCGATCGTCTCCTTGACAGAAGGATCGCCGGTAGTCAATAAAGATGAGAGACCAACAAGGTCCGCATTATTTTTTTGGGCCGAGATCACGAATTTTTCGGCCGGTACATTTTCACCCAGGTCTATTACCTTGAACCCGGAAGTTTCCAAAAGCAGTCTTGCAAGATTTTTCCCAATATCATGAAGATCACCAAAAATGGTTCCCAGTACGACGGTACCCAGTGTGTGTTGGTCTTCTTTTTTTATAAACGGCTTGATTAGATCAACGCAGGTCTGCATCGATCTCGCGGCAATCATCATCTCCGGGACGAATATCTTTTTCAGCTCAAATTGTTCGCCCACTAAATTAAGGGCGGGAATGAGGTAACTGTCAATCAGTGTCTGAGGATCTGCGCCATCATCCAAAGCTTTTTGGGTAATATCCGATGCGCTTGTGCGCTTTCCCTGGATGACTGCCTCTTTCAGAGCTTCAAGGGCCGGCTCACCCCGTTTTTTTTCTTTTCCAATTATTTTTGTTTCCCCGGCAGCTCCTGTTTTACGGCCGTAAGCCGAAATATATTTTGAACAATATTCGTCCTTGCCGGCCAACATATCGGAAATTAAGGCCGACAGCCGCAAGTCCCAAACGGTGGGATCAGCAATTGAGCAGGTCATGCCGCTCGATGCGGCCATTGCCAGGAAAATGGCGTTAATAGAGGCGCGGCCCGGCAGGCCGAAAGAGATATTTGAAAGACCCAGAGTCTGGTTTACACCCAGTTCAGCACGTATTAGACGAAGGGCCTTAATGGTTTCAATTGCTGCCTGGTCGTCTGCACCAACCGCCATTGCAAGTGGATCGATAATTATGTCTTCACGAGCAATCCCTTCCTTTTGTGCTCTTTTGACAATGAGCCTGGCAATTTCAAGTCGCTTTTCGGCTTCTTTTGGGATTCCATCGTCATCCATCGTGAGTCCTATTACAGCAGCCCCGTGGGTCTTAACCAGGGGAAGGATTTGATCGAGCTTGTGCTTCTCGCCGTTAACCGAATTTACCAACGCCTTTCCATGATATGCTTTTAAACCGGCTTCCAGCGCCTCCGGCAGGGCGGAGTCTATACATAAAGGGACGTCGGTAACTTCACTGATGGCTTCAACAGCCGCTCGCAAAACGCTTGCCTCATCGATACCGGAAACCCCAACATTCACGTCAAGTATTTGAGCTCCTTCTTCGACTTGTTTGAGGGCTTCAGACTGCACCATTTCTAATTTTCCATCCTCCAAGGCCCGGGCTAGTTTTTGACGGCCGGTGGGGTTTATGCGTTCGCCGATAATTACAAGCGGATGGGTCCGGCCGATAACGACTTCTTTCGAAGCGCTCCTGATAATGGTCTCGACCGGGGTTCGGGTTGTGCCCGGACCGGAAAATACAACTTTTTTGCCGGCAGTTTTTGTTTCACGGTTAAATTTACCGTATTCTTCGGCCGCTTTGCGCGCTGCGATTACATTATCGTCAGGGGTGCCATAGGTCAGTCCAACCGTATCGATGGAAAAATTCTTTAGCGGCGATCCTTGCTCAATCAGACGACGCACCTCGGCCGAGACTTCTTCGACAGAGCCGTTTTTCATCAACACCGGGCTGATTCTTGAATTGACTGCGATCTCGGGTCCGAACACCTCTCTGGTTCTCTTAACGTCCGAACCAAACCCGATTTCAATAAATTCCAGGTGTCGAACCTTGGCATACCCATCCAAGACCTCGTTTACGGAACCGCAATGGTGAATTCCCATCGGGCGACACGCATCAGCTACCTGGTTGTCATATTCAAGGATAAAGTTTTCATAGGTTTCCAGTGAAATTTGTTCCGCTGTACAATTGGGCAGTATGGAAAGCTTGGGGTCGCACATGGGGGTCACATCCAAAGCCCCTGTACCTGTGGTCTTGTGATTGAATTCGAAAAGCTGGATGACGCTCTCAGTGCAAACTTTCAGTAAATGGCGGCATAGTTCCGGGTTTTCAAAAAAATCGTAGTAAAGTTGATCACCCCTGATTTTAAGAGCGAGGTTTTGAACACCCGTGGTGTTGATATCACCAACAACTTGCCCATATTTGCCCTCGAGGTATTCGATCTGCTTTAGCAGGTCTTGCATGGGATGAGAATTGAATAGGTCGGGAACTTCAAGTCTCATAATTTCATCTTCCGGAAGATTTAACGGCATGGCCCAGGGAAGAGCGCCGGCTTCGAATACGATTTCGCACCCAAAAATTGCCGGAAGCATTACCATGCCAAAGGTTATAAGCGGCTTTGGTTCCGGATTCGGCGAGCCTAGCCCCACTTCTCCGAATCTTTCATAAAGCCTCTTATCGATCTCCATCCTGGCTTCGATTCTTGTTTCAGGGTCAAAATAGTAATTTCGGTCAAAAGAAATACCATAGTGCTTGTGAAACCAATCAGGATAAAAACCCACACCGAGGGGGATATGATCATTTTCAGCCATTAATTAAATCTCCTGTGATCAAAAGAAATTTTCTTTCAATTGGCAAGCGAAGTTAGCAAAGCCGGCCGGAAATATCAACCCTTTAAACTGATCCGGACGTATGCGTTCAAAGGTTCAAGGTTCACCGTTCAGGGTTACCTGTTTTCAGAGGTAGTTGCAAATCCAGGCATCACTGTTTTCAGCTGCCTAGGCTCAACATCCATATGCAGTTCTATTTTACTCGGTTTCCCTCAGGACTTAGGAATCAATGGTTCAGTCGGAACGTTATTTTGACAAACGCTCTAATGGGTGGTAAAAAAGGCTCTCAGAGCGGGAGTTTAGGATATGGGAACGAATTATTGAGTTCGCAATCCTCAACTCACAATATTAAATTTTGCAGGGAGAAGGATATGGATTACGAACACATTATTTATGAGGAAAGTGAAAAGATCGGAACGATGACTTTGAATCGGCCTGAAAAAAGGAACGCCCTCGGCCAACAGGCTGAGGAAGAGATGACCCACTGCTTTAGAGAGGCCGGGAAAAAAAGGGCTGTCAGGGTAATTATCATAAAAGGAAACGGCCCGGTTTTCTGCTCGGGACACGACAAGGCAGAGATTCTTAATCAGCCCATCAACAATGTCCGTGATTTCTTTCAGACTTGTATAGACATGTACGATCTTATGCACGCCATCCCCCAACCGATTATAGCCCAGGTCCACGGTATCGCTATGGCAGGCGGGTGCCATTTGGTTGCAGGCTGTGACCTTGCGGTTGCTGCCGAAAAAGGGGCGCAGTTTGCCATGACAGGGGTTAAAATCGGCTACAATTGTTCTTCGCCGACGGTTGCCGTAAGCCGTGCCATCGGACAAAAGAAGACCCTCGAAATGCTTTTTACGGGGAATTTCCTCAGTGCCCAGGAAGCTTTGACCCATGGCCTGGTCAACAGGGTCGTCGCGGACGATAAGCTGGCAGAAGAAACATGGGCTCTTGCAAAGGAAATCGCACAATACAGCCTAAAGGTGCTTGGAATAGGAAAGCAGCATTTCTATCAGCAGATAGACATGCCTGAACGGCAGGCCTACCACCTGGCCAAGGAGATGATGGCCTCCCAGGCTACGTGGCCTGATGCTATTGAGGGGATGACCGCTGTTAATGAAAAGAGAAAGCCGGTCTGGACGGAGGAGTAGATAGTTGCAGAGAAGGACATAATTAAGTAAACAAGCTGTCCATACAAAACGCCGGAATTTTACCAATTAAGCAGTGGCATTGCCGGAGCCTTCATTCTTCTTTAAAAACCTCCGTTTCGTGGTGAAATGCCTGCCAGGCAAACCAGTATGAGTATGTTGCTGCGATCGCATTACCCTGGTTGTCACGGACCGCCACCACTTCACCGTCAGGATTAACTTCGATCCGGATTGGATGGCTGCCCACTGTATCATTGTAGATCCCCGGATTGGCACTTAGCCAATCCAAGCGGTAAGCCTTGGCATGATTTTCGATTTCGATACCCAGGACAGGTTCTTTAGCGGCCATATCCTGACGCACGTCTCCGACCGGAAACATCAGGGGACCTATGCGGTAATAGCCCTCATAGGGATCAATGAAATAGTCGCGATTAAAGCCGGTATCATCTGAAAGCACCCTGGTGGATGGATTTCGCCTCCGCCATGTTTTCCACTTTATCCGGCTGGAGGGCAGGACCCTGAGCTTTTTGCCGGCTGCCGGACCGGCGATGGCCTTATCCATCAGCTGGGACCACAGGCTTTCGGTCTGGTGATCATATAACAGTACATTGCTTTTGTATAAACGGCCTGATACGCCAAACGTATGTTCCTTTCCATTGACCGTGCGGGAGTACACGACCCCCGTTTGGGTGAGTGGTCAAAATGTCACCGCCACGGGTACGCCGTCGATGGTATCGTTGACGACCTCATGCCAGTTCAAGACTTTGACCGGATAGGCCCGGGTCTCACTGCCGATTTTGACCCCGATGACCGCATCCGAATCTTCGAGGTAGGCCGCTTCGCCGGACTCGATTATTTTGGGTTTTAAAATTGCAGGGATACCGTCCTTGGGTGGCCCGCCGGACAAAATTTCGGGCTGCGGCACGATGGCATTGTCGATATTGAAACCGGTCAAAATAGTGTAAGAAATTAGAAGTATGATGCTGATTTTAATTTTATTCATTTTGAACACCCCTTTTGGGAATGACGATTGACGAATGCATAATGACTAATGATGGAAGTCGCTTCGCTCCGCCATTTTGATTTATTGATGGCATCGTAACAGTTCATTTTAACGGCTGGATACCCGCCTCTGCGGGTATGACGTGATCTATATCTATCTGATATTCATTCGTTTATTGTCATTCCCGCGAAGGCGGGAATCCAGAGAAACGGTCAGATCTCAAATTTTAAAATACCGTCTTAATCAGGCACTAAAAAAATATAAAAATGCGCAGCATAATAAGATTAATCCGCCGGATGTTCGTTCAAGCAGCCTACTTCAATTCAACAAATTTATAAGAACCAGCTTGGATATGTAATTTAAGGGCGGATTAATGCGGATTAATAGGAAGTCGTTCAGACGCGGGCCCATTTAAAAATCCACAGACATGGATTTTTAAATGGGCAAAGGGTCATCAAGATTGGGTTCAATAAACTCGTTAAGCCGGCATTTATCAGGAGCCGGATCTGCCGTCGTCGCAGGGTTCACCCAGGTCATCGAGTCTTGAAGATCGCGACCCCCCGGGAGCCAGGCAGACGTCCAGGGGTTCCTGTTCCTGCATTTGTTTTCCGCAACATTCAGGT
>PJEL010004094.1_pt1 | contig 12190 bp, 15 predicted proteins | sample 1853271 | NCBI WGS metagenome assembly PJEL01 (sample SAMN08108733, study PRJNA415343) | Invertebrate metagenome, whole genome shotgun sequencing project. | host: Globobulimina | place: Sweden: Gullmar Fjord | collected 2015-08 | reverse complement strand
TCTATGCAGCTATTACTTAGTGTTAGTTTTTTGTACAAGATATTAGGTATTTTTATCACACATCAACTATATATTAAAGTATGAACCTCAAAAAACTAATTAGTTTATCCATTGCATTCATGAATCAAGCTATCAGCTCTTCAAATAATAATTTTCATAGTATTGATAAAAGAAACCTTTTAGAAGAGAGTAGTTATTGCTTAGATGTTCAAAGAAATGAATTTATGAGCTTAAAAAAGTTAAAATCAAAGCTATCTAATGTTTTTCAAAAAGCACAAAAAGAATTAACAGCTTGTAGGGTTAACTACCAATCTTTAACTCAAAAAAAAAAACATAGAGATATAAAAAGGCATATAAGAAACTATTGTAGGCTAGAAGATGAAATAAATAGCATTAGCAACAAGAAAAAAGTTCCTATTTATACATATTTATACTATTTTGATATCAACAATACAAAAAATCTTACAAAAGAAGGCATTGAAGACCTTTTATTTTCAGTAAAAAATATTGATCTAGAAGATGAAAATGGCCAAACAGCTCTTCAGCTTGCAATATATTACAGAAACTCTGAAGTCTTAAAATTATTAATAAAGGCTGGAAGCTCTCTAAATAATGCTTCTCTTATTGATCTAGATTTTAGAGGAGCTAGGTTTTCTAGAGTTAACTTTAGATGTAGCGATCTTAGGATGACTGACTTTAGAGAGGCTAATCTAAAAGGTTGTGATTTTAGAGGGGCTTTTCTTAGTAGGGCAAAGTTAAGAGGTGCTAATCTCCATCAAGCTATAATGGAAAGAAGTCAGGTAATTAATCTGAGAAACTTCTACCTGGGAAATATAATTGTATGGGAAGATTTTTTAGAAAGATACCTTATTACTAGATGGGAAAGAGAGTATAACATAGAGTTACATAAAAAAACATTTATTTTTATTATTGCTTTTTCTTGTTATTTTGCCTAAAAATTTGTTAACTACTCTTTAGCTAGAGCTCTAGAGCTTCCAGGGGAGATGAGATGTCTTTCTTTTTTGAGGATTTCTTATCATTGCACAAGTCACCAAAAGGCTTTTTACCTCTTATATTGACTCCACGTCCACTCTTTTAGAAAGAGAAAGAACACACCTTTTTGACAACTCCTTAGGTGAGTTTAGTATTAATTTTATTGCCCGAAAGTTTAATAAGATTAGAAGTATTTTTATCGCACATTATCTCTATCTCGGTAACCAACAAATAAAAACCTACTTTTACTCTTAGGGTTGTTGGGATCAAAGTGAAGAGTTAGCACATTATCAGGATCTATAATGTGAGCCTACTTTTAAAGAACAGTTTATTTACTTTGTTCGCCTTATAGCTAGTAAATTCTTATTAGCGGATGCCAACTTTTATCTAAGATAGATTTGTTTAACCCTGCCTTAGCTCTAGCATTATTTTTTAACTACTTTCCTTTTTCTCCTTTCTTTGTATTAGTATTTTTTATCATTTGTTTTGTCTTAAGGTATTGGGAAATAATAACCTTAGTCTCCTCATTGTCAACTAGATTACGACTGGTTTGATGACAAAAATTTTCCATAATATTTGCTATGCTTCTATGAATTGTAGAAAATCTAATCTTTGTTTTATATATTGCTTTGCTTCCTTTCTTTTGCCTTGAAAGTCTTTTTTGAAAACGCCTTAGGAGGCTCTCTAAAATGGGTTTATTATTTTTTACTTCATTTGTAAAGTCAAAAAATACATTACTCTTCAAAGCAGTGGAGGGGTACTTTTACTCCCCCCTCTACCTATAGTAGATTTTTCTAAATATTCTTTTCCCTACTCCTTGAGATAAGTTAGTTGTTGTTTCTTAGTACGTTGTTTTTTATTTTGGGTTGATCCTCATAACAAAAGGAAACTTTAGTTTATGTCTTTTTAATGTAAATAGAGTTCTGAGTCTACTATGAGATGATTTTTAATACTTACCTATCCTATATTGTTAAGTTTATAACTTAATAAAAAGTAACATTACCCCATCCCTACATTTAGTAAATTGAAAAAGTTACCAGAGTTAAATAAATACTTCCTCTTTCATCTTTGTTTTTTTGTTTAGGACGTCCGCATACTTTTTTGAAAAAATTTTGGTAATTATTATACCAATTATTGTTAGTCTTAGGTAATAAAACGTTCCCAAAATCAAAGAGCCAAGGAGTTTTGTCTTTTATTTTATATTGGAAGTACGTTTGAGGAGAATGAGGATATTTACCTTCTAGCTAATTGACTCTTTGCTCTTTATCCTCTCTGTTTTTGGCATTCCATAATCTACACAACCCATCCACAGAGCTTAATATCTTCTTTTGATAAGGTGTTGGATTGGCTTTTAGGTGAATTCATGTGAGTAGGATCAATATAACATACCCCTTTATCATAAAAACAAGTATTTCCACTATGATAAGTAACTATAATTGGAGATGTGGTAGGTATTGTATGTTTAAGAATTTTGTACACTTATTTTTTGTAACAAAATACGGTAAGATTTATTACTAAAATAATATTCTTCTAAAATGAAAGAAATCCTTGAAGTCTTGAGTAAAAAATGAAATGAGAACTTTTAGAGCTTGGCGATGAAGATGATCTCCTAGGTTTAATGGTTTCTATAACCCTAGGATAGCTAAAATGTAACTTTATAGGACTAGCCTAAAAAGAAGCCTATTGGTATGAAGTAAGAAAGAAGTTTGGCAAACAACTAAAATCTAAGCTGGAGCTCTCATTTACAGAATTCTAGATATTAAAGATAGTGTCTGTGTTGGAGAGAGTTTAGATGTAATTAAAAAGTATGTAAATAAGCGGCGATTACCATCTTCCCTAAGGGTATTAAGTAATCTAGGAGAGAAAGATCTATGATAAATAAACTTAATAATAGGTACAGGAAAAAATAGCGTAGACAACTAGGCGTGCTAAAGCACCAGAGATTACCTACTCATCTTGTTCAACATCGCTTTTCACTGCAAAAAATAAAGATATGTAAACCTATTGTTTAATGTTATTTTTTTGTAATAATTGTAGTATATTTATAGAAAACACCCATTAATACCTATTAAATTATGAGAGTTAAAAAACTACATTTTTTGTTTGCTTTATTTGGGATACCAATTATCAGTGCATCTAATAGTAATAGTTGTAGTATTAATAAATCCAGCAAAATAGAAATAAATAAAGCTAATTATTTAATAGAAAATCATCAGCTCTTAGAGGATATTACTTATAGCTCAAAAGATCAAAGAAATGAAAGTTCAAGTTTAAAAATTATAAATAAACACTCTTTAAATAAGTTAAAACTACCACTATACAATATTGTTGAAAGGACGCAAGCGAAGCTCAATACTTGTAAAGCTAGATATAGATCTTACAAGGAAAAAAGAAGACATAAAATTCTAAAAAAGTATATAAGGATATATTCCTCATTAGAAAGAAGGCAATATAGAATTAGAAGGCGAATTATTATTCCTATAGAAATAGTTTTTTTCATTTTATATATTAATAAAAAATCTGTAAAAAAAAAGATTCAAAAAATTTTAAATTCTGTAATAGATATTAACCAACAAAATGATGAAGGGCTAACAGCTCTTCATACAGCAGCATGTTGTGGAAGTTATGAAGTAGTTAAATTGTTAATTAATGCTGGATCTAACTTAGACAAAAAAGATGATGAAGGGCTAACAGCTATTAGCTTAGCTAAGGAATTTAAAAATAATCAAATAATCAAATTATTAATAAGGGAAGGTGCTAGTCTAAAGAATACATCTCTTGAAAATCTTAATTTTAAAAAGATAGATTTTAATAATGTTAACTTTAGCTATAGCGATCTTAGGATGACTAATTTTAGTGGAGCAAAACTAAGAGATACTGACTTCAGGGGAGCTTTTCTTTGTGTTACAAAATTTAGGGGTGCTAATCTTAATCACGCTATAATTGGAAGAAAACAAATAAACAAATTAAATCATACTTACAGTGGGACTATCATTGTTTGGGAAGACTTTATAGAGGATTGTCTTATTCCCAAGTGGGAAAGAGAGATTAGCATAGAGCTACCTAAGGTAATATCACTTTTTATTATTGATAATTGTTTTTTTTGTTAGAAATAAATTGCTCAATTATCAAATTGATGTAGAAGCTTAGTATAATTTCTCTAAATTTTTTCTGACTTAGAAAAGAGTTTAATATAATATTCAACCATAAGGTTTTTGCTCTACGAACTCACTGCTGTAATAATTAGGCAAATATCAATTTAGATATTTATTAAAAACTTTATGCACAAATATATGTCATAAATTAATAGTACATTTAAAATTTTTTTATATTAACATTTTATGGCACTGCAAATATTATTTAATTATCTTTAGTTAGTTTATTAAACTAATAATTTGATAATAAGCCCTTCCTTTTTGAATCTCAGATTTATATATATTTACAATATCTATCTGGTTTAATAACTCTGTTTTTGCAGCCATTAAGTCCTCAAAGTTCGATTTTAAATAGTCCTTTATTTTGTAGTATGTTTTATTTAGTGGCTTCCTTAGAAATTAAATGGCGAGTTATCAAAACGAACAAACTCTTTTGTCTAATAGTATGTTTATAGTACAGATAGCAACGTATAAAACATCAGAGGCTTTCACAAAACGAATAGAAGTTAATGTTATAATTACACAAAAAAGCTTATTTACAGCATGCTATTTATTTCGTGCTCTACATGCTTTCTCTCTAATTTGATTAAAATTCGCCCCAGCATCATAAGTGCTAGCACCTATATCTATATCTCCGTTAGAAACAGTCGGTTTAAGCGATTTACAGTCATTCTTATTTGATTTGTTAAGATTCGCCAAAGCACCTATTTGTGCTAAGGCTAGGACTTTTTTTTATAAATAGCTGAATTGATGGGTGCCAGCCTTTCTTGTTTTGTTTATTAAGTTTAGCCACAGTATCTATTAATTCTAAGACTATCTCTGCATATCCTTCATAGGAGGCAGGGTGAAGAGGATGTATTACCTCCCTTTTCCAAACGTGCTCTTTTCCTACTGCCTCTTATACTATTGCGTTTGCTTTTTTTCCTAATGCCTCTTTTCTTTTTTATATTAAGATCCGCTTTAGCGTTTATATACTGCGTAAACCAGTGCATTATCCCAACCCAAGCTATGCAGTGTATGTAGCAATCTCCTTTTATCTGTAGAAAATCTGAGTTACAGTTTCCTAAGTCAGATATACTAATTGTGTGTTTATGGCTATGTTGCTGAACTTGTCTATGTGCTGAGATAGTCATATTGCTAGCTGCTAGTATATGGTTCACATATATCTTTTTTTGTCTTTATTTTATGGCTTATTATGGTGGCGTTGGTGCTTTTAAAAAGGGTTTTAAGACCATTTTTAGCTTCTTGCATTGTTGCTTGTTTTTTACAACTTACAATGATTTAGATTGACTATTTGGTTGATATGGGCATCTAAGTGCATCAGTTCTTCTTCTAGGTTTTGTTTTTCTTCATTCTATGTTACTTAAATCTCCTTCTATCTGCCTTCTTTCTTTCTCTTAAATTATTTGTTGTTGCTCCATGTTGTTTTTATTCTTTTCTTGCCCTTCTATATATATATATATCAGTTTTGTTCTATCTGCTATTTTATTTGCTCTACCAGTGTTATCTGATGGCTCATCCATACAGATTAGCTTTGTTGAAGTATCCATTGCCCTTTTATTATATGACCTACCTGTTGGGCTAGGTATGAGTTATTATTATTGCTGTTTTGTCCTTCTCCATAGGCTACTAGTAGGTTTGTTGCTACATTATGTTTACTTGGAAGGTTGTAGTGTTAATTTTTTGCAAAGATGAAGAAAGCAGTGAAAATAAAATTATGTTCTTTTGAGTCATAGTAAAATAATTTAGTTAAGGTATTTTTGTGCGCTGCTCACACATAACAAAACTAACATGAAAATAATTGGATTTCATTGCACGGCAGTTTTTTTATTGTTTCTCATTGGAATTTTAACAACCCCATTGGTGTAGAGTTGAGGGCAACAGGAATACGTAGCTAAGTTCCACAAAACTCCTCTGCTCTCTCCTTCCTGAAGTTTATATGTTTTTTCTTCCAGGTGCTCTTTTTATTCTTCTTCATTTTTAATATTAAAATAATCGTGTTTTTCATATTATACCTTTATAGCCTATTGTACTTTTTGGAAAAACAACATTTATATATAGTTTCATTCTGAGATTTACAAAAAAATAACCATTTCTGTTACAATTCCCATTTTGAATTATTTTAAAAAAAACTTAATTGAAAATATTGTTCTAATATTAAATATTGCTATTTCCTCACTAGGTTGGGCTATTATCGACTCTAAAGCAAAAAAAGAGTAACGGGTTCATTGCTACCCCAGTTGTGTAGAGACCATAGTAAAACTCCAAATTATACAGTCTTGGCCTTAATAGACTGAATTTTTAAGTGAATTTCCGCTAATAGGTTGTAACACCGACATACTCCCATCACTTTAGTGATGGGAGTATGTCGGTGTTAAGGTACAATTAGTAGAGTGCAGTAGCACGTAATGCATGTATTTTTGCTGTGTCTTCATATCAGTAACAAGTAGCAAATTTAAGGGTGGCTCACCTTTCTTATTTAGTTTATTAAGATCCTCAAAAGTATATATAATAAATGCTTATGTTTTTATCTCCGTTAGAAACAGACAATTTAGGAGATGTAACTCAATTACTACTTTGTTTATTAAGATTTGCCACAGCACCTATTAGTGCTAGAGCCATCTCTTTATCATAAATCTTAATGTTAGGATCGTATACTTTTTAACCAAATTCTTTGTATAATCTTCCTATAAAACTACTTTTAATACAACTTACTAATTGCTACAACATTAGGATAGTCTGTAATATCACTAAGACCTAAAGCATAAAGTACGTTAGTGATTTTTATATTTTCGGCTTCAATAATATCTGTTTTTTTCGACTATCTCATTATATAAATAATGCTCATTTGCGACTATTTCACTAATCTCTGAGCTTAGTTTATTTTTTGCCATATAAATAAACCTAGGATATTTATCAGTACTATTATATTCATATTTTGGTATAATAGATTTTTGAATATCTACATCTCATTCCTCATAAATTTGTTTACCCATGCATTACCAAAAAAGTCTTTCTTAATAACTTTATGGCTTTATCTAATCTGTGGTCTTCTTTCCTAATTTTATCTTGGTAATTTTGTTGTTTTTGAGATTTTCGCTGTAATTGAAGAGATTGATTTTTTTGCTTTTCTTGTGTATATTCTTTGGAAGATATGATTGCTTTTGTTTGGTTAACAATTTTGCGGGATGAGTCGCTTGTTTTTGTGGAAGAATATTATTTGGATTAAGACATCCATCTTATGGTTGGGTGACTTGGATGTTTTGTTGTATGTTTTGATATGTAATAATAGCACTATCAAAACGATTTGCACATTCATAGTATTAGTAATTACACCAATCTCGATAAATATTGCTATTGTTATTGTATAAGTTCATTGATAATAACTCACTAAAAGGTATTAGTATAGATGACAAAGAGACTTTATTAATTTTTCAAGTTGCTCTTCCTTGCATGATGATATTTGTTCTTCTTAATTTAAAGTTGATGTTTGTGTTTTGGACGTCCACATAATTTTTTCTAAAAATTTTGGTGAGTATTATATTATACCAATTACTCGTATAGTTACTAAGGTAAAACGCTCCCAACATCAGAGAGCCAATGAGTTTTGTATTTTATTTTATATTGGGAACATGCTTGATCTAAAGGAGGATATTTACCTTCTTTGGCTAATATGATTCTTTGTTCTTTATCCTCTCTTTTTTGGCATTCCATAATCTACACAACCCATCCACAGAGCTTAATATCTCTTTTGATAGGGTGTTGGATGGCTTTTAGGTGAATTCCTGTGAGTAGGATAAATGTAACATACCCCTATAATAAAAACAAGTATTCCTACTATGATAAGTAACTATAATTGTAGAGGTGGTAGGTACTGTGTGTTTAAGAATTTTGTACACTTAATTTTTGTAACAAAATATAGGAAAGGTGAATTTACTAAAGAAATACTACCTAAAAAGAAAGAAATATTTGAAGTCTGGAGTAAAAAATGAAAATAGCATTTTTTGAGTTTGGCGGTTAAGGTAATCTACTACATTTAATGGTTTCTATCCCTCAATAGGATAGCTGAAATGTAATTTTATATGACTAACCTAAAAAGGAGACTATTAGTATGAAGCAAGAAAAAAGTTTGACAACCAACAAAAATCAAAGCTATGGTATTCTTATTTATGGAGTCATAGCTATAGATAGTTTAGATGTTATGTAATTAAGTGGCGAGACCATCTTGCCTAAAGTGTATTAAGCAATCTAGGAGAGAAAGACCTATGATAAATAAACTTAATAGTATGTACAGGGAAAAGTATGTATAGGTGACAAGGGCAGCCAAAGCACAAGAGATTACCTACTCATCTTGTTCATCTTACCAATAGCTGCTTCTGTATTTCAGTCTTATTAAATTACAACATCTCTCTTACTCAAGATTTAATCTATGAAAAAATTCCAGATTATATTCTTCTATAATTCTTATTTGCTCATTGAGTTTATTAATGTGACAACCCCCTATATCTGAGGCATTAGTATTAATTGATCTTATAAAACAGTTCTATCAAATTCATAAGGGTGTTGTGTATGTACTATTGATAGCATTTGCTGGCAAAAAACTAAAAAGCATTAAGCACTTGAAAAAGGTTACATTCATAATTAATTTTATTTTGTTTTTCACATAGAAAAACATGAGCTTGGTTTAGCAACTTCTGAGAACAATGTATTGAACTCAATACGTGAAATAGTTAATTATTTTTACGATAATTTAGAGATATACTCAAAATTTTACAAAAAAGCAATCAAGTATAAGTAGTACATAAACTTTGCCAATAAAGAGTTTTTCAAACAAAAATCTTGGTTTAAAGAAAAAAGGACTTCATTACAATCAGAATATTAGTATGATATTGTATTGTTTTTTGTATTTAATTTATTATCTGCGATAAAATGAAATCTGAGTAGAGATTAAAGGTCTCTACAACATTGGACAATCCTTTAATTTTAAAAAACTATCTTCAAAATAGTGATTATTCAAGTACTAAGTGGTAAAGATCTTAGTAGCTTACTTTCCCTTTTCTAGTTTTTTTAATAACACTCATAAAATAAGAAAACCACAAACACAAATACAACCAAACATAACACCAATTGCTAGATCCAATAATAAGGAAAAAATAGAGCACAAATAGAAATGTATATAGTATAAAGCACTTAAAACTTCATATATGATTGAGTAAATTTTAAGTATAATCCATGAAGCGAAATAGGAAGAAAAATAAAAAATAATTCTGAACTGAATTAACAAATTTAAAACTATTATAGCCTTATTAAGATCTAATGTTTTAATCATCATAATAAACTCTTTGATTATAGGTAGTGAGTTTACAGCAGCAAAAAAACCATATTTTTGAATGTGTTCTTTAATAGTACTTTTTTTGCGTAGGTCGTATGTACAAAGTCCAATTGCGGTTACCTCTTTAAAGAATTCCGACTCAGTTAAAAGCTTTTTATTAAATGTCAATTTATTCTCAGATTCTTCAATATCTCCTATTTCCTTTAAATTACGATTAATACGAATGATACTATCAAGAGTCCTATCAAGAGCATTCACATCTTTATACGGATTACGTATTAGTTCTTCTTTTAAATTATTAAGTGATAGATTATAATCGTATAAAGCAACTTTGTAACAATTTAAAAAAGAAGATGTTGCGCTCCCTTTAGCAGATAGACTACCAGATACACTAAATTTGCCCAATGTCATAACCAAAAATAACATCACCCCTTGAAAAATACTATTAAATAATAACCTTATACTCATAACTAATTTTTTAAAATATTATTTCAAATATACATACTTCGCCTTAATAAATCGTTAATAGTAGTAAAAAAGGTTATAAACTCAAAATTTATCTATACTGTACTATGCAATTATCCCAATCCATTGTAGATTTGTTTAACCCTGCCTTAGCTCTAGCATTATTTTTTAACCACTTTCCTTTTTCTCCTTTCTTTGCCTTAGGCTTTTTTGTCATTTGTTTTGTTTTTAAGGTATTGGAAAATAATAACCTTAGTCTCCTCATTGTCAACTAGCTTACGACTTGTTTGATGACAAAAATTTTCCCTAATATTTGTTATGCTTCTATGACTCTAAGATAGTCTAATTTTTGTTTCATATATTGCTTTACTTCCTTTCTTCTGCCTTGAAAGTTTTTTTGTAAACGCCCTAATTGGCTCTCTAAAATTGGTTTATTGTTTTTTTCTTCCTTTGTAAAGTCAAAAAAAATCCTTTACTCTTCACAGCAGTGGATGGGTTCTTTTACTCCCCTCTCTATATATATTATATTTTTCTAAATAGTCTTTTCCCTGTTTCTTGAGATAAGGGAGTTGTTGTTTCTTAGTACGTTGTTCTTTACTTTGGGTTTGAACCTCATAAAAAAAGGAAACTTTAGTTTATTTTATGTCTTTATTAATGTAAATAGAGTTTGGCCTCTCCTATGAGATGATTTTTAATACTAAAATATCTTATATATTTAGTGTTACTCCCTATAAAAAGTCGTATACACCATCACTATATTTAGTAAACCTAAAAAGCTACCAGAGTTAAATAAATACTTCCTCTTTCATCTTTTTTTAGGACGTCCAAATACCTTTTTGTAAATATACTTGATAAGTATTATACCAATTACCTCTTAGAGTTACTAAGATAAAACGCTCCCAATATCCAGAGAGACAAGAAGTTTTGTCTTTTATTTTATATTGGGAATATGTTTGATCTAAAGGAGGATATTTCCCTTCTTTGGCTAATATGAATCTTTGTTCTTTATCCTCTCTAGTTTTTGGCATTCCAAATATAACCTACACAAACCATCCACAGAGCTTAATATCTTCTTTTGATAAGGTGTTGGCTTTTAGGTAAATCACTGTGAGTATATCATAAATGTAACATACCTCTAATAAAAATAAGTATTCCTACTATGATAATTAACTATAATTGTAGAGGTGGTAGGTACTGTGTGCTTAAGAATTTTGTACACTTATTCTTTGTAACAAAATACCTTCCCAGAGGTCTTAACTAAAGAAAAGAAAGCTAGAATGAAAGAAACTATTGAAGTCTTGAGTAAAAAAAGAAAGGAGAGCTTTTAAAATGGTGGGTGAACACAATCACATGCATTTAATGGTTTCTGCCACCCCCCACAATAGTTCTATGTAATTTTATTGGATCATTAAAAAGGTAGGATTAGTTCACATGAAGTAAGAAAAAAGTTTGGAAGTCAAATAAAAGCGAAGTTATTGAGTCTACGTACTAGCAAATGTCTCATCATCATCATTATAAAATTGCGTTTTCGATTGATTTATATCTTTATTTCCTTTTTTAGTAGGTTGTTCATCTTCATCTTCATCTTTAGGGTTTTCTTCTTTTCTATTATAAAATGGAGCTAAAAATATGGAAATAGTAATAAGAACAGGAAGGAAAAAAGTATAGAAAGTCAATCGAAGTCCTGATATTAAATTCGAATAAGAAAGTGCTATACACGAAACTATAGATGGGAAGACCAAAAAACAAGCAGCCAACAAAAAAGAAAAAAGGGCTGCTTCTACTACAACAAGTAATGCTTTTATTACGATACTATTTTCTTCATCTCTAAAAACCTTAATATTCCAAGATATGCCAGGAAAGCTCTTTACTTTTACTGGTATTTTTTTTTCTAATTTCTTTAAATATTCTTGTACTTTAAGAGTGATTTTACTTAATGAGCCTTCTTGGAGATCTGAAGATAGTTCAATATCAGAAGAATTACTGGGATTATCGAAGGAATTCCTAAAAGAAAATTGTTTGTTATAGGAAGCATTTGACGATCTAACTCCAAGAAACATCAAAATTGGAACAATTTTTTTTAATAATTTTACATTTACATTCATAATTAATTTTATTTAAATATTAAAGACTTTTATAAATATACAATATATTTTTTTAAAAAACCATGGTTTTTTAAAAAAATACACTACATTACTAACAAAAAGTTAATAAACTCAAAGTTTATCTAGACTGTACTGTAAAG
>PJEL010004093.1_pt1 | contig 12190 bp, 9 predicted proteins | sample 1853271 | NCBI WGS metagenome assembly PJEL01 (sample SAMN08108733, study PRJNA415343) | Invertebrate metagenome, whole genome shotgun sequencing project. | host: Globobulimina | place: Sweden: Gullmar Fjord | collected 2015-08 | reverse complement strand
GACAAGGCCAAAACCCATGGGTCTGGTCCAAAGAAGTAGCCTAAAATAACGCCGACTAGTGACGAAACAAAGTGACCTCCAATCACATTTATGGGTTGAGATAATGGACTCGCAGGAGCAGAAAATAAGAGGAGACAACTCGCACCAAATGGCGCCATTAATAACGGTGACCCACTCAGGCTAGTCATTAACGCAAGGCAAAAAATACCTATACCTCCGCCTAATCCGGCTTTTAATGCCTGAGCAGACTTAATTTTGGGTAGATAGACATGAAATAAACGCATTTTTCTCTCCCTTACTTTACAATGACTGAAAGTGAACAGATCTGTACATACGGAAAACCTAAGTATAAGAGTACAGATCTGTTCATGTCAAGAATGTAATTTTAACGACAAGGAGAAAGACGGAGTTTGTCCGTACATTTATGCAGAGCATCACTTATATTTAGAACATCACTTAAGCGCCAGCAGGAAAACCGAAAGAGAGGTACGTACGGGAGGGAGTTACCATTAAACGGGCCAGAGAGACCCGCCTAACGATGAATAAGAGAGGTTGTGTTATCTATAAATTACATGAAGCTGCCAAGGCCCTTCATTAGAAGATCGCTTAGTCCTGACTCTTCACTGCTATCAAAATAGTCGGTAATTATCTTTGTAAAACTCGCAAGCTGGTCTGAGTTAAGACCAAGAGAGTCAAAAGCACTCATTAATTCACCCGCTGAACCCGCTTGAGCCAATAAGCCGCCAAGCCCACCACTACTTTCACCAGACGGTGCTGCAGACAGCAATGAATCCATACCAGGAACCGCGGCCGCTATCTGACTAAATTCGCCAGCACTTAATGAACTTTGAGCCGTTTTGAAAATAGCGCCCAAGCCTCCTGTTGCTTGCGTATCGCTCACTCCTAGTTGAGATGTCACCATATCAACTAAAGAGTCACTCACTCCTGATTGTACAGCGGTTGTAAGCCCTTGAGGTGCTGCGGGTATTGTCGCAGGTGTAGCCGACGCCGTCGTTTTCTCAGCTTCTTGCCCTCCCAATACACCATCTAACCAACCCGCTTGACTGCTAGTGGCGAATGTTGCAGCTAACATAAAGGCCGATGTTGTTAATAACTTTTTCATAACTCTCCGTGATATTGTTGTTCGTCTATTATATTGGAATATGTGCGTTGCATTAGAATATGCCGGCGCTACTAGAGCAAGGTGATGTCATTTGAGTAAGGTTATTATATTAGAATACAAATATTGCATCTACCTTTATGCATCAAAGCATAACACAGGAAAATTCAGCTATAGGCATTAGTTAGAATACCACCTTAGAGGCGAGTCAGGTTAAATCTTGGATATTTACCTAATTTATAGCACACTTTATATTCATCTCCCGCTTTTAGAGGCGTGAGCTCATAGCACTTATATGGCAATGTAATTTCAGATTCATAATCTTTTAAAATGTATTGGCCAAAAACATTAATACGAGTGAGCATTAGTGCATCATAGCGCTCAAGCAGTTCCGTCTCCAAAGCAGGGATTTGAATGTTCACTGAGCTGAGTTCGTGCATTGCCGTACTATCATTATTCGAGGTGCGGCCATTATTGATAGCACCTAGCATCTGTGCTTGGGCCAGTTCAGGTAACAGCGTAAAGATAGAGCCCAACAGGTGCCTCGAACCAGCCTTTATAAGCGATTCATGGTCAATTTCATTACATTGTTTGTACGTTTCTTTTTCTCGATCCCAATGCGCTAAGCACATCAGGACTTCAATTTTTTCTGGGATGAAAATCCCTTGAGGATATAACTGTGGCGCTAGGTTGGCCGTAACGGCAAATTGCGGTTCCTGCTCAAGGGATTTTTGCATGGTTTCGGCGATGATTAAATTTAGGGGAGTACTATGTTGATATGAACAGGCATCACCTTGAATCAGCGTAATGGCATGCCCACTAAAACCAAAATAACTCACTAACTGACTGACACTGTCGAGTGATTGTTGATGAATATCTAATAAGTAAATGTCGAGTTCATCTGGCTTGAACTTCAACAATAACGGTAGCAGTAACGTAGCAAATGGACCGCACCCAGCATAGAGTATCTTAATGGCCGAATCAGGAAATCGCTCCCGAGCCACGTTAATAGCAGCATAGGCACCTCGTATAAAAACAACACTCCGCTGATAGTCCTTTATACAAAAGGCTGCCGCTTGCGGGTTAATAGCAACACCGTTATCTAAAAAGGAGTCTTCAGCCCAGCCGTCAAAACTTCGGTCAGGAACTATTCCGGTAACATCACTACAACACTGAGAAAAACTGTCCAATGCGCTATACAGACTTCTTGATGAACTAGATTCATCAAGAAGGGTTTCTGTAATGGCTACAAGCGATGCTACCGACATATGTAAAATGCTATAAATTGTTTATTCTAACGAGCGTTAATATAAGCCTTTTCTGAAATCTCATGATACTGAATCACGTTATCTCGAAAAGTGATATATGAGTCATACACTTTTGCAATAGCAGGGTCTTGATCGGCCAATTCTTTGATCACCTCTTCAGAAATCACCTGCAGTTTCGCCAGTACTTCTTTAGGGTAGCTGCGAAGTTCAACATTATGCTCTGTTATCAACTGAACCAACGCTGCGTTGTTTCTAGCTGTATATTCGTCAAGCATATCTTGGTTCGCAACACGCGCTGCGTTTTCTACAATGGCTTGTAGGTCAGCAGGAAGTGCTTCAAATGCCTTTTTATTGATTGTTATTTCAAGTGCTGTTCCAGGCTCATGCCAACCTGGGTAGTAATAATATTTAGCGGCTTTGTAAAGCCCAAACGCTAAGTCGTTATAAGGTCCGACCCATTCAGTCGCATCAATAGTACCCGTTTGTAATGCAGTAAAGATCTCACCACCAGGCAAATTAACCGGAGTTCCGCCAGCACGTTGCAATACTTCACCACCTAAACCAGGTATGCGCATTTTTAACCCTTTAAGGTCATCTAGCGAGTTTATCTCTTTATTAAACCAGCCTCCCATTTGTACACCCGTGTTGCCACCCGCAAAAGGGATAACGCCAAAGGGTTCGTAAGTTTCACGCCATAGTTCAAGACCACCGCCGTAATGAATCCAGCTGTTAAATTCTTGTGCCGTTAGACCAAAAGGGACGGTAGAGAAAAACTGTGCGGCTGGAATTTTTCCTTTCCAATAATACGCAGCGCTATGACCTGCTTCAGCGGTGCCTTGAGAGACAGCATCAAACACTTCAAGAGGAGGTACCAGCTCGCCACCACCATAAACCTTAACAGTAAGACGACTACCACTCATACGGTCTACTTCTTTTGCAAAACGCTCTGGCGCCTCACCTAAACCAGGAAAGTTTTTCGGCCAGGAAGTCACCATTTTCCATTGAATTTTTTCTTGCACAGCCGCGGCTTGCACTGGCTGTGTTTTATCAACTGATTTATCCGCCGGTGTGCAGGCACTCAGCAGTGCGCCGAGCATGCTCACGCCAATAGCTGATATTAAATAGTGTCTTTTCATTTTATATCCTCATTTATGATTATTATTTTTTTCTTCGATTTTAGTCATAAGTGCGTCACTTAATTCTAAATCGCTTCTAGCTTGGCATACGACAATACCAGCCATTTACTCCCTTCACTATTGAAATTCACCTGAATTCTAGCATGGGGCCCTTGCCCTTCATAATTAAGCACTGTGCCATCACCAAATATCGGATGGCTGACGAGCTGCCCCAGCTGAAAGGCCGCTTCATTGGAAGAAGCTGAACTCCAGTCGTCTGAACTCCCTCTCTGAAAACTAACAGGGCGAGAAACAGTATTTCTCAGTCTGACCTCTTGTATTAGAGAGGCAGGGATCTCTCGTATGAACGGAGAGATTGCATGAAACTTCTCTTGTCCATATAAGCGACGACTCTCTGCGTGAGTAAGTACTAACTTCTCCATAGCCCGAGTAATACCAACATAACACAACCGACGTTCCTCTTCTATTCTGCCTGGTTCTTCGCTCGATCGACTGTGTGGAAACAGCCCTTCTTCCATACCGACCATAAACACCAGAGGGTATTCTAATCCCTTCGCCGAGTGCAACGTCATCATCTGTACGCTGTCTTCATGCTCTTCAGCCTGGTTTTCACCTGCATCTAAGGCCGCCTGAGCGATAAATGCAGCTAATGGTTCCATCTCCTCGTCTTCTGCTTCGAAGTCTCGCGTCGCATTAATCAACTCATTCAGGTTCTCAACTCTTGCCTGACCCTTTTCACCTTTTTCTGCGCCATGAAAATCTTTAAGTGAACTCTCATTAATGACTTTTTCAACAAGCGTATGCAGTGGAATCTCATTAGCCCCTTCTGCGAGCGCTTCTATAAGGTTAATAAACGTTTGTATGGCGTTGGCAGCACGTCCTTTTAAACGACCTAAACCTATCATTTCGTTGCATGCTTGCCAAAGTGTCACTGACTCCAAGCGGGCATGTGCACGAATATCTGAAATGGTTTTATTGCCGATGCCACGAGGTGGTACGTTTATAACACGTTCAATTGCCGCGTCATCATGTCGGTAATGTACCAACCGAACATAAGCCAGCGCGTTACGAATTTCCATGCGGTCATAGAAACGTAAACCGCCGTAAACCCTATAAGGCACTTGTTGTCTTACAAATGCATCTTCAATAACCCGTGACTGCGCATTAGAACGGTACAGAATGGCAACATCAGCACGAAGATTTCCTTTCTTAACCCATGACTGAATAGTATCAGCAACATAGTTAGCTTCATCTTGTTCATTAAAAGCAGAATAAAGGTCAATAGGATCTCCTTCATTCTCTTCAGTCCATAACTGCTTACCCAACCGGTTTCCGTTATTGGCGATAAGGCCATTGGCCGCATCAAGAATGGTACTTGTTGAACGATAATTACGCTCTAGCTTAACCTGAATAGAGTCGGAGAAGTCATTCTGAAAATGCTGGATATTTTCGATTTTCGCGCCACGCCAACCGTAAATAGATTGGTCGTCGTCTCCCACCACGGTCAATGGAATACGATTACCCGCAAGCACTCTTAACCATGCATACTGAATGGTATTAGTATCTTGAAACTCATCAACTAATATATGCCGAAAACGGTCTTGATAATGAGCTAATAACTGTGGATTATTTAACCACACCTCATGAGATCTAAGCAGTAGCTCTCCAAAATCTACCATTCCAGACCTCTGGCATTGCTCTTCATAGGCTTTATAAACAGAGGCCATTGTGCGCATATAAATATCACTAGACTCTTCTATATACTCAGCCCTTACACCTTCATCTTTGTTAGAGTTAATAAACGATTGGGCTTGTCTGGGAGGCCATTTTGTTTCATCTAACTGGTGATCTCTCATCACCCGTTTTATGACCCTGAGTTGATCATCAGAATCAATAATTTGGAAGTTTTCTGGCAAATTAGCATCCCGCCAATGGGCTCTTAACAATCTATGCGCAATGCCGTGAAACGTCCCAAACCAAAGCCCTCTTGCAGGAAGCTCAAGCAATTTCTCTATTCGCCCCCGCATTTCTCGAGCGGCTTTATTAGTAAACGTAACCGCCATAATGCTGGTTGGCGTTAAACGCTCTATCTCCATTAACCAAGCTATACGGTGCACAAGCACGCGTGTCTTTCCACTTCCCGCCCCTGCCAAAACTAATAAATTTTTAGTCGGCGCGGCCACCGCTTGGCGCTGCTCTTCATTTAGAGAGTCAAGAATATGAGAAACATCCATCCAGTAAAACCTGCCCAAATAATAATGTCTAAAAAGAACAATATAATAACAACATATCAGTGTGTGATAAGTACCAATTTACACTTTAATAACACATATCAAACAATAAATGCTTTATTCTCGTTAAAGTACGCACTGAAGGAGTAATGACTAAAGAAGGTGTAAGCTCTAAATAAGGCTAAAGCCCCAAAGAGAGTGCAATATTGCCATCTAACTTATAACATGCACCAAATACTGAGGATAACGTCTACAATATAAGTGTAGTGCCTGATATTTAGTGCCTAAGGCCTAGAATGTAGTAGTAACGAAGACGTTAAGGATAATCGCTACCCATAAGCTAGGATAAAGCAGGGATTATGACAAGATGACACTGCCTGTTGAGCATAAATCCTCACCCAACTTAACATTAATGACTGAGTTTTCAGCACCTAAACGCTCCGCTATTCTATTGCATCAGCTGAAAGCACTATACAGTGAGACATTACCGTTCTTTTTAGTATCCATTGTCTGTGCAGGGCTTATCACGTTATTACTTTGGAATGAAAAAACCGATCAGCAATTGTTGCTAAACTGGTTTCTCTCTAACGCTACAGCTTGCGCACTTCAGATTGCGTTAATCATAAAATTCAAACGTATATCAAAGAGCCCATTCTCTTTAAGGCGATGGCATAAGCTTTTTCTAGTCGGCACTCTCATTAATGCTGCGCACTGGGGATACGCGGCGTTCGCACTGCAATCAGATACATTGGGCATTGTAGAATTAGTCGCCACGGCGGCCGTCGCAGGCCTTCTTGTCTACGCAACCACAGTATTTACGATGAGCCTCTCGGCATTTTTCTGCTTTGCACTCCCCCCGATTCTCTGCTTGTTATTTCACAGCATGCTTTGGATAGAAAACTACGGATATCCTTATCTCATTGTTAACATAATGTTTAGTGCATTTCTAAGTCATAGTGCGTTTCATCATTATAAAAGCAGAACAACAACACTTATTAAAGCGCTAGAAAATGAGTCATTAATTCATTATTTAGATAATGCTCGCTGTATGGCCGAGAAACTTAACAAACAACTCAGCGCAGAAATATCCAGTCGCGAAGAAGTAGAAAGTGAACTCAAAGCAGCTCACAAAACGTTGGAACAACGCGTAAATCAAAGAACAGCCGACCTAACCGAAGCTAATAATTTACTTAACCAACAAGTGACATTGCGCAGAAGTATCAGTGATGCACTGCTGAAAAGTCAGTCTCGATTATCACAAGCTATCGAGGCCTCCCAATTAGGTTTATGGGACTGGGATTTAATGAACGGAACAGTTTACCAATCGGCCTTCCATGATGCCTTTCAAAAACGTGAACTCTCTTCTGTTGATTTTATTTCCAATTTGAAACTGGTTGTTCACCCACAAGATTACCCCATCGCAAAAAAAGCCCTTAGTGAATACCTTAAAGGTGACACTGAAAACTACTTGGTTCAGTACCGCATATGTGACAAAGACGGTAAATGGCTTTGGATCGAAGATTGCGGAAAAACAGTAAAAACAGATAGCGACGGAAGCCCATTAAGAATGCTCGGCACCCGACGTAATATTCACTCTGAAAAAAAACGCGACGAGCAAGTTAGGCTGGCAAAAGCAGTATTTGATCACACCTCTGAAGGTGTTTTTGTTCTTGACGAGAATTTTCATTTTGTGTCAGTCAACCCTGCTTTCTGCAAAATATCAGGGTATGAAAAATCAGAATTAGAAGGCCGATTTTTTATTGAAGTCAGCCATACACCTAAAAAATATAAAGTATTCAGCCAGGCCAGGGAGCAACTAGAAAACGAAGATTATTGGCAAGCCGAGCTTTTTGACAAAAGAAAGAACGGGAATTATTTCCCCGTCTGGCTTCAAATTAACGCTATTAGAGATACACAAAACGACATCATCTATTACGCTGGTTTATTGTCAGATATGTCAGCAAGAAAAGAAGCAGATGAAAAGCTTACCTATCTTTTAAACTATGATGACCTTACAGGACTAGCCAACCGTTCACTTTTTAGAGACAGACTTCACAATGCCATTGTTAGAACCCGTCGAGGTGATGCACAATTCTGCTTGATGATTATCGACATCGACAGATTCAAACAAATTAACGATAGCCTAGGCCATGAAGCGGGCGATTACCTCCTAAAAGAAGTCGCACAACGCATAACGACAACGTTAACGAGTGCCGCCGACTTGTCAGACAACACTACATCACTCAGTGACCTGTCACTAGATACGATGGCACGCTTAGCCGCCGATGAATTTGCCGTTATCATTAAATATGAGGCTGAAAGCAGCATTTCTTCACTCGCAAAAACACTACTTAAGGCATTATCCCTGCCTTATTTTGTTGCCGAAAATGAACTGCTAATTTCTTGTAGCATTGGGCTATCTCTGCTGCCAAAACACGCACAAGAGTTTCAAACACTACTTCAACAAGCCACGCTTGCAGCACAACAAGCAAAATACCTAGGGGGTAATAACGCTCAATTTTATAGTCATGAATTCCAGGATTTCTCTACATACCGTATGACCATTGAAAAAGAACTTCGTAAAGCCATTAAAAATGACGAATTAGAAGTATTCTTTCAACCTAAAGTAAACGTTAGCACGGGCCTTATCGATTCAGCCGAAGCGCTTGTACGCTGGAGGCATCCTTCACGAGGTCTTGTTTCGCCGTCAGAGTTTGTTCATATAGCAGAAGATAGTGGACTGATAACCGAAATAGGAGAATTCGTTTTACTCAAAGCGTGCCAGCAGACCAAACGTTGGGTCGATAACAATATCGCCACCATCAAAATATCAGTGAATATTTCGGCTCACCAGTTGCGTCATAACAGCTTATCTCAAACGGTTGCCAAAATTCTTAAAGAGACGCAACTTACAGAGCGTCAACTTGAGCTAGAACTCACCGAAAGCTCAATAATGGAAAACATCACAGCGGCAACTGTAATGCTCAAGAAGCTATGTGCAATGGGTATAAGTATTTCGCTGGATGATTTTGGAACAGGCTACTCATCACTTAGTCACCTTAAACGCTTTCCTGTAGATGCACTAAAAATTGACCGTAGTTTTATCCGTGACATTGAAACCAAAGCAGAAGATGCCGCAATAGTAAAAGCAATTATCGTACTAGGGCATAGCCTTAAACTAAAAGTTATAGCGGAAGGAGTTGAGAATAAGAACCAGTTTGACATACTAAAACAACTGGACTGCGATGAAGCACAAGGCTATTTTATCGCCAAACCGCTCTCGGCAACAGATATGACTCAAATGCTTACGTTACAAAGAACACAGTCTCTCTCTTTTTCTTAGTATCAATTATTTATTAACGCCATTAGCTCTGCCATTTAGTCGTCCCCAAATGTCCACTATTATGTGACCTACATCTCACTATTTTCATAAAACGTTAACTAGATCACTTTAATTAAACGTAATTTCTATAACGTAGGTAGTGATCAACACAAAAACGGAAATCAACTATTTTCCCAGGAGAAAGATGCGCATGAATAACAACAATAATGCCGTAATCCAAACCACTAAACCTAATTTTCTTCATATGATAGAAGATTCAAGTGGTTTAAAAATAAAGAAAAAAGAGAAATCTACCCCTCAACAAAAACTCGCGGCAAGACGTGCTATAGAACAGCATTTTGAAAAAAAGCGTCTTAAGTCAGATATTGAAGACTACTGGTTCGATAGCTAAACCCACATAAAATCATAACAAATACCTCTTTAGTGTGTTCGTCTCGACTCAAATGCTCTGCTATAGTTTTAAGAGCCAATGTTTAAATAAAGCATTGGCTCTTATTTACTGATTTGTACGCTATCGAGATAATGATGCCACAACATAAAGACACTCTAACCAACCTCAATAAAAAAGCATCTATCACAGAAAAATTAAAGGCGCTTCATCAAGCCATTCAGCAGCACCACCCTTTCATTTCCAGAATTGCTGTGGCGCTCTATGATCACGAAACCGACTTGCTTAAAACCTTCATCTATAGCGGCGAAGGAACAACACCTCTCGCGAATTACCAGACCAAGCTCTCAGAAACCTCATCTCTCACAAAAATCATTGAGAATTCAGACCCTAGAGTAATTAACGACCTTAGTGCGCTGCAAGGATCAAAAAAAGAACACACCAAAGCACTTCTTGATGCAGGCTATTTATCAAGCTATACACTACCGATGATTTTCAATGATCACTTTTTCGGGTTTGTGTTTTTCAACTCATTTGAAAAAGACATCTTCACCGAACATGTCATGATAGAGCTCGATATGATCGGCCATATGGTTGGTTTATTAATATATAACGAGCGATCAAGCATTCGAACGCTACTCGCTACAGTAAAATCTGCTCTGGATATGACCCACTCCAGAGACCCTGAAACAGCATTTCACCTAGAAAGAATGTCTCGCTACACACGACTTATCGCCAAAGTACTCGCAGAAAAATATAGCTTTGACGATCAATATATCGAGCACATTTATCTATTTGCTCCACTACATGACCTTGGCAAAATAAAAGTTCCTGACCGCATATTACTTAAACCGGACAAACTCACAACAGAAGAGTTTTCTATCATGAAAAGCCACCCGCAAGATGGTAGAGATCTGATTGATTCTTTACTGGAAAATTACGGCTTAAATGGTATTGGGCATGTCGACATGCTTAGAAACATTGCTAACTATCATCATGAATTTATCGACGGTACTGGCTATCCAGAAGGTCTAAAAGGAGAAAATATTCCTATAGAAGCTCGCATAGTCACTGTAGCTGATGTATTTGATGCTCTAACCAGTGAACGGCCCTATAAAGAAGCGTGGAGCAATGAGTCTGCATACGCAAAATTAAGAGAGATGGCAGGTTCTCAACTTGACCCTCAATGTGTTGAAGCGCTATTAAGTAATACCGACGAAATAGAAGCTATTCAACGCTCATTTGTTGAAAATGATTATGGTTAGGGCAATAAATGGCTACGGTTAAGGACAATAAATTACTACGGTTAGTAAATTTCTAGCGCTCGTAGTGAGTAAATTTATTAATTAGAACAGTAAGTTATCGTCTTTTTATCTAGCAGAAGAGGCACCTCTAATGTGCTGTAATGCCTGATTAATTAAACCACTAACGAAAGGCTTTTCAGCAACAAGCTGATCATCCTCAACAAGCAGGTTATCCTCAACAATATCATTCCAACTCATCACTGCTTCAGTGCGATTTGGAAATATCGCCGAACGGGCACCACAATTAAAACAACAGACACTCCAATTACGAGCGCCCACTGAACCAGATTCACACACAGGTTCAGTACCACAAGTACAATTTGACAAAATCATTCGTATTCTCCCGGAATTCAAAGTCTTAAAAAAAACTACTCGGGCCGATTCCTTCCAACATATTATTTTATATAATTCTTCTATACTGCACATAATATGTACAGTACCAGGTTATGCAATACATTGATTATGCAGTGCATCTCCCTCTCTATATCATCATATAGGTACAACATGACACTTTAAATTATTCATGCTGACTTTTATAGACAGCATGAATTATGGATGGCACTTTAATGTTACGAACAACGCAGTGCCTTAACGTTGATCAATTTTAAGGTGATTCTCTTAATGTTTTCTCTAGGCCCTCTTTGTTACAACTCTCTAAACCCTCTCTATCGCGACCGAAACATGCTTATGATAAGGCGTTTTAGCGATAGGGTCACAATGTTCGGTAGAGGTTAACACATTAATTGAAGGGCCGTTTTGCTTAAGCATTCCGCTATCATCTGTATACACCATACCATACCCATGAGGAAGCGTAACCATACCTCGTTGAACCGTGTCGTCTTTCATTAACAACACGTCTATCTGACCACTAGCAGACCGACAAATAGCGGTATCGCCATCATCAAGCCCTAACGACGTTAAATCATCAGGGTGAATTCTCATAGCACCCTCTTTGTCAGTCTTACGCCAGTCGGGGGTTCGGAAAATCTGATTTGCATTATAAGCACGCCTTTCACCGGCCATCAGAATATACGGAAATTCTTCACTCTTTTCTCCACCACCTAGAACACCAGCGTCTTGTATTAAAACCGCTTCATTGGCTAACGCATCTAATGCATGACTCATTTCCTGGATATAAAGTCTTACTTTTTTATCATCAGTCTTCATCAGTTTCCAGGTGTCACTATAGTCAAATGTAGCCAGTGCAATAGGCTTGTCTGACTCAAGCACCCTACGAAACAGCTCATTGCCTTGTGCGTACCCTTTACCTTCTGTACCTGCGGCAGCGACCTGACGACTAAATTTAGTCGCATAAAACTGACACACTCCCCACAAAGTCGCTGCAGATGCCATATTCTCTGTTGAAGCCGATACCAGTATTCCCAAAGAGATAAAAGATG